>Ga0207668_10000813_pt1 | contig 19132 bp, 18 predicted proteins | sample KBSS43metaG_FD_184323 | JGI IMG/M metagenome (GOLD analysis project Ga0207668, IMG submission 184323) | Switchgrass rhizosphere microbial communities from Kellogg Biological Station, Michigan, USA - KBS S4-3 metaG (SPAdes) (version 2) | ecosystem: Host-associated > Plants > Roots > Rhizosphere... | reverse complement strand
CCGCGACGCTGCTGAAGGGCGGCTGGCCGCCGCTGGTCGTCCTGGTGCTGGTGCTGCTGCTCGGCTCGCTGCTCGGCGCCGGCATGGGTGCGGTGATCCACTTCTTCAAGGTGGAGCCGTTCATCGCCACCCTGGCCGGGCTGTTCCTCGCCCGCGGCCTGGCCCTGTTCATCAACCAGAACTCGATCCCGATCCGGGACAAGACCTGGAAGGCGATCTCGGAGTACCGGATCCCGCTCGCCGACGGCGTGGTCACCAAGCCGATCGCCCTGGTGGCGCTGGCCGCGGTGCTGATCGCCGCCGCCGTGCTGGCCTGGACCCGGTTCGGCCGCAACGTCTACGCCATCGGCGGCAGCGCCGACTCGGCGTTGCTGATGGGCCTGCCGGTCGGCCGGACCCGGATCGCCGTCTACACCCTGAGCGGCTTCTGCGCGGCGCTCGGTGGCGTGCTGTTCAGCATCAACTCCACGTCGGGCTGGGCGCTGCAGGGCAACGGCCTGGAACTCGACGCGATCGCCGCGGTGGTCATCGGCGGCGTGCTGCTGACCGGCGGCTCCGGGTACGTCTTCGGCACGCTGCTCGGGGTGATGGTCTACGGCCTGATCCAGACGATCATCGCCTTCCAGGGCGACCTGAACGCGGCCTGGACCCGGATCGTCATCGGCGTCCTGCTGTTCGGCTTCATCGTCCTGCAGCGACTCGTCACCCGAAAGGCGAAATGACCCGCATCGCGCCGGCTGCCGGGTTGTACTCCCACCAGGCCCAGATGGAAGGAAACGCATGAGCGAGCACGAGGTTTGGTTCCTCACCGGAAGCCAGGGACTCTACGGTCCCGAGACCCTGGATCAGGTCGCCGCCCAGTCCCGCGAGATCGCCTCGATCATCGACGGGTCCGAGATCGGCGCCCGGGTGGTGTGGAAACCGGTCCTCACCGACGCGCAGCACATCCTGGACATCTGCCGGGAGGCCAACGCGGCGCCGGGCGTGATCGGCGTGATCGCCTGGATGCACACCTTCTCGCCGGCCAAGATGTGGATCGCCGGCCTGGACGCGCTGCGCACCCCGCTGCTGCACCTGCACACGCAGGCGAACGTGGCGCTGCCCTGGTCTGAGATCGACATGGATTTCATGAACCTGAACCAGGCTGCCCACGGCGACCGCGAGTTCGGGTACATCGAGACGCGGATCGGCGTGCCCCGCAAGACCGTCGCGGGACACGTCAGCGACCCCCGGGTGACCGGCCGGATCGCGACCTGGGTGCGCGCCGCCCGCGGCAACGCGGAACTGCGCTCGCTCAAGCTGGCCCGGTTCGGCGACAACATGCGCGACGTCGCCGTCACCGAGGGCGACAAGGTGGAGGCGCAGCTGCGGTTCGGGGTCTCGGTCAACACGTACGGCGTGAACGACCTCGTCGCCGTCGTGGACCAGGCGCTGGACACCGAGATCGACAAGCTGGTCGGCGAGTACGACGACCGCTACGACATCGCGCCGGAACTGCGCTACGGCGGCGACCGGCACGACTCGCTGCGCTACGCCGCCCGGATCGAGCTGGGCCTGCGGCGCTTCCTCGAGGACGGCGGCTTCCGGGCCTTCACGACGAACTTCGAGGACCTCGGCGGCCTGCGTCAGCTGCCCGGCCTGGCCGTGCAGCGGCTCATGGCCGACGGGTACGGGTTCGGCGGCGAGGGCGACTGGAAGACGTCGGTGCTGCTGCGCACCCTCAAGGCGATGGCCCCCGGCGGCACGTCGTTCATGGAGGACTACACGTACGACCTGGCGCCCGGTCAGGAGCGCATCCTCGGCGCGCACATGCTCGAGGTGTGCCCGTCCATCGCGGCCTTCACCCCGCGGTTGGAGATCCACCCGCTGGGCATCGGCGGCCGGGAGGACCCGGTCCGGATGGTGTTCGACGCCGCGCCCGGCCCCGCGGTCGTGGTCGGCATGTCCGACATGGGGGACCGGTTCCGGCTGGTCGCCAACGAGATCGAGGTCGTGCCGCCGAGCGAGCCGCTGCCCAAGCTGCCGGTGGCCCGCGCGGTGTGGAAGCCGGCACCCGACTTCGCCACCTCGGCCGAGGCGTGGCTCACCGCGGGCGCGCCGCACCACACCGTGCTGTCCTCGGCGGTGGGCACCGAGGAGCTCGTCGACCTCGCCGAGATGCTGCGCGCCGAACTGCTGGTGATCGACGACTCGACCACCATCCGGCAGTTCACCAAGGAGGTGCGCTGGAACCAGGCGTACTACCGCCTGGCCCGCGGCTTCTGATCCGCGCACCGCTCGGTGCCCGCCTTAGCCGTGCGGGCACCGAGCGGTCGTGTCTTCTCAGGACCGCACCACCGAGGTGGTGAGCACCGCGCCGGCCGGACGCGCGGCGGGCGGGGCGACCGCGTCGCGCGGCGGCACCCGCCAGGCGTCCCGGTCGAGGACGACGACGGCGAGGGCGACGGCGGCCCAGGCGGCGCACTGCAGCCAGGTCATCCGGTCGAGGTCGGCGCCGGCGTAGCCGAACGACTCGGCGGTGATCGTGCCCTGCACGATGTGGAACAGCATGACCAGCAGGACGCTGCCGCGCGAGCGGTTGAACAGCCAGACGTACACGATGGTGATGAAGAACGTGGTCGCCAGGCCGATCCAGCCCACCTCGTTACCCTCGCCCGAGATGACCAGCGGGGTGTGCCAGACGGCGACGAGCACACCGAGGACGGCCGCGGACACCAGCGGCGACCGGGTCGCCTGCAGCCGGGGAACGGCGAAGCCGCGCCAGCCCGGCTCCTCGGCCAGCGGGCCGTCGAGCGGGTTGACCCAGCGCAGCGCGAACATGACGGCCACGTCGGCCCAGGCGATGGCGGACAGCGACCACGATGCCCCGCCGAGCGCGGTGTTCGCCCACGCCGTACCGAAAATCACCGCAAGCGGCAGGCCCACCGCCACCACGTAGCAGTACCAGGGAACGCGCCAGCGGATCATCCGGGCGCCGAGGTCCCGCAGGCCGGCCCAGCCGCGGGTCATGGCGAGCACGACGATGGCCGAGATCAGCGGAGCGATCGGCAGGAAGTTGGTGTCCGGCAGCAGGCCGGCGGCGTAGAACGGCCAGGGCGACCAGCCGATGACGAATGCCAGGACGAAGAACGCGATGAGTGGATGACGACGGATCATGGCGGGCTCCTCGGTGTGGGTCGGTAAGTCCACGGTCGCTGTCGTGGGAGCCGCGCAGTACCCGGCGGGCAGGCCGGTCATAGGGCGGTTTTCTGGTGTATGCCACGGGGTGCCGCCCGGCTTATCCTGCTGACATCGCTACGCCGAGGCGCTCGCTGCTGCTGGCCGTGGCGGCGGCCGCGCTCGCCGCCGCCGCGATGTCGATCGCCCTGGCCGGCACGACCGATCGCGTCGCGCAGCCCGCGGTCCAGGCCGCGCTGTTCGTCTGGATCATGCTGTGGTACGTCTTCAGCGGGCTCCTGGCCTGGTGGCGGCGCCCGGACAGCGGGTTCGGCCGGCTGCTCGTGCTGGTCGGATTCGGCGCCGGACTGTCCAACCTGGCCTGGTCCGGCAACCCGTTGCTGTTCACCGTGGGCCAGGCGGCCGACCTGCTGGTGGTGGTGCTGTTCCTGCACGTGTTCCTGGCGTTCCCGACCGGGCGGCTGACCGGCGTCTCCCGGCGGCTGGTCGGTGCCGGCTATCTGGTGTCGGTCGGCCTCCAGCTGGTCGTGATGCTGCTCGGCGGCTTCGGTCCGGACAACGTGCTGGCCGTCCTCGACGCGCCGCGGGCGGCCACCGTGCTGCACGCCGTCGAGCTGGTCACCCTGAGCGGCCTGGTCCTGGCCGGGGTGGCGGTCCTGGCCGTACGCCGGCGGGCCGCCGGCCTCCCGCTGCGCCGCTCGGCGTCGCTGCTGGTCGACTCGTTCGCGCTGGGCCTGGTGTCGCTCGCGGTGCTGATGCTGATGGGCCTGTTCGCCGGTGCCGGGTTCCCGGTGGTGCAGCGGGTCACGCTCGCCGTGCTGGGGCTCGCGCCGGTGGCGTTCGTGCTCGGGCTGCTCGGCGCCCGCCTGGCCCAGACCTCGATCGGCGACCTGGTCAAGGAGCTGCGGGCGGCCCCCGCCGACCTCACGCCCGCGCTCGCCCGGGCGCTGCGCGACCCGTCGGTGACCCTGCTGTACTGGCTGCCCCAGTACGACAGCTGGGTCGATCGGGACGGCGCGCCGGCCGAGCTGCCCGGCCCGGCGGCCCGCCGCGCGGCGACGATCATCAGGCGGGACGGCGAGCCGGTGGCGGCGCTCGTCCACCACCCCGCGCTGACCGAGGAACCCGACCTCCTCGACGCGGTCGCGGCCGCCGCCGAGATGGTGCTCGACAACGGCCGGCTGCGGGCCGAGTTGCAGGCCAGCCTCGCCGAGGTACGCGGCTCGCGGGCCCGGGTGCTGGAGGCCGGCCGGCGGGAGCGCCGCCGCCTCGAACGCGACCTGCACGACGGCGCCCAGCAACGGCTGGTCGGGCTGTCGCTGCGGCTCGGCCTGCTGGAGTCGCAGCTCGGTGCCGACCAGGCCGCCCGGCAGGCGATCGCCGAGGCCAAGCAGGAGGTGGCGACGTCGCTGACCGAGCTGCGCGACATCGCCCGCGGCCTCTACCCGGCGGTGCTCAGCGGGCACGGCCTCGCGGTGGCGCTGGAGTCCGTCGCCGCGCAGGCGCCCGTGCCGGTGCGGCTCACCGTCGACCTGCGCGACCGGCTGCCCGAGCCGATCGAGGTGGCCGCCTACTACGTGGTGTGCGAGAGCCTCACCAACGTGGGCCGGCACGCCGCCGGGGCCGGTGCGACAGTGCACATCGAGCGGGCCGGCGACACGGTCGTGGTCGAGGTCGCCGACGACGGCCCGGGCGGCGCCGACACCGCCCGCGGTTCGGGCCTGCGTGGCCTGGCCGACCGGGTGGAGGCGCTCGGCGGCACGCTGCGGGTGTGGAGCCCGGCCGGCGGCGGCACCCGGGTGCGGGCGGAGCTGCCGTGCGGGTAGCGATCGCCGAGGACAGCGTGCTGCTGCGCGAGGGACTGGCCCGCCTGCTCGGCGACGCCGGCTTCGACGTGGTGGCCCGCTGCGCCGACGCCGGCGAACTGCTGCGGGCCACGGCGGCCCTGGAGCCGGACGTGGTCGTCGTCGACATCCGGATGCCGCCCACGCACACCGACGAGGGACTGCGGGCGGCCGTCGACATCCGCGCGGCGCACCCGGCCGTCGGCGTGCTGGTGCTCTCCCAGTACGTCGAGCCGGGGCTCGCGATGACGCTGTTCGCCGACTCCGCCGACGGCGTGGGCTACCTGCTCAAGGACCGGATCAGCGACGTCGCCGAGTTCGTCGCCGCGGTGCGCCGGGTGGCCGGCGGGGGAGCGGCGGTCGACCCGCAGATCGTGTCGGCCCTGGTGTCGCGCCGCCGTGCGGACGATCCGCTGGCCGTCCTGACTCCGCGCGAGCGCGAGGTCCTGGAGCTGATGGCGACCGGCCACTCCAACCAGGGCATCGCGGACCGCCTGTTCATCACGGTCCGGGCGGTCGAGAAGTACGTATCGAGCATCTTCGGCAAGCTCGGCATCCCGGCGACCGGCGGCGAGTCCCGCCGGGTGCTGGCCGTGCTGCTGTTCCTGCGTAACTGAGAACACACCCCGGCCCGGACGCGAGGTCCGAAAACCGCGCGAGTTTGTCGTACCCCTCGGGCAGAGTGTCAGGGGTGACGACACAGACCGGTCCTGACCGGACGGCTCCCGCCCGGGCGCCGGCGCAAGCCGAGCTGCGCCGGTGGCTGCCCAGCTATCTCATCCTCGCCGCGATCTGGGGCACCAGCTTCCTGTTCATCAAGGTCGGCGTGCGCGAGCTGCATCCGCTGTGGCTCACGTTCGGCCGGGTCGCCGCGGGTGTGCTGACCCTGCTGGTGGTGCTGGCCGTCACCCGCGACCGGCTGCCCCGGGAGTGGCGGTTGTGGGGGCACCTCGCGGTGGTCGGGCTGCTCGGCGTGTCGCTGCCGTTCACCCTGTTCGGCTTCGGCGAGCAGCGGGTGTCGTCGGTGCTCGCCGGCATCTGGAACGCGGCGACGCCGCTGGTCGCGCTGCCGCTCACGGTGCTCGTGTTCCGCACCGAGCGGCTCACCGTACGCCGGACGGCCGGCATCGCCATCGGGTTCGCCGGCGTGCTCGTGGTGCTCGGCGTGTGGCGTGGCGTGGGCGGGGCCCAGCTCACCGGGCAGCTGATGTGCTTCGGGGCGGCGATGTGTTACGCGGTGGCCATCCCGTACCAGAAGAAGTTCATCGCCGGGCGCACCGGCAGCGGCGTCTCGATGGCCGCGGCCCAGCTGCTGGTCGCGCTCGTGCAGCTCGCCGTGGCGGCGCCGCTGCTGGCCGGGCCGCCGCCCGACCCGACCGGGCTCTCCGCCCAGGTGCTGCTGAGCGTGCTGGCCCTCGGCGCGTTGGGCACGGGCATCGCGTTCGTGCTCAACTTCCACGTGATCCGGGTGGCCGGAGCCAGCACGTCGACCTCGGTGACCTACCTGATGCCGCTGGTCGCCACCCTGGTCGGGCTGCTGATCCTGCACGAGGACCTGCGGTGGAACCAGCCGGCCGGCGCGCTGGTCGTCCTGGCCGGGGTCGCGGTCTCGCAGGGCCTGCTGCTCCGCCGGCGCGCGGCGACCAGGCCGACGCGATGATCAAGCCGGGGCGGCGGGTGGCCGCCGTCGCCCCGGGTCAGCGCGGCCGGCTTTCGCCGTTGCGCCGCAGGGCGTCGGCCAGCTGATCCTCCAGGCTGATGATCCGGCAGGCGGCGGCCATGTCGGTGCCCTGCTCGCACAGCTCGCGGGCCCGCGCGGCGAGGCGCAGCTGGGCGCGCGAATAGCGGCGGTGACCGCCGGCCGAGCGATGCGGGGTGATCAGTTTCGCGGCGCCGAGCCGGCGCAGGAAGTCGGGCGATACGCCGAGGATGTCCGCGGCACGACCCATCGTGTACGCGGGATAGTCGTCGTTGTCGAGCATGTCGGGTTGGGCCATGCCACCTCCGGGTCGAGGCCCCGGCGCGTCCGCGCCGGGGCCCAGTACTGCGACACTTCCGGACCTCGCCGACCCCGGCGCCGGACGGCCCCGGAGAACGGCCGGCGAGTCCCAGGCGGAGCCCTGAACCTGCATCGGCCCCACCTGCTATCGCCCGCGGGCGCTGGGCCCGCCGGGTCGTTCACAACGCTCGATATCCTCAACGAGTGAAACACTAATCACCGACGGTGAGGAAGTCTAGGTGGCGGCACACAGATTTTCTGTGCCACCAACCGGAGCTCAGGCGGTGCGTACGCCGGCGTCGAGCAACCGGCGCGCCGCCCGGTCGTCCACCTTGACGCGGGACCGGCACATCGGGTTCTGGCACTCGGCGACATGCCTGCTCCGCACCGTGATCAGCGGGATGAAGAACAGGGCGAACCTGGTGACCTCACGCACCAGGAACATGTCGCCGGGCCGCCCGCAGACGTGGCAGGCCATCGCCACCCAGCCCAGCGGATACACCTTCGTACGGAAACCGAAGATCAGGAACACGCGCACTCCCGGGTCGAGGCGGCCACGCGGACGCGCGGCCTTGCCGAGCCGAATACCCCGGCCCGCGACGGTCAGTCGCGTCGGCGGTGGGTCGGCTCCGCTGTCTCCATCGTGACCGGGGCGCGCTCGCTCAGGGGCGCAGCACGATCTTGCCGCGGGTGTGCCGCTGCTCCAGCTCGCGGTAGGCGTCGCGCACCTCGGCCAGCGGGTAGACCTTGGCGATCGGCACCTCCAGGGCGCCCTTGGCGATCAGCCCGGCCAGTTCGGCGATCACCTCGGCCGTACCGGCCTCGGCGTTGCCCTCCGCCTTGACGCCGTACTTCTCCGCGGCCGCAAAGTCGGCGATCGTGTCGATGCGGTCCGGCCGCACGCCGAGTTCGAGAGCGACCTCGACATAGCCGCCGCCGAACGCGTCGACGAACGCGTCGACCCGTCCGGCCGCGGCGGCCCGGATCCGCTCGGTCACCCCGGCGCCGTGCGCGACCGGGATCACGCCGTGCCCGGCGAGCCACTCGTGGTTGTCCGGCCCGGCCACCCCGATCACCGTGGCGCCGGCCGACTTCGCCAGCTGGACGGCGATCGAACCGACCCCGCCCGCCGCGGCCGACACCACGACCGTGTCGCCGGGCGACAGCGAGACCGCGCGGACCGCCGCGTACGCCGTCGTGCCCGCCACGTACAGGGAACCGGCCACCTCCCACGGCACCGCCGGCGGCCGGGGCGTGAGGTTGCCCTGCCCGACCATCACGAACCGCGCGTGGCTGGCCCGGTTGTCGGTGAACCCGATCACCTCGTCACCCACCCGGACCGCGGTGACCCCGTCGCCCACCCCGGCGACCACGCCCGCGAAGTCACTGCCCTGACCCGACGGGAAGGTGGCCGGCCAGCGCTGCGCGAACACCCCCGTACGGATGCTCGTCTCGCCCGGATTGATCGCCGCCGCCTCGACCTCGACCAGCACCTCACCGGCGCCCGGCTCCGGCCGGGGCACCTCCACGACCCGAAGGACGTCCAACCCGCCGTACTCGTCGAACCGCACCGCCTGTGGCATCTCGCCGCACCTTTCCTCGCTGATGCCGCCCAGGCTGGCACGCCGCGACGCGGGCCGGCAGCGGACGCCGCAACCTAGGATCGGCGATCCCTGGTCCGGCCCGGCCGGGCCGGTCATCATTGCCGGCATGGATCGTGGCGAACTGGCCGACTTCCTGCGCCGGTCGCGGGAGCGGCTGCGGCCCGGCGAGGTCGGCCTGCCGGGCGGCCTGCGGCGGCGTACCCCCGGGTTGCGCCGCGAGGAGGTCGCCCAGCTCGCCGGCATCTCGGCCGACTACCTGATGCGCCTCGAACAGGCCCGCGGCCCGCAGCCGTCGACGCAGGTGCTGGCCGCGCTGGCGCGGGCGCTGCGGCTCACCGAGGACCAGCGCGATCATCTGTACGTGCTGGCCGGCCACCGACCGCCGGCCGGGCGCCTGGCCGGTCATCACGTACGGCCCGGCCTGCTATATCTGCTCGACCAGCTCACCGCGGTGCCGGCGCAGATCCTCAGCGACCTCGGCGACGTGCTCGCCCAGAATGCGATGGCGGAGAGCCTGCTCGGCGGGATCTGCTCGGTCCGCCGGCACGACTGCTCGCAGGACCACAACATCGTGTGGCGGTGGTTCCACGATCCGGCGGCGCGCGCCGCCTACCCGGCCGACGAGCAAGAGGTGCACAGCCGCCAGCTGGTGGCCGAGTTGCGGGCCGCGGTGGCCCGGCGCGGCTCGGACGCCGACGCCACGGCGCTGGTCGAACGGCTCAGCGCGGCACCGGAGTTTGCCGCGCTCTGGCGGCTGCACGAGGTCGCGGTGCCGCGGCACCGGCGGCTGCGGCTGGTGCACCCGGCGATCGGGCCGATCGTGCTCGACTGCGAGACGCTGCTGACGCCCAGTGAGGACCAGCGGCTGCTGGTCTTCACGGCGCCGCCGGGCACGCCGGAGCTCGACAGCCTTGCCCTGCTGGGGGTGGTGGGCGCGTTCGACGGGTGAGGGCCTTGCCGGGTTCGGGGTGCCGGTCGGCGGGTGGCGGTTCGGCCGGGTTCGGGTGCCGGTCGGGTGGCGGTTCGGCCGGGTTCGGGTGCCGGTCGGCGGTCACCGGACGGGTGACGGCTCGGCCGGGATCAGGTGCCGGTCGGTGGCCAGCCGGCGTCTCGGCAGGCACCGGTGAACGCGTCGGCGCTCACCCGCCAGTCGGCGTCGCCGTCGTTGGCGCTGCGGCCCAACTCGGCGGCGCGCCTGGCGATCAGGCCGTTGCCGCTGCGGGCCGAGGAGGCGGTCACCCGGTCGGCCAGGGCCAGCCGGGCCGTCCCGGTCCGCGCCCCGGGGTAACCGTGCGCGAAGTCCGAGCACGCCCGGTTGGCGGCGTCGTCCAGGGTGCCCGGCTGCGCGCCGGGCGTCGAGCGGTTGCTCATCAGCCCGAAGACCGCGAGCGCGGCGAGGGCGGCGATGATGAGCTGCCGCTTGTTCAGCTTCAGGTTCAGCTTCACAACCGCAGGCTAGCCCGGTGACTGAGAGGAACGGTGTGTTCACTCATTCTCAAGCGCGCCGCCCCCGCTAGTCCCGCCCGGCCCGCCTCTCCCGGAACGCGATCATGTTCATCCGGTTGCCGCAGCGTACGGTGCAGAACCGCTTGGACCCGTTGCGGGAGAGATCGAGGACCAGGCCGGTGCAGTCGTCGGCCGCGCAGATCCGCAACCGGCCCATCTCGTTCATCCGGATCACGTCGATGATCGCGAGCGCGGCCTCGACCCGCATCCGTTCCGCGAGCGGCGCGTCCAGGTCGGTGGCGTGGATATGCCAGTCCGAGTCGTCGTGCCTGGTCAGGTAGGGCAGCGCCCGCGCGTCCCGGAGCATCTGGTTGACGGCCGTCACGGCCTCGTCGCGGTCCAGCGTCCACAGGTGCCGCAGCAGGCCGCGCGTCTGCCGGACCTCGTTCAGCTCCGCATCGTCGTGGTCGATGCGGCCGGTGTACCGGTACCTGCTCATGAACTCGCCCAACTGGCCGACCGTCGCGATCTCGTCACGACCGCTGCGGGAGGCCCCGGGCGCGGTGTTGCAGAGCGCCACGACGAAGTCGAGCGACTCCTCGGTGTCAGGGGCAAAATGCAATTTGACTCCTCACTCGGATCGGCCTAGCGTCAGGGGCATAAGCCAAGTTAGCCCATTACTGCAACGGGACCCAGGAGGCACCATGCGGTTCTCGCCGACGTCCACGGGCCTGGTCACCATGGTGATCTCGGCTGCCTCCTTCGGCACCTCCGGTGCGTTCATCAAACCGCTGCTGGGCTCCGGCTGGTCGCCGGCCGCCGCGGTCACCGCCCGGGCGCTCACCGCCGGCCTGGTGCTGCTGCCGTTCGTGCTGGTCGCGCTGCGCGGCCGGTGGTCCGCGCTGTGGCGAGCACGCTGGCGGGTCGCCGGCATGGGGATCATCGCGGTGGCGTTCACCCAGCTCGCCTACTTCGCCGCCATCCAGCGCATCCCGGTCGCGACCGCCCTGCTCATCGAATACCTGGCACCCCTGCTGCTGGTCGGCTTCGCCTGGGCGACCAGCCGGCGGATGCCCCGCCCGACCGTGCTGCTCGGCTCGGTGCTCGCGATCGGCGGCCTGGTCCTGGTGATCGGGCCGGGCGCCCTGCAGGCCGTCGACCCGCTCGGTCTGGCGCTGGCGTTCAGCGCCGCGATCGGCTGCGCGGTCTACTTCGTGGTCGCCGCCCGGCCGGCCGACGGCCTCCACCCGGTCGTGCTGGCCGGCTCCGGGCTCCTCCTGGGCGGCGTCGCGCTCGCGGTCGTCGGCCTGACCGGCCTGCTGCCGTTCACCGCCGCCTTCGGCGACGTGACGCTGTTCGGCTCGGCGACTCCCTGGTGGGTGCCGCTGGCAGTGGTCGCGGTCGTCGGTACGGCGTTGGCGTACGCGTCGGGAATCGCCGGCACCGGGATGCTGGGGTCGCGGCTGGCCTCCTTCGTCGGCCTGCTCGAGGTGGTGTTCGCCTCGGTGTTCGCGTGGCTGCTGCTGGGCGAGGCGCTGTCCCCGCTGCAGCTGGTCGGCGGCCTGCTGATCCTCGGTGGCATCGCCGTGGTCCCGTCCGAGAACTCGTCGGCGGACAGTTCCGCGACCGACGACAAGCCGGCAGCCGGTGCCCGCCCCGATGCCGTCCTGGAGTTGCGGCGCTGACGCCGTCGCCGGGTTTGAACCTCCAAGCGTCTCCCTGTTGTTCTTTCCCGCGGCTGCCGGGCGGCCGGCCGCACCGCTGCTCCCCACACCTGCCGGGCAGCCGGTCGCATCGCTGCTCCCCGCATCTGCCGGGCAGCCGGTCGCATCGCTGCTCCCCGCATCTGCCGGGCAGCCGGTCGCATCGCTGCTCCCCGCACTTGCCGGGCAGCCGGTCGCATCGCTGCTCCCCCTGCCGGATCAAGCCCCCGGGGTGTGGGGCTGTCCGGCGTGCTGGCGGGCGTTTCGTCCCGCACCGGTTCTCGCGTGGGTTACCCGCTCGTGGAGTGGCGAGGTGTCACGGGCCGCCGAGTTGCGGACAGAACCAGCGGCTACGTGCTTAGGCCGGCGCGCTGCCTCCACTAGGGTCGGGTCATGATCGATCAACCCGCACGTCCCCGAATCGGCTTCATGTTCGACCGCGAGCGGGCACCGGAGGAACTCCCGGGGTTCGCGAGGGCCCTGGACGAGTCGGGCGCCGACGACCTGTGGGTGGTCGAGGACCTGGGCTGGGCAGGCTCGATCAGCTCCGTCGCGCTCGCGCTGGCCGCCACGCGGCGGCTGCGGCTCGGCATCGGCATCGCCCCGGTCGCCCTGCGCAACCCGGCCCTGCTGGCCATGGAACTCGCCACGCTGGCGCGGGTGCACCCGGAGCGCCTGGTGGCCGGGGTCGGCCACGGCGTACCGGAATGGATGCGCCAGGTCGGCGCCGAGACAGTGCGCAAGCTGGCCCTGCTGGAGGAGTCCATCGTGGCCGTCCGCGCCCTGTTGCAGGGTGAGAAGGTGGTGACGCACGGCCGCGAGGTGACCCTGGACGGCGTGGGCCTGGTCCATCCGCCCAGCGTGGTCCCGCCCATCGTGACCGGCGTGGTGCGGCCCCGCTCGCTCGAACTCTCCGGCCGCGTTGCCGACGGCACGATCATCGCCGAGGGCAACGGACCCACCCAACTCGCCGCCGCACGCGAACACATCGACCGCGGCCGCACGGCCGGCGACCGCCCGGCCCACGAACTGATCGTCTTCGCCTTCCTGCATGTCGACGACGACCCGGACCGAGCCGCCGCCAACACCCGCGACGTAGTGGCCGGCCAGGCCGCATGGCTGGGCGTCCCGCCCGAGGAACTGTTCACGCTGATCGGCCCGGCCACGTCCATCCCCGCCCGAATCGCCGAACTCCACGAGGCCGGCGCCGCAACCGTGGTCCTCCGGCCGCTCGGCCCGGACCCGGAAGGACAGGCGCGGGCAGCACTCACAGCGCTGGGCCGGTAGCGACCCGACCGGCCGGGCGAGGTGGTGCTCGGTTCGGGCTCGGGTGGGCATTGGTATGGCCGGCGGGCGAGGTGGTGCTCGGCCCGGGTGGGCGATGGCGTGACCGGCCCGCGGGCGGCTTCTCTGGACGGGCCGCGGCCGGTCGGCGGGGGAAGGGTCGGTGCTGTGGCCTGGCGACCGCATGGGTGCGAGCTGGGGAGCGCGCCCGTCGGTTGTGTTCGCGGTGACCGCGCGCGGGACATGGACACCGGGAACAGCGTCCGTCGGTCGTGTTCACGGCTACCGGGGACGTGAGGACCGGGATCGCGGACTTTGCTTGTGTGGTGGCGGCCCCGGGCGGGTGTGAGCGCCTTGGACGCGCCGTCGCTCATGGGACAGCGTGGTGGGGCGTGGACGGAGAGCCGTGGGTCGGTGGCCTGGCTGGCCGAGCTGGGGTGCGGGCGGCGGGGCTGGGATCGGGTGCCGTGTGTCTGGGTTGGTGGCCTGGCTGGCCGAGCTGGGGTGCGGGCGGCGGGGCTAGGACCGGGTGCCGTGTGCCCGGGTCGGTGATGGCCGTGATCGGTGGCGGGTTGGATCACGGCTGGTTCGAGTCGTGGGCGGCTGCCTGGCGGTGCGGGATGGCGCAGGCCATGGCGAGCACTGCGAGCAGGGACCAGTAGAGGGTGGCCGCCCAGACGCCGCGCGGTGTTGTCAGGGCGAGTGCCGGTGCGATGTCGGCGGCCAGCAACGACCAGATCGGCACCGCGGACAGCGCCAGCGCGCCGCAGAGCAGGCGAGCCCAGCGCGGGCCCCGCCGGGACAGGGCGTAACCGCCCAGCATGCCGATCACCGGCACGCCGATCGCGCCGCCGCCCACGCCGTCGTCGAACATCGATCCGAGGTCGCCGATGCCGCTGAGCAGCACGCTTGCGAACAGCAGCGGGGCCAGTGCGAGCCAGCGCCAGCCGCGGCGGCCGCCGGTCGCTCGCAGATGCTCCGCCCAGCCCAGCAACACGCCGGTGAGCAGGCCGGGGGCCAGGATCCAGCCGAACGTGCCCATCCAATGCACCCCGGTCTCCGGGCCGGCCACTTCGGCCATGAACCCGCGAAGCGCGGACGCCCAGGCGAGCCCGCAGACCCCGCCGACGAGCAGCGGGGCCGGCAGACGGTGGGCGACCTGGCCCGTGCGGGGGCCGGCATCCACCACGGTGGACATCGTCACGCCACCCCGGGCCGGGCGCGGCGCAGGCCTGGCGTGGCCCGCCAGACGCCGGCCACGGTGAGCGCCAGCATGGCGGTGACCATGACCAGGACAAATGCGGGCGCGTCCAGGAAATACGCCGGGATGCCCAAGCCGATGCCGCCGATCCGGGCGGCGACCGCGGTGATCAGCCCGGCGCGGCTGCCCCGCCACGCCATCGCCGCGCCGACGAGCGTGATCAGGCCGAAGCTCGCGACCAGCAGGATGACGCCGGTCGGCGCGTCGTCGGGGCCGACGACGAGACCGACAAGTTGAGAGAAATCGATGGCTCCGGCGGCGGCCAGCAGGATCAAGGCGGGCCGGGGAGCGGCTGCATTGGTAGTCATGGCTGCGACGCTACGGAGGACTGCGGCCGTGGCCGACCGTGCTAGCCGCAGACCTCGTGGGGGTTGACCGCAATCCCGATGGAGGTTCGCCGGATGTCCGGCGCGGCCCGACAGGTCCAGACTGAATCCCATGCGATCGGCGACAGCAGTGCTCGGTGCGGTGGGGACAGCCGCCCTGCTGGTCGCCTTGCCTGTCGCCCTCGCGACCGGCCACCCCGGGGTGGCCGGCTGGATGATCGTCGGGCCCACGCCGTTCTTCGCGGTCGGGCTCCTGCTGGCTTGGCGCCGGCCGGAGCGGCCCGCCGGGATCTGGTGCCTGGTGTCGGGGACTGGCTTCTTGGTCAGCGTCTGCCTGGGCGACGTGATCCTTCCGCGGGTGGGCAGCCATCCGGCGGCCTGGCTGGTCGTCCTGATCGCCGAGTGGGCCGGCTTCCTCAGCGTCGTGGGCGCGGTGGGCCTGTTCGGCTGGTTCCCGGGTGGGGCGCCGCAGCGGCCCGCCGAGCGTTGGGTGCTCCGCGTGGCGGCGGTGACCGCTCTGGTCATCCCGGTGCTCTACCCGCTCACCCATCCGCACATGTCGCCCGGTTTATACCCGGGCGCGGACACGCCGCTCGTGGCGAGTCCGTGGTATTGGCCGGTGGCGGCCCCGGCCGGGCCCGTCGTCGGGTGGCTCGACGCCACGTTTGTGGCCTGGGAGCTGGCCGGCTTCGGCATGCTGGCGCTGCGCTATCGCCGCACGTCGCTGGACGAGCGTCGCCGGATCCGCTTCCTGCTGCTCGGGATGGGCGCGGCGCTGGTCCTGTTCGCGGCACAGTGGACAGTGGGCTGGCTGCTCGACGACTCGACCGAGCGAGTCGTCACCGCTCTGCTCTGGCCGATGATCGTCGTGGTGGCTCTCGGCACGATGGTGATCGGTGTCGGCTATGACGGGGTCTTCACGGTCGAGGACGCGCTGCGCCGCTCGGTCAAGTATCGGGTGCTGTGGGCGCTGATCGCGGTGGCCTATGTGGCTACGGCCGCCGCTCTGGGGATGCTCGCCAGCCGGTTTCTGCCGGCGCCGGCTGCGGTCCTGTTCGCCGCCGCGGCGGCGCTGCTGTTCCAGCCGGTGCAACGCCGGTTGGAGCGGGCGGCCGACCGTTGGGTGTTCGGCGCCCGCCTGGACGGCTATCGGGTGCTGGCCCGCTTCGGAGCGGCCCTCGAGTCGGCCCCCGGGCCGGCCGACCTGCTCTCCGCTCTCGCCGAGGCGGTGCGCGACGGCTTGTCGCTGACCTGGGTGCGGGTCCGCCTGGAACTCCCGGAAACTGGTCCGCCGGCCGGTGGCGCGGCAGGTGCGGACGCCGCTGGGTCCCACGGCGGTGCGGGGCGCGACGACGCGGCCGCCCCCGTCGGCGGGTTCGCGGATGCGGCTGCGTCCGTCGCCATTGCTGGGCGCGGGGACGCGGCTGTCTCCGTCGGCGGTGTGGGGCGCGGGGATGCGGCTGTCCCTGTCGGCGGTGTGGGGTTCGGGGATGCGGCCGCGTCCGTCGGTGGCGTGGCGTGTGCGGATGCTGGTGCGTCCGTCGGCGCGGTGACGGGTGGTGCGTCGGTCGGCGGGGTGACGGGTGGTGCGTCCGTCCGGGGCGTGGCTTGTGCGGGCGACGTGCCGTCGGGTGAGCCGGCCCTGGTGGTGCCGCTGATCGAGGGTGACACGACGCTGGGGACCATCGAGTGCGGGCCGCGCCGCGACGGGCCGCTGCTCGACGAGGATCGCCGGCTGCTGCTGCACCTGGCCGGGCAGGCAGCCACGGCCGTACGGAATCTGCGGTTGACCGCGGAGTTGGCGGCGCGTGTCGAGGTGATCCGGCGGCAGGCCGACGACCTGGCCGCCTCGCGGACGCGGATCGTCGCGGCGCAGGATGCCGAGCGGCGGCGGATCCAGCGGGACCTGCACGACGGCGTACAGCAGGAGATCGTCGTCATGGCCGCCAAGCTGGCCATGGCCCGGCAGCGGCTGCGCCGTGGCGCGCCACGCGCGGAGGACCTCCTCGCCGAGGTGCAGCGGGACGTGGCCACGTTGCTGCATCGGGCGCGCGAGTTCGCGCACGCCGTGCACCCGCCGGTCCTGGCCGACCAGGGGTTGCTCCAGGCGCTGGAGGCCCAGGCGGCCCGGCTGCCGCTGGGCGTGCTGATCCGGGCCGACGCCGAGCTGCGCGGCGCGCGGTACCCGCAGCAGGTCGAGACGACCGCCTGGTATGTGCTGTCCGAGGCGCTGACCAATGTCGTCAAGCATGCGGATGCCCGGCAGGTGCAGGTCACCTTGGAACAGCCGGACGGTCTGCTCACCGTCGAGGTCCGCGACGACGGTGCCGGCTTCGACCCGGATGACGAGCCCCGCCCCTGCCTCGGCCTGGCCGGGCTGGCCGACCGGGTGTCGATCCTCAACGGCACGTTGCTCGTCGAAAGCGCACCCGGTCGTGGCACGCTGCTGCGTGCCGAGATCCCGATCGGTAGGCCGCGCGATGCCTGATCGCTTGCGGGTGGTCGTCGCCGACGACAACTATCTGGTCCGCGAGGGCACCCGGCGCCTGCTGGAAGACTCCGGGGAGGTTTCCGTGCAGGCCGCGGTGGGCTCGGCCGAGGAGCTGGTTGACGCGGTCCGGCGCACCCGGCCGGATGTGGTCCTCACCGACATCCGGATGCCCGCGCCGGGCGGCGGGGAGTCGCGTCCCGCCATGGAGGGCATCGACGCCGCGCACCGGATCCGCCAGTCCGACCCGCGGATCGGTGTGGTGGTCCTGTCCCAGTATGCCGACGAGGCGTATGCCTTCGAGCTGTTCCGCAACGGCACGGCCGGCCTCGCGTACCTGCTCAAGGACCGCGTGGGTGACGTGCAGCAACTCCTGGCGGCGCTGCGTGAGGTCAGCACCGGCGGCTCGGTGGTCGATCCGCAGGTGGTGGACGCCCTCGTGACCCGGCGTGCCCGGCTCATGGAGTCGCCGCTGGCCCGGCTGACCGAGCGTGAACTCGACGTGCTGCGGGAGATGGCGCAGGGCCACGGCAACGCCCACATCGGCCACCGGCTGTCGCTGTCGGAGTCGTCGGTGGAGAAATACGTGAACGCCATCTTCACCAAGCTCGGCCTCGCCGAGCAGCAGGTGAACCGGCGGGTGGCGGCCGTGTTGACCTACCTGCGCGACGGTGCGCTGCGCCCGCCGGGCTGAGGGGGTGGTCCATGCTGAGGCGGGAACCGACGAGGGGAGCGAAGCGATGATCGCGCGAACCTGGCGGAGCTGGGCATCGGCCGGGAGTGCTGACGCGTACCAGCACCACTACGCCACGGCGGTGGCCGCCGAACTGCGGCAGGTGGCCGGATTCCGCGGCGCGCGGCTGTTGCGCCGGGCGGACGGCGACGAGGTGCAGTTCACCTCGATCGTCTATTTCACCGGCATGGACGCGGTGCGCGCGTTCGCCGGTGACGACTGTGCGCGGGCCGTGGTGGCCGAGGACGCGCGGCGCGTCCTGAACCGGTGGGACAAGGAGGTGACCCATCACGAGGTAGCTGTCTTCCTGACCTGACGTTTCCGCTGTTCGCGGGGCTGCAACGCAAGATCACGTCGGCTATCCTCGCGCCGTGTCATTCTCGTCGCAGGATTCGCGGGGGCTGGTCGGCAACGCCGCGGCCGGCTACCGGCTGGCTTGGGTTCACCGGCGGCAGTTGCTGTCCGTTCTGCTGCCCGTCCTGGCGCCGGCGTGGATCGGGCTGGTCCTGCTGGATCTCCTGCTCGGCCGCGACCACCTGGTGATCATCAACGGTGTCGCGGTGGTCCGTGACGGCGACGTCACGGTCCTGACGTGGGCGCGAGTGGCTCTGATCGCGGCGTTCTGGCTGCTGGCGCTGTCCGCCGGAGCGCTCGCGGCGACCGGTGCGGCCCGCGGGTATGCGGTGCGTCCGCGCCGGGCGATCCTGGCCGCGGTCCGGCACTTCCCGGTGTTCGCCGCCGGCCTGTGCGCGGTGACCGGCGCCATCTTCGCCTTGCTGTGGGTGGCCGGCGGCCTTGCCGGTGCGGCGGGCGGCCCGGTCGGCCTCGTCCTGCTCCTCGGCACGCTCGCGGCGGCCGCAGTTGTGGCGGCGCGCATGCTGGTCGGTCTGATCTCGCATCAGCTCGGCGGCTTCGACTGGCGGCTGACCCGCGGCCGGGTCGCGAGCACGGCCGGGGCGTTCCTGCTGGGCGGGGTCGCCGTCCCGCTGGCCGTGGCCGGGCTGCTGCCTGCCGTGCCGGTGCCAGCCGCGGCGGACGCGATCGGCGCCGTGCTGCTGACCGGCGTGGTGGCCGTGCAGTCGGGCATCCTCGCCCACGTCTACCTCATGCCCCGGGAGCCGGGGCGGCCGGGTGGTGCCGGGGAGTTGGCGGGGTCGGGTGGTGCCGGGGAGTTGGCGGGGTCGGGTGGGGGGGGGGAGTCGGGGCGGCCGCGGGGGGCGGGGGAGTCGGGGCGGCCGCGGGCTGCGGGGGAGCCGGGGCGGCCGCG
>Ga0207668_10000812_pt1 | contig 19135 bp, 19 predicted proteins | sample KBSS43metaG_FD_184323 | JGI IMG/M metagenome (GOLD analysis project Ga0207668, IMG submission 184323) | Switchgrass rhizosphere microbial communities from Kellogg Biological Station, Michigan, USA - KBS S4-3 metaG (SPAdes) (version 2) | ecosystem: Host-associated > Plants > Roots > Rhizosphere... | reverse complement strand
CTGACCACCGTGATCGCGATGCCGGGCATTCTCCTCTTCTGGTGGATGATCCGCACCGGCCTCGTCGACCAGGCAATGGGCACCGCTGGCGCTGTCGCGAAATAGGCCGCTCCCCGGTATCGACCGAACCGGGGCAGCACGCCGTCAAAGCGGGCGCCCGCAATCCGCAAAGGCCTGGCCCAGCGCCTGCGCGCTGCTGACCGCGCCGAGGCAGTCGAAGGTGCCGAGGACTGAGACAAGCTGGGCATGGGCCGCGCGCAGGTCGCTCGGGGCAAGTGCCACCGCCCGCAGGATCGCCGCCTCGGCGCTGGTCATCCGCATGCAGCAGCAGGGCGAGACGTGGATGGTCTGCGCCGAGGCCCGCGCCAGCTCCGCCATCAGCGCGCGCAGCAGCACCAACGGCCGGCGGTAGCTCATTCCGAACAGGCCGAGAAAGGCGTTGGTCGCGTGCGCGTCATTGAGGCCGGCGATGGCGGTGCGGCGGATCGCGAAGAGCAGGGTTGCCTCGGCGCGTCCGAAGGGGGCCGCCTCGCGAGGCAGGACAGCGTCCGTCTGTTCCGATGCAATCATCTGTACCTCTCCCACTTCAACGAGAGACACTCGACCACAAAGAGATATTGCAAGTCAATCGCAATTAGTCAGTCGGGGATGGTTCCATTCTCGCTGAGTACCGCTCCGGCCAGGTAGAGCGAGCCGAGGATCAGCACGATCGGCGGCTTCCCACGATCGGCGTGGCGCCCGATCCATGACAAGGCGGCAGCCGGATTCGCGGCTTCCAGCGCCGAGAAGCCCATCGTCCGGGCAGCGGTGACGAGTTCGGCCGGCGGATGATGCTCGTGATCGGGCACCGGCACTGCGTGGATCGTCGCCGACCGGCCGGCGAAGGGTTTCATCAGGCCAGCCGGGTCCTTGTTGGCAAGCATCCCCAACACGATGTGGAACGGCCGCTCGGCCGGGACATGCGAGCGGCAGAAATCCGCCACTGCGCGCCCGGCGGCGGGGTTGTGGCCGCCGTCCAGCCACAGCTCCGACTCGCGCGGCAGCAGCGCCACCAGCGCGCCTTCGCGCAGATGCTGCAGCCGGGCAGGCCAGTTCACCCAGCCCGCCGCCGCGCGCAGTGCCGAATCGGGGATGCGGATCGCGTTCTGGTGGCGGATCATGCCGATCGCCAGCGCCGCGTTCATCGGCTGATGCGCGCCGGCCAGGCGGGGGAGGGGGAGCTCCAGCCGGCCATGCGCATCGCGGTAGTGCAGCCGTCCGCGATAGACCGCGGCATCCCAGGCACCGCCCTTCGGCAGCCAATTCGCCCCGGCGGCGGCGGCGGCCTGCCCCACGCGGTTAGCGACCGGCGCGGCATAGTGCATTGTCACCAGCGGGACGCCGGCGCGCGCAATCCCCGCCTTCTCGGCGGCGATGTCCTCGATGCCGTCACCCAGGAACGCCTGATGGTCTATGGCAAGCTGGGCGATGCCGCACACCGCCGGTTGCGCGATGACGTTGGTCGCGTCGAGCCGCCCGCCCAGCCCGACCTCGATGATGCAGGCATCGGCCGGCGTTCGCGCGAAGCCGAGAAAGGCGGCCGCAGTGGTCACCTCGAAGAAGCTCGGCGACATGCCCTCGGCGACGTCGAGCACCTCCGCCAGCAGGCTTGCCAGCAGGTCGTCCTCGATCAGTCGGTCGGCGAGGCGGATCCGCTCGTTGAAGCGGACGAGATGCGGGCTCGTATAGACATGCGCGATGTGCCCCGCCGCCTGCATCGCCGCGCGGAGATAGGCGCAGGTCGATCCCTTGCCGTTGGTTCCGGCAACGTGGAACACCGGCGGCAGATCGTCCTGCGGATTGCCGAGGCGGTCGAGCAGCGCGGTGATCCGCTCCAGCCCGAGCACGTCGCGCCCCGGCGAGAGCGTGGCGAGGCGGTCGAGCTGGCGCTGGACCGCGGCGTCGGTGGAGCGGGCGTGGTCTGCCACCGCCTAGTCCCTCCTGCCGCGCGGGGCGCGGCTCAGGCCGCCTGCGCCTGCGGACACAGATAGCCGATCAGCCGCGCCAGCGTGGCGCGGAGCTGGTGGCGGTGGGTGACCATGTCGAGCATGCCGTGGTCGAGCAGATACTCGGCCCGCTGGAATCCCTCGGGCAGCTTCTCGCGGATCGTCGATTCGATCACGCGCTGGCCGGCGAAGCCGATCAGCGCATTGGGTTCGGCAATCTGGACATCGCCGAGCATCGCGTAGGACGCGGTGACGCCGCCGGTGGTCGGATCGGTCATCACGACGATGTACGGTAGCCCCGCCTCGTGCAGCTCGGCGATGGCGACAGTGGTCTTGGGCATCTGCATCAGCGACAGGATGCCCTCCTGCATCCTCGCGCCCCCGGCGGCGGTGAAGACGATGTACGGGCAGCGGTCCTCGATGGCGGCGCGGACGCCGGCGACGAAGGCAGCGCCGACCGCCTGGCCCATCGATCCGCCCATGAAGGCGAAGTCCTGCACCCCGATCACCGCGCGCTGGCCCTCGACGCTGCCGCGCGCGTTCATGAACGCGTCAGTCTCGCCGGTCGACAGGCGCGCGGCCTTGATGCGATCGGCATAGCGCTTCGAATCGCGGAACTTCAGCGGGTCTTCTGCGACTTCGGGTGAAGGCAGGATGCTCCAGCTACCCGGATCGAACAGCCGCTCGAACCGCGCCTTGGCGCCGATCCGGTCATGATGGTCGCAGCGCGGGCAGACGAACTGGTTCTCTTCGTGCTCCTTGACGAATACCATCTGCCCGCAGGCCGAGCATTTGTGCCAGAGATTGTCGGGCGTATCGCGCTTGGCGATGAACGGGATCGACTGGCGGACGCGGGTGAGCCAGCTCATGCGGCAACAGACTCCGGCTCAAGCGCGGCGCGCAGGGTGGCGACGAAGGCGCGGACCGGTTCGGCAGCAGCGGTGCCTTTCTCCCCGACGATCTCAACGATCGCCGATCCGACCACCACCGCATCTGCGACCTCGCCGATCGCGCGCGCTTGGTCGGGACCGCGCACGCCGAAGCCGACCGCGACGGGCAAGTCGGTGGCCGCCTTGAGACGGCCGACCGCCGCCTCGATGCTGGCCTGCGCCGCCTGCTGCTTGCCGGTCACACCGGCGACCGAGACGTAATAGAGAAAGCCCGAGGCGCCCTTGAGGATGGTCGCCAGCCGCCCGGCATCGCTGGTCGGGGTGGCAAGGCGGATCGGGTGGACACCGGCGGCGCGCAAAGCGGGGCCGAGATCGGCGTCCTCTTCCGGCGGAAGGTCGACGCAGATCACCCCGTCGATGCCAGCCTCGCGCGCAGCGGCGGCGAACCATTCGGGGCCGCGGCGGGTCATCGGATTGGCATAGCCCATCAGCACCAGCGGAGTTTCGGCGTGGCGCGCGCGAAACCGCGTGGCGATGGCGAGGATGTCCGCTGTCGTCGTGCCGGCCGCCGCGGCGCGCAGATTGGCGCGCTGGATTGCGGCGCCATCGGCCATCGGATCAGTGAACGGCATGCCCAGTTCGATGATGTCGGTGCCGCCGGCGACGAGCGCGTCGAGCACCGCGTCGGTCACCGCGGGCGACGGATCGCCAGCGGTGACGAAGGTGATCAGCGCGGCGCGCTTCCCGGCGCGGCAGCGGGCCAGGGCGACGGTGAGGCGATCGGTCACAGCTTGACCCCCAGATTGCCGGCGACCGTGAAGATGTCTTTGTCGCCGCGACCGGAAAGGTTGACGAGAATGATCTGATCCTCCCGCATTTCCCGGGCCTTGGCCGGGACTGCTGCGATCGCGTGCGCGCTTTCGAGAGCGGGGATGATGCCTTCGGTGCGGCACAGCAGCTGGAAGGCGTCGAGGGCTTCCTTGTCGGTCACGCCCTCATAGGCGACGCGGCCGATGTCGTAGAGCCAGCTATGCTCCGGTCCGATCCCGGGATAGTCGAGTCCCGCCGAGATCGAGTGCGCCTCGGTGATCTGGCCGTCCTCGTCCTGGAGCAGAAAGGTCTTGTTGCCGTGGAGGATCCCGGGTGATCCGCCGGCGAGGCTGGCGGCGTGCTTGTCCGTGTCCATGCCTTCGCCCGCCGCCTCGATGCCGAGCATCGCCACATCGCGATCGTCGAGGAACGGGTGGAACAGGCCGATCGCGTTCGATCCGCCCCCGACGCAGGCGACCAGCAGGTCGGGCAGCTTGCCCTCGGCCTCGAGCATCTGCGCGCGCGATTCGGTGCCGATCACCGACTGGAAATCGCGGACCATCTCCGGATAAGGATGCGGGCCGGCGGCAGTGCCGATGATGTAGAAAGTGTCGTGGACGTTGGCGACCCAGTCGCGCAGCGCTTCGTTCATCGCGTCCTTCAGCGTCTGCGCGCCGCTCTCGACCGCGCGCACCTCGGCGCCGAGCAGGCGCATCCGGAATACGTTCGGCTGCTGCCGCTCGACATCCTTGGCGCCCATGAAGATCGTGCAGGGAAGGCCGAAGCGGGCGGCGACGGTGGCAGTGGCGACGCCGTGCTGGCCGGCCCCGGTCTCCGCTATGATCCGGGTCTTGCCCATGCGGCGGGCGAGCAGGATCTGGCCGATGCAGTTGTTGATCTTGTGCGCGCCGGTGTGGTTCAGCTCCTCGCGCTTCAGATATACCTTGGCGCCCATGCCGGGGGCGGCGGTCTCGCGGATCGCCGCGGTCAGCCGCTCGGCGTAATAGAGCGGGCTCGGGCGGCCGACATAATGCGTCATCAGCCCGCCGAGTTCGGCAGCGAAGACGGGGTCGATCTTGGCGGCGCGATATTCCCGCTCCAGATCGAGGATCAGCGGCATCAGCGTCTCGGCGACGTAGCGGCCGCCGAACTGGCCGAAATGCCCGCGTTCGTCGGGTTGCGCGCGAAGGGTGTTGGGAAGTGTCATCGCTGGCGCGTTTAAGCCGCCGCCGGGCGGGTGTCGAGGCGGCTATAGTCCTTCGATGGTCTTCAGGAACGCCGCGATGCGCCCGAGGTCCTTCACCCCCGGTGCGCTTTCGACACCGGACGAGACGTCGAGCAGGCTCGCGCCGGTGATCGCGGTGGCATCGGCGACATTGTCGGCATCAAGCCCGCCCGACAGCGCCCAGGGCAGTGGATGAGTGAATCCGTCGAGCAGGCGCCAGTCGAAGCGCAGGCCCATCCCACCGGGCAAGGTGCCGGCCGGGGTCTTGGCGTCGTAGAGGATGCGATCGGCGGCGCCGCGAAAGGCGCGCGCGGCGTCGAGATCGGCGCGGGTGCGGACCGGCACCGCCTTCCACGCCGCCCGGCCGAAGCGCCGGCGCGCCGCCGCGACACGCTCGGGCGTTTCCGCGCCGTGAAACTGAAAGGCCGCGAGATGCGGCGCGACGCGGGCCAGGAAGGCATCCTCGGGATCAACGAATACGCCGACCGCGTTGACGCGAGCCGGCAGGCGCGCGGTCAGCGCCGCGAGCTGGTCGGGGTCCAGGTTGCGTGGGCTCTTCGCGAAGAACACGAAGCCGACATGGCTGGCCCCGCCGGCGACCGCGGCGTCGACCGCCTCCGGCGTGCTGAGGCCGCAGATCTTGGCGGTGATGCGGGGCATGTGGCAGGCGCTACAGCGTCGCTTCGATCGCCCGGACCGCGGCGTCGGGGTCTTCGGCGGCGGTGATCGGGCGGCCGATGACGAGGATCGAGGCGCCGGCGTCTAGCGCGGCACGCGGCGTCATGATCCGCTTCTGGTCACCCACCGTGCTGCCCGGCGGGCGAACGCCCGGCACCACGAAGAAACCGCCGGGCCAAGCCTTCCTGGCGGCGGCGACCTCGTTACCGGAACAGACGATGCCATCGATCCCCGCCTGCCGAGCAAGGTCGGCCAGGCGCAGCACCTGGTCGTGCGGCGTGCCCGTGATTCCGGTGCCGCGAAGGTCCTCGCTGTCGAGGCTGGTCAGCATGGTCACCGCGACGACCTTGGTGCCGATCGGCGCCGCCGCCTTGGCATCCTCCATCATCGCCCGCCCGCCGGCGGCATGGATCGTCAGCACCGCCGGATCGAGGCCCTGCAGCGCCTGGATCGCCTTGGCGACGGTATTGGGGATGTCGTGGAACTTGAGGTCGAGGAATACCGGCAAGCCGAGCGCGGCGATGTCATGGACGCCGGCGCGACCATTGGCGACGAAGAATTCCAGGCCCAGCTTCACCCCGCCGACATGATGGCGGACGCGCGTGGCGATCGCCTTTGCGCGCTCGAAATCGGGGGTGTCGATTGCAACGAAGATCGGGCGCATCAGGGAACCAACGGTGACGCCTCTGCCGGGCTGGGCAGAGGCGCGGACGGGAGAGGCGCCGAGGGAAGGGGTGCGGTGTCGGCGCTGACGGCGGGATCCGCGGGGCGGTATTCGGCGAGCGCACGCTCGCTGCTGTCCAGACGCCGGCCGAGCCGCCAGCGCGTCGTCCGATAGAGAACCAAGCCGGGGATCAGACCGAGGAAGAAGGCGCCGAGCACCAGCACCGGCAGCTTCACGTCGACCAGCAGGCCGCCCCAAAGGTCGACCGAGACCGGGCGCCAGTTCTGATAGGAGGAGATGGCGACGATCACCGCGACCATCATCCAGAACAGGGTCTTGAGGAACTGCATGCCGACCCCTCCTTTCCGACTAACCTAACCCGCTTTGCGTGGTGCCACGCTAGAGCAAGTCGACGCGGTGTTGAACCCTTCGTGTTCCGCACCACTCCGCGGATCCCCCTGGTGCGGGCGGCTGCCGGCTCCCGCGCCACACCGCGGCTGGATTCCATCGTGGCGTTACGAACACAACTGCATCGGCGTGATACTGATCGTTATGGTCCGGGACACCGGGTCGATACTACAACCGCAGCCCCGTCGTCTCGTCGACACCGGCCATGATGTTCAGCGTCTGCACCGCCGCACCCGCCGCTCCCTTGCCGAGATTGTCGAGCGCCGCGACGAGGCGCACCTGAGCGCCGTCGGGGCTGGCGAACGCAAAAAGGTCGAGCCGGTCGGTGTCGGCGCAACGCTCGATCGTTAGCCCCTTCAATGCGGCGCTCTCGGCCTCGGCGACGACCCTGACCACCGGCGAGCCGGCATAGGCCTCTTCCAGCGCAGCACGCACCGCGCCGGGGGTCGGCGTGCCGGGAAGTGCCGCCAGCGGCAACGGCACCTCGACCAGCATACCGCGATAGGTCGGCGCCACCGCCGGCGCGAAAATCGGCAGGCGGGTGAGGCCGGCATGAACGCGCATCTCGCCGAGATGCTTGTGGTCGAGGCCGAGGGCATAGCTGCGGAACGCGCTGTCGGTCGCGTCCGGCGCGTTCGGGTCCTCATAGGCGGCGATCATCGCCTTGCCGCCGCCCGAATAGCCCGAGACCGCATTGACCGCGACCGGCCAGTCCGCCGGCAGCAGCCCGGCGCGGACCAGCGGGCGGACGAGCGCCAGGAAGCCGGTCGGGTAGCAGCCCGGATTGGCGACCCGGCGCGCGGTGGCGAGATCCTCGCGCAGGCCCGGCTCCAGTTCCGGAAAGCCGTAGCGCCAGCCCGGCGCGATGCGATGTGCGGTCGAGGCGTCGATCACGCGGGTGCGGTCGTTGGCGATCATCGCCACCGCGGCGCGGGCGGCGTCGTCGGGAAGGCAGAGGATCACCACGTCGGCGTCATTGAGCGCCTCGGCGCGCGCGGCATCGTCGCGGCGCCGCTCTTCGGGCAGCACCATCAGGCCGATCTCGGCGCGCGCCGCGAGCCGGTCGCGGATCTCGAGGCCAGTGGTGCCGACAGCACCGTCGATGAAGACCTGGAGGCTCATGGAAGTCGTTTCCGCGCAAGGATGGGTTGGGGCAAGTCGGCCAGCCGGGCGACGACGTCGGCGAGCGGCTCCGCCACCACCGCCATCCAATAGGCGTTGGCGTGGAGGAGGGTCTGGGCGTCGGCCATGAAGCCGACATGGCCGGGGAAGAAGACGAGGTCGCCGCGCGCCAGCGGCTCGTCATCGGCGAGAGAGCGGCCCAGGCTCTCCCGCTGCTGGTCGCTGTCGCGTGGAGCGGCGATGCCGGCAAGACCCAAAGCGAGTTGGACGAGGCCCGAGCAGTCGATGCCGTCGCCGCTGCGGCCGCCCCACAGATAGGGCACGCCGGTCAGGCGTTCGGCGATCGCCACAGGATCGCCCGCCGGCGGGAAGGCGAGCGAAGTGGCGTGACGAGCATGGATCCAGCCGCCCTCCGTCGCCAGGAAGGCGCCGTCGGCAGTCGCAGCGAAGCGCGCGCCCATCGGCCAGCGCGCGACCGGCCGGGTCTTGATGTCCGGACCGGAGAACACGATCGCCGCCGGCGCCGTCACCGCGTGGGTGGACGGCTGCGCCGGGCCGAGCACCTCGGCCGGCACATAGCCGACATAATGGTCATGTGTCGAATAGCCCCAGGCCCAATTCCCGGTCACGTCCAGAACGGCGAAGCCCTCGCCACGGAGGATCTCGGAGGTTGCCGTCGCATCGTTGCCCGGCGACGCGCGGAGTGGCGCCCTCACGGCATGGCAGGCGCGCAGTTCGGATCGCGCATAATGGGGTGCGAACAGCCTGTCCGCCAGCGCCAGATCGGCGAGATCGCCGCGCACGGCGGAGACGCGGCGATCGAGCCGCGCAGAGGGACCGGTCAGTCGAAAGCGGTCAGCCGAGCGCCGGACGTCGCGCGGCGCCGCCGGCTGGAGCGGCGTCGTCCCCGTCGATGAGATCGGCGAATCCGTCAAGAAAGCTGGCCCCCGGGCTGGTGCGTGTCACGAACACGTTCCGCCTGTCGGACTCGTCGCGCTCACGGCGCAGATAGCCCAGCGCGCCGAGCGTGTTCAAGGCGCGCGTGACCACCGGCTTGGACACGCCGAGTGACCTCGCCAGCCCGCGGACCGTGTGCGGCCCCGGGCTCAGATAGACAATCATCAGCAGCGCCATCTGACGGTTGGTCAGATCGGGTGCCCCTGAACGCACATAACCAACCAGCGCATCTTTCCAGTGCGATAATGCCATGACACCCATAAACGCCCCTCCGAGAACCGTCTTGCGGGTTCTTGGGTTAACCCCGGCTTCAACGACAGATGCAGCCGATTGTTTCAACTTCGATTAAATTTCCTTGAAAGAAAACGCCATGCAGCGCGTAACCCGAGCGCCTCGCCCCCGCGCGGGCGCCCCGGTTTTGACGAGGGCATCCACGCGAAAGTATCGAAGTGAACCCAAGGGGTACCTGAACGGACGAATTTCTGAAGGAAAAGCGCAGCCGTAATGGACCCCGCCATGCCTCCTTCAGGAGAATTGTTGAGATCAGCGACGTCAGACTTCAGCAAATCGTCATATCCGCTATGGAGTGGAAGCCTCCAAATCGGATCATTCGCTTCGCTTGCCGCTTGCGCGAGAGCCGCTGCGACCGCGTCGTCGTTGCTGAACATGGCCGGAATGTCGGGGCCAAGGGCGACCCGCGCCGCGCCGGTCAGAGTCGCGAAATCGAGAATCAGAGCGGGCTCCCCCTCGCTCGCCCGGGCGAGTGCGTCGCCGAGGATCAGCCGCCCTTCGGCATCGGTGTTCGCGATTTCGACCGACAGACCGGCGCGCGAGGCGAGAACGTCGCCCGGGCGGAAGGCGTCGCCCGAGATCGCATTCTCGACCGCTGGAATGGCGAGGTGCAGTCGCACCGGCAGACGCGCCGTCATGACGAGCCGGGCGAGGGCCAGCGCGTGCGCCGCGCCGCCCATGTCTTTCTTCATCAGCCGCATGCCCGAGGCCGGCTTGATGTCGAGCCCGCCCGAGTCGAAGCAGACGCCCTTGCCGACAATGGCGAGGCGCGGATGAGCGGCGTCGCCCCATTCCAGCTCGATCAGCCGCGGCTGCCGGCCGGGCGCAGCGGCGCGGCCGACGGCGTGGACCATCGGATAGCTTTCAGCGAGCGCGTCGCCCTCGGTCACCGTGACGATCGCGTGGAAGCTGTGGCCGACCGTCTCCACTGCCGCGGCGAGGTCGCCCGGCCCCATGTCGGCGGTGGGCGTGTCGACGAGGTCGCGGACCAGCGCGACCGCCTCGGCGACGGCAAGGACATCGTCCAGCTCGGCAACCTCGCTGGTGAACAGGACGCGCGGCAGCGGGGCAGGTGACTTGGCGCGATAGCGGTCGAAGCGGTGCTGGGCAAGCAGCCAGCCCAGCGCGCCGTCGCCGAGCGGGCGGTCGGCGCGGTAGTTGCCCCCGGGCAGCTTCGCGACCGCGCCGGCGAGATCCCAGGGTCCGATCTGCGCGGGCACGCCGAGCACCGCCGCCCATTCGTCGGCGGCGTCGCCCGGCAGGATGGCGAATTCGCCCGGCTTGGCCTTGAACGCGGCGGCGGTGATCGCGGTGCGGCCGCGCTCGGGCTGCGTGGCGAGCCAGCTTGCGAAGTCCTCGGCGCTGATGAGGCTGAGCAGGCGGGCGGGCTGGCCACGGTCGGGCTGAAGGAGGGCGCGGAAATCGGTCATCGCCGGACCGTGCCAGCCCGACGCTCGGAAGAAAAGCGGTCGGCCGCTACTCCAGCAGGCTGCGAACCTTGGCGGCGAGCGTGTCCATCGCGAACGGCTTGGTGATCAACGACATGTGCGGATCGAGCTGGCCGTTGCCGATCACCGCATTCTCGGCATAGCCGGTGATGAACAGGATGTTGAGGTCGGGGAAGGCGGTCAGCGCAGCATCGGCGACCTGCCGTCCGTTCATCGCGCCGGGGAGGCCGACATCGGTGATGACGAGGTCGATCGGCGTCCCCGAAGACAGCACGCGCAGCGCCGCGGCGCCGTCACCCGCCTCGACAACGCGGTGGCCAAGTTCCTCGAGCACCTCCATCACCAACATTCGGATCGTCGGCTCGTCGTCGACGACGAGGACGGTGCGGCCGTTCGCCGACTGCGCCTCGCCGAGCGTGCCGAGATCGGTCTGCGTCCCGTCCTCCGCCTCGCCGTAATAGCGCGGCAGGTAGATGCAGACGGTCGTGCCGACGTCGATCTCGGTATAGATCCGCACCTGCCCACCCGACTGCCGGGCGAACCCGTAGATCATCGAAAGACCGAGGCCGGTTCCCTCGCCCATCGGCTTGGTGGTGTAGAACGGGTCGAAGGCGCGCTCCTTGACCGCGGCGGTCATGCCGGTGCCGGTGTCGGTGACGCAGAGCGAGAGATACTGGCCGGGAGGCAGGTCGCGGTCGCGCGCGGCGCGGTCGTCGAGCCATTTGTTGGCGGTTTCTATGGTGATCCGGCCGCCATTGGGCATCGCGTCGCGGGCGTTGATGCAGAGGTTGAGCAGCGCGTTTTCGAGCTGGTTGGAATCGACGATTGCCGTCCACAGTCCCACTGCGCCGATCACTTCGACCGTGATGGCCGGGCCCACGGTGCGACGGACCAACTCCTCCATGCTCGCGACCAGCCGGTTGACGTCGGTCGGTCGAGGGTCGAGCGTCTGCCGGCGCGAGAAGGCGAGCAGGCGATGGGTCAGCGCCGCCGCCCGCCGCGCCGCGCCCTGCGCCATTGTCGCATAGCGCTCCAGATCGGCGATGCGTCCCTGGGTGACGCGAACCTGCATCATCTCCAACGCGCCGGTAATACCAGTCAGCAGGTTATTGAAATCATGAGCGAGGCCGCCCGTGAGCTGACCCACCGCCTCCATCTTCTGCGCCTGGCGAAGGTTCTCCTCGCTGACCATCAGCTGGCGCGTCCGTGCCTCGATCTGTTCCTCCAGCGAGGCGGTCAGTGCAGCCAGCTCGTGTTCGGCCCGGCGCCGTTCGACCGCATCGCGGGTTCGGTCGGCGACCTCGCGGACGAACGCCAGCTCCTCGGGCGGCCAGTCGCGGGGGACCGCATGGTTAAGGTAGAGCAGCGCCACGAAGCCGTCATGCTCGGTCACCGGCATGTTGATGAACGCCTGCGCCGAAATCGCTTTCAGCGCCCCAGCGGTCTCGGCGGTGCGCGGATCGAAGCAGGCATCGGCAACGGCGACAGTCTCGCCTGCCTTGAGGTTGTCGATATACGACCCGTAGTCCCGGAACCGAAGAACGCCGACCAGGGTCTTGATCCCGGCGGCATTCCAATCCCGGTCGATATGAATCGTCTCGGTCGCCGGATCGACCGTGCCATAGCCGGCGCGGCTGACCTCGAGGGTCCGGCCCAGCAGCTCGGCAGCGGCGTAGGCGAGATCGGCGGGTTCACCTGGCGCGCGCAGGCGGTCGCCCAGCTCCACCAGCGCCGCCAGCCGCAGCTCGCTCTTCTTGCGGGCGTCGATATCGAAGCTGACGCCGGGGAAACGCACCGCCTGGCCATAGGCGTCCTGCATCGCGCGGCCCTGCGCCGCCACCCAGTGCGTGCGGCCGTCCGCCTGGACAATGCGGTACTCGCAGTTGAAAGGCGCGCCACTCTCCAGCGCGATGGCGACCTCGCGCTCGACCTCGTCCCGGTCGTCGGGATGGATGTTGGCGAAGAACGCTGCGATCGGTGCGCCCGCGGCGGCAATGTCGATATCGACGCCGTAAAGCCGCGCAAAGCCGGCATCGGCAGTCACCCTGTCGGCGGCGATGTCCCAGTCCCACATGCCGATGCTGTGCGGGATCGGCGCCGGACTTCGCAGACGATGCTCGGCACTGCACTCGATCTCCAGCGCAGTCTGCCGGGCGAGCGCCTCCAGCGCCACCGCCTGCGCGGTGGTCAGCCCCTGCGCCCGCGGCACGAGGTCGATCGCGCACAGGCTGCCGAGCGGGATGCCGTCGCTGGTGACGATCGGGAAGCCGGCATAGAAGCGCAGATGTGGCTCATGGGCGACGAGCGCGAAGTCGCGCGTACGCGGGTCGATGGCCAGGTCGGGGATGACGAACAACCGGTCCTGCTTGATCGCCAGCGCGCAGACCGAGGTCTCGACCGGCGTTTCGTCGACGGCGACGCCGGCCTTGGCCTTGAACCATTGCCGCTCGGCATCGACGAGGCTGACCAGCGCGATCGGCGTGTCGCAGATCGTCTTCACGAGGGTCACGATATCGTCGAAGCGCTGCTCGGGCGCGGTGTCGAGAATGCCGGTACCGGCGAGTTTGGCGAGACGCTCGGTCTCGGTGAGAACGCCGGGAACACGGGAAGACATCGAACGGGCGGCCTCTGATCCTTGGAACGGCGAGGACGTCAGTCCACGGCGACACCGAACAGGTCGTGCTCGTCGGCGTCTTCGATCATAACGCGGATCAGGTCGCCCGGTTTCAGGCCGGACGCGTCACGAAGGTGGAGTTCGCCGTCGATTTCCGGGGCATCCGCCATGGTCCGCCCGGAAGCGCCGCCCTCGTCGTCAACGATATCGACGATCGCGTCGAGCACACGTCCGACCTTCGCCTCCAGCTTCGCGGCGGAGATCGCCGCGGTCTTCTCCATGATGCGGGCGTAGCGCTCTTCCTTGACCTCTTCCGGCACTGCGCCGGGCAAGTCGTTGGCGGCAGCACCCGCGACGGGCTCGAAGCGGAAGGCGCCGACCCGGTCGAGCTGCGCCTCGTCCAGCCAGTCGAGCAGATACCGGAAATCGGCCTCGGTCTCGCCGGGGAAGCCGACGACGAAGGTCGATCGGATCGCGATGTCCGGGCACACCGACCGCCAGTTGCGGATGCGGTCGAGCACCTTGGCTTCGTTCGCCGGCCGCTTCATCGCTTTCAGAACGCCGGGCGCGGCGTGCTGGAAGGGAATGTCGAGATAGGGGAGCACCAGCCCTTCGGCCATCAGCGGAATGACCTGGTCGACATGCGGATAGGGATAGACGTAGTGCAGGCGCACCCACGGCGCGATCCGGCCGAGCTCGCGAGCCAGATCGGTCATGTGCCCACGCACCTGAGCGCCTTTCCATGGCCATGACGCGTGACGCAGGTCGAGCCCATAGGCCGAAGTGTCCTGGCTGATCACCAGCAGTTCCTGCGTGCCGGCCGCGACCAGCTTCTCCGCCTCGCGGAGGATCGCGTCGGGCCGGCGGCTGACGAGGTCGCCGCGCAACGACGGGATGATGCAGAACGAGCAGCGGTGATTGCAGCCCTCCGAAATCTTCAGGTAGCTGTAATGCCGCGGCGTCAACTTAAGCCCGCTTTCGGGCACGAGGTTGAGGAAGGCATCAGGCGGCATCGGCGCAGCGTCGTGGACGGCGCCGACGACCTGCTCGTACTGATGCGCGCCGGTGACGGCGAGGACCTGCGGGAAGCGGGCGCGGATCGCGTCGGCCTCGTTGCCCATGCAGCCCGTGACGATCACCCGCCCGTTTTCGGCAATAGCCTCGCCGATGGCCTCGAGGCTCTCCTCCTTGGCGCTGTCGAGAAAGCCGCAGGTGTTGACCAGCACGACATCGGCGCCGGTGTAGTCGGGCGACATCGCGTAGCCGTCGGAGCGGAGCTTGGTCAGGATCCGCTCGCTGTCGACGAGATTCTTCGGGCAGCCGAGCGAGACCATGCCGACTTTCGGCGGGGAGGGGAGTATCTTGGCCATGGGAGGGCCGCGCACATAGGCGATCGGCAGGCATTTTGCGAGGGTGTCGGACGATGGGCGCGATATACCTGGTCAAGCTATCTCGATGGCATGGCGGGCCTTCGCTTCTTCGGCCGGCTCTCCGCCCCATGGTGATCGGCGACCGCCGCGATGCGGTTCCGCGGCAGGCGGCGGCGTGGGCCCGGAGACGCCGAAGCCGGGCCGTCTCGTGCCTTCTATCCCACCTGGCGCTTCGCCAGTTTTCGGGCGAGGGTACGCCGGTGCATTCCGAGCCGCCGCGCCGTCTCGGAGATGTTGAAGTCGGCCTCGGCGAGCGTCTCGTGAATACGCTCCCATTCGAGCGTCTTGATCGAGGTCTGGCGGGGCGTGACCGGCGCCGCGACGTCGCCCTGGCGGCGAGCGAAGGCGGCTTCGATGTCGTCGGTGTTGGAGGGCTTGGCGAGGTAGTGCGCGGCGCCCAGCTTGATCGCCTCGACGGCGGTGGCGATGCTGGCGAAGCCGGTCAGCACCACGATCATCATCGCCGGGTCATGGGCGTGAAGCGTCTGTACGCAGACCAGGCCCGAGGCGCTGCCAAGCTTCAGGTCAACCACCGCATAGGCGGGTTCGTGATCGGCGAGCAGCGCCACGAGCTGTTCGTGACTGGCGGCGGCGATCACCCGGTAGCCGCGCCGCTCGAACGAACGCTGCAGGGTACGGGCGAAGGCGGCGTCGTCCTCGACGATGACGAGGAGAGGCTGGTCGGTCATGTCTCGGTCTCGATCGTGAGCGGGGTCAGTGGCAAAGTGAGGCGGACGACCGCCCCGCCGGTCTCGCGATTGGCGGCGTGGACCTCGCCGCCCAGCTTGCGCATGACGTTGACGACGAGGAACAGGCCCAGCCCGCCGCCCTCGCGCGGCTTCGTCGAGCGATAGGGGCGGCCGATCTCCGGCAGGATGTCGGGCGAAAAGCCCGGCCCGCGATCGGTGACGGTGAAGACGAGCAGGTCGCCATCGGCGCGCGCGTCCACCCCGATCCAGCCCGGCGAAGCTTCATAGGCGTTCTCGAGCACGTTGCCGATCACCTGGCGCAGGGCCGGATCGGAGACGATGCAGCGGTCGTCCTCGATCGCCGCATCGTAATCGAGTGCGAGGCCGGGATGGGCGGCGTGCCAGTCCCGGACGATATCGTCGAGGAAACGGGTCAGCGTGCTCACCGTCGGCGCCTCGCCGCGAACTTCGCCGGCGGACATCAGGATGCCCGAGAGGATCGTCTTGCAGCGTGAGACTGCGGCCAGCATCTCGTCGATCTCCTCGGCAAACTGGCGGCTGCGCGTCGCCGGCGGGATCCGCCGCCAGTCGTTGAGGATAACGGCAAGAGAGGCGAGCGGCGTGCCGAGCTCGTGCGCGGCGCCCGAGGCGAGCAGACCCATGCGCACGATATGGTCCTCCTCGGCAGCGCGCTGGCGTAAGCGGGCGAGGCCCGCGTCGCGGGCGCGCAGGTTCTCGCTGATCCGGGTGAGGAAGAGGACGATCAGTACCGCCACCATGACCAGCGCCACCCAGGCGCCGGCGATGTGGATGTCGAAGAGGTTGGCGCCGAACTCGTCCGGGAGAGTCAGCGGCTGGAAATCGAGGATGAGGGCCCCTGAGCACAGGCTGGCGACGGCGACGATCGCCCAGCTTGCCCAGCGATCGAGCAGGATCGCGCCGAGCACGACCTGGAGCAGGAACAGCGAGGCGAAGGGGTTCGTGGCACCACCGCTGAGATAGAGCTGCACGCCGAGCGCTACGACGTCGAACAGCAGCGCCACAAATTGCTCGGCATTGGTGACGGCCCGTTGGCGATGGCGAAGGATGGCAAGGCTGCCGATGTTGAGCACCACCGCCGCGACCGGCACCATCAGCATCGCCGGCAGCGGCAGGACGATGCTCATGCCGAAATGGACGATGGCGATGGCGGCAAGCTGCCCGGCCACCGCGATCCAGCGGAGCTGGACCAGCAGCAGCATGTTGTTGCGACCCGCCGCCTCGGGCGACCGATCGCGCCGCCAGCGGCCGGCGAACAGGCGCAGGCGCTGGACGGCGGTCATGCCGCGTCCCGTGGCGCCCGCCGCAGCTTCCGCTCCTCGCGCATCGCGATCGCGTAGCCCCCCGCGACAAGGACCGCCAGCCCGAACCAGGTGAGCGCGTACTGGAGATGGTTGTTGGGGAAGGCGATGACGGTCAGTCCGCCGGCCGGCAGCGCCGCGGGGTCGCGGCCGGCATCGGCATCGATGAAATAGGGGGCGGCGTCGGCTACGTGACGCCGGGCGGCGATCGCGGCGACATCGCGGGAGAACCAGCGGTCGGCAGCCGGGTCGTTCGAGCGGAGGAAACCACCCTTCGGTTCGGTGATGCGCAGCAGGCCGGTGACGGTGACCGGCCCGGCGGGGGGCGGCACGGTACTGCGCGTGGGGACGAAGCCGCGGTTGACGAGGACGGCGTATCCGGCATCGGTCCGGAGCGGAGTCATCACCCAGAAGCCGGCGCCGCGCTCCGTCACCGCCTGGACCAGCGTGTCGCCGGCCGGGAAATACCGGCCGCTGAGCGTAACATGGGCGTAACCGTCACTCTCCGCGGTGACCTGCGGCCAGTGTGTCGGCGGCGGGGCAGGGCGGGGGGCGGCGTGGACCCGCGCTTCGACGCGGGAGATCAGGTCGCGTTTCCAGGCGAGGCGATGAAGCTGCCAGATGCCGAGCGCGACGAAGCCGGCAATCAGGAGCGTCGCGCCGAGGGTGAGGAGGGCGAGACGCGCTCCCGCTCCCGCCTGCGGGAGGGGACTGCGGGGTGGGCTGCCGCTATCGATCGGGGGCAAGGTCTGCAGCCGGGCGCCCACCCCCGCCCCCTCCCGCAAGCGCGAGGGGAGGGAACATGCGTCTCACTCCATCCCGCTCATCGACTGGCCGTTCATGTTGTGGTGGCTCATCGGCGCCATGTGATCCATCCCCTCCATCCCCGGCTCGCCGCCCGGCATCACAGCATGGGGCATCATGTTGCTGTTGAGATGGTACATCACCCACATCGATCCGGACAGCGTGATGCCGACGATGACGACGGTGAAGATCAGCGCCATCATCGTCCAGCCGCCTTCCGACTTCGTGCTCATGTGCAGGAAGAAGATCATGTGGACGAGGATCTGGACGACGGCGAACGCCATGATCGCGAAGGCGGTGAGCTGCGCGCTGCCCAGCGCGCCGGTCATCACCAGCCAGAACGGGACCGCGGTCAGCACCACCGACAGGCCGAAGCCGATCATGTAGCTGCCCATCGTGCCATGGGCACCGCCATCGTCATGGTGATGATCGTGGTGGCCGTGATCGGCGTGGGCGGCGTCGCTCATCGCAGCATTCCCATCAGGTAGACGAAGGTGAAGACGCCGATCCAGATGACGTCGAGGAAGTGCCAGAACAGGCTGAGGCACATCAGCCGCCGCTTGTTGGCCGCGATCAGGCCGTACCGGCCGACCTGGACGACCAGGGTGGCGAGCCAGATCAGGCCGAAGGTGACGTGCAGGCCGTGGGTGCCGACGAGCGTGAAGAATGCCGAGAGGAACGCGCTGCGCTGCGGCCCGGCGCCTTCGTGGATCAGGTTGGCGAATTCGTAGAGCTCGATCGACAGGAAGGCGAGGCCGAACAGCGCGGTGACGCCCAGCCAGCCTTGCGTCGCGCCGACCTTGCCCTTCTCCGTCGCGAGCATCGCGAAGCCGTAGGTGATCGAGGAGAACAACAGCATCGCCGTGTTCACCGCGACCAGCGGCAGCTCGAACAAGGCGCGCGGGCCGGGTCCGCCGGCATAATTGCCGCCGAGCACGGCGTAGGTCGCGAACAGGACCGCGAAGATGAGACAGTCGCTCATCAGGTAGATCCAGAAGCCGAGCATGGTGCTCTGCCCCGGCGGATGGTCGTGCTCGTCGGCGACGTAGAAGACCGGGGCCTCGCCCGCGGGCGTAGCGATTGCGTGCGTCGTCATTTCGGTCAGCCCTGCGTCGCGAGCAGCTTGGTGCGCTCGCCCTCGGTGCGGATCACGTCTTCGGCGGGAATGTGGAAATCGCGCTTGTAGTTGAAGGTGTGGCCGATCGCGACTGCCAGCAGGCCGGCGAAGCTGATCGCGGCGAGCCACCACATGTACCAGATCATGCCGACGGAGAAGGCGACGCTCAACCCGGCCAGCATCACCCCGCTGCCGGTGTTGCTGGGCATGTGGATCGGGCGGAAGCCTTCCGTCGGACGCTGGTAGCCGCGCTTCTTCATGTCCGCCCAGGCATCGCCGTCATGGATAACGGGGGTGAACGCGAAATTGTAGTCGGGCGGTGGCGAGGAAGTCGCCCATTCGAGAGTGCGGCCGTTCCACGGGTCGCCGGTGGTATCGCGCAGCCGCTCGCGGTCGCGGACGCTGACGAAGAACTGCATCAGCATGCAGGCGATGCCGCAGGCGATCAGGAAGGCACCGAAGCCGGCGATCACGAACCAGATCTGCAGGCTGGGATCGTCGAACACGCGCATCCGGCGGGTCACCCCCATCAGGCCGAGGATGTAGAGCGGGGTGAAGGCGACCCAGAAGCCGACCACCCACAGCCAGAAGGAGCGCTTGCCCCAGGTCTCGTCCAGCCGGAAGCCGAACGCCTTGGGCCACCAGTAGTTAATCCCGGCGAAC
>Ga0207668_10000806_pt1 | contig 19192 bp, 19 predicted proteins | sample KBSS43metaG_FD_184323 | JGI IMG/M metagenome (GOLD analysis project Ga0207668, IMG submission 184323) | Switchgrass rhizosphere microbial communities from Kellogg Biological Station, Michigan, USA - KBS S4-3 metaG (SPAdes) (version 2) | ecosystem: Host-associated > Plants > Roots > Rhizosphere... | reverse complement strand
CGAGCACCTCGGCGGCGAGACGGCCGGCGCGACGCATTCCCTCGAACGCTTCAGGGCCATGGAGCTTGATGGCATTGCTGCGCGCCGCGGCGGCGCTCTCGGCGAGGACATAGTCGGTCATGCCGGCAACATAGCACCGCGACGGTCGATTTTCGAGGGTGTGAGACCGCCCGTCCCGCGCTATGGCCGGTTCATGGCGACGCCCCGCATCTACACCGCGGCCCTGTTGGTGATCGGTGACGAGATCCTCTCCGGCCGCACCCAGGACCGGAATGTCGCGCAGCTCGCGACCTGGCTCAACGTGCAGGGCATCCGCCTGCGCGAGGTGCGGATCGTCGCCGACGACATGGCGGCGATCGGCGATGGCCTCAACGCGCTGCGCACCGGCAACGACTATGTCTTCACCACCGGCGGCATCGGCCCGACCCATGACGACATCACCGTCGATGCGATCGCCGCGGCGCTCGGCGTCGGCGTGATCGTCCACCCCCGCGCCCGCGCGGTGCTGGAGGACTATTACGCCAGCCGCGGCGGGATCAGCGAGGCGCGGCTGCGCATGGCCCGCGTGCCCGAGGGCGCGACCCTGATCGAGAACCGGCTGTCCGGCGCACCCGGCATCCGCCACGGCAACATCTTCATCCTCGCCGGCGTGCCGCATATCGCGCAAATGATGCTCGACGCGCTGACCGGCACCCTGGAAGGCGGGCTGCCGGTGCTGTCGCGCACCGTGGGCGCCCATGTCGCGGAGAGCGAGGTCGCCGACCTGCTGCGCGAGACCGAGCGCACCCATGACGGCTGCCAGATCGGCAGCTACCCGTTCTTCGCCGAAGGCCGGGTCGGCGCCAATTTCGTCTGCCGCTCGGTCGACCCGGTGCAGCTCGACGCCTGCGCCGACGCGGTCGCCGCCGGGCTGCTCGCGCTCGGCTACCAGCCGGTCGAGGGCGGGATCTGAACGATCGAGGCGAATCGTCCGATCCCTGCTTGCCTGGAGTTCTCCCCGCAGATAGGCGTCTCGGCAGTGGGGGAATTACTATGGCAAGCGTAACGAGCGAATCGGCCGTCGAGGCCTTGCTGAAGTCGGTCGAGAAGCGACTGGAGGAGAACAGTCGCCTCAGTCGTTATCTGGCACTCGGGCCGGACAAGATCATAGAGTTCATCCATATGGACAAGCTGGTGCGCATGTACCTGCCCCATGCGGACGTCGATTTCATCCAGGCGCATGTCGCGAGCCGAAAGTCGTTCTACGAGGCAGGCCCACTGCATCAAGTCGCACGTTACATCACGCCGGATTCGGTCGTCCTCGATGCCGGAGCGAACATCGGCAACCACATGCTGTTCTTCGCCCTGATCTGCGGTGCGAAGCAGGTGATTTCGGTTGAAATCATGCGCCAGACATTTCGCCTGCTCGCCCGCAATGTCGAGCTGAACCAATTGGGCAACGTCACGCTCCACAACATCGGCCTCGGCGCGGTGGCCGGCAAGGCAAACCTGTTCGCCCAGACGCTCAACAATCTGGGCGGCACTGTGGTCGCCCCGAATGATACCGGCGCCTACGATCTGGTGACGGTCGACAGCCTGGGCCTCGACCAGCTCGATTTCATGAAGGTCGACGTGGAGGGCACCCACCTCGACCTGCTGGAAGGCGCCCGCGAAACGCTGCGCCGGCACCGGCCGGTGGTGTGGGTGGAACTGCGGACCAGCGCCGGCGAGTATGAGCCTGGCATCCGCAAGATGGCGGAACTCGGCTACCGCCAATCGGTGCAGCTCTCGCGCAGCAACTACCTGTTCGAGGCCGCCTGATCGACGCCACACGCCGGCGACGGCGTCGATCGGCAGGCGATCGCCCTGACCCTATTCCGAAAACAGCGCCGCGATCTGGGAGTCGCGATCGTCGAGCTCGATCGCGCCGACGGTGAGGAAGGCGCCGTGCTCGCCGCTCTGATCGGTGATGAAATGGCGGACCGCGACGATCGGGAAGCTGGCGACGTCGCCGCCGCGGCGGACCAGCAGCCGCTCGCCGACATGCGGGATCTGCGCCATCTCGTACTCGCCGAACAGCTCGCGCTCACCGCTCTCGGAATGCTGGAAGACGAAGACTTTCATAGAGGATCCTCCCGGGAGATGCCGTTTGCGCTTCGCCGATGGCCTTGGACCGCCGGGGGGCGCTGGGCAAGCCGATCCCAGCGTTCCGACACCGGGATCTCGTCGCGGATGTGCACGCCGAGCGCGGCCAGCGTCGCGCCGGTACTGAGGCCGAGGAACCCGATCGCCGCCAGCCCCAGCCGCGCCAGCGACGCGACGTGCCGTTCCGGCGCCATCGCGAACAGACGGTGCAGCGCGACGGCGCCGATCAGCAGAAGCATCAGGCCGGCCGCGCGCAGCGCCAGGTCCTGCGTGAGGGTCCGATTACCACGAGACATGCCGCACGTCCTTGTTGCGGCAGGCGATCTATCGAGGCGCACATAGGGATTCGAGCCGGGGTGGCGGCGGTCCGCATAGTATTTTCGTAGCGTCGCGGCGGGGGCTTCAGTCCTCCGCGATCAGGCTCTCGCGCTGTGTCTCGCGCATCCGCAGGTACACCACCAGCGAGACGCCGATCAGCGCGGTCACGTACCAATAGAAGCCGCTCTCGACCCCCGCCTGCTTGAACCACAGGGCGACGTATTCGGCCGTTCCCCCGAACAGGGTGTTGGCGAGGGCATAGGGCAGCGCCACCCCCAGTGCGCGGATATGCGCCGGGAACAGCTCGGCCTTCACCACCGCGTTGATCGAGGTGTAGCCGGTCACCACCACCAGAGCCGTCATCACCAGCACGCCGGCGACGATCGGATCGCGTGTCGTCGCCAGAGTCGTGAAGATCGGGTAGGTCACCAGCATGCCGCCGATGCCGAAGCCGATCATCAGCGGCTTGCGCCCGATCCGGTCGGAGAGCGCACCGGCAAGCGGTTGCAGCAGCATGTAGACGAACAGGGTGACGGCGTTGATCCGCGACGCGGTCTCGATGCTGAAGCCGGCGCTGTTGACCAGGAACTTCTGCATGTACGTCGAATAGGCGTAGAAGGCGAGCGTGCCGCCAGCGGTGAGCAGCATCACCGTCAGGGTCTCGCGCGGGTGCCGCGTCACCAGCGTCACGAAGCTCGACCGCGGGGCGCCCTCCGCCTGCGCATTGCGGAAGCTCGCCGTCTCGGCGAGGCCGCGGCGAATGTAGAACACGACGATCGCCAGCACGCCGCCCACCGCGAACGGGATCCGCCAGCCCCAATCCTGCAACGCCGCCTTGCCGAGCACGACCTGGAGCAGCAACAGCACGCAGATCGCGACGAGCTGACCGGCGATCAGGGTGACGTACTGGAAGCTGGAATAGAAGCCGCGCCGCGCCTTGCCCGCCATCTCGGAAAGATAGGTGGCGCTGGCGCCATATTCGCCGCCGACCGACAGCCCCTGCATCAGCCGCGCGACCACCAGCAGGGTCGGCGCCAGCGCGCCGATCGCTTCATAGCCGGGCGTCACCGCGATCAGCATCGACCCCGCGCACATCAGGGTCACCGACAGGCTCAGCCCCGCCTTGCGCCCGCGCCGGTCGGCATAGATCCCCATCAGCCAGGCGCCGACCGGCCGCATCACGAACCCGACCGCGAAGATCGCCGCGGCGTTGAGAAGCTGCGCGGTCTGATCGCCCTTCGGAAAGAAATGCGGCGCGAAATAGAGGGTGAAAGCCGAATAGGCGTACCAGTCGTACCATTCGACGAGATTGCCCGCCGACCCGCCGACGATCGAGCGGAGGCGGTGGCGGGTATCGGCGGTGGCGATGGTCATCCTGCTCCCGTACTGACCCTTCGAATGGGGCAGGGCGCCTAATCAGCACGAACGGAACGCGTCGGGAAGCCCCCGCATGACGCTCACAAGTGCCGGTCCACATCCTGCCTCCCGTGCAGGACACGGATGACATCGATCCCGTCGGCACCATCACGGAAATAGATCATGTGCGATCCGCTCGACATCTTCAGGTAGCCGCGCCTGACGTCGACTACCCGGCCGCGCTTGATCTCCATGGCGAGCGAGCGGCAGGTGTCGTGGATGTCATCGACATAGCGGTCGGCCTGGTCCGGCCCCGAATGGCTGACGTGTAATCCCAGATCGCTTCCATGTCGGCTTCCGCAGCCGGCGAGAAGGCGATCGCCTTCATCGACCCTCATGCTCGGCGCGCTTGCGCGCCTTGAACGCATCGAAGTCGAACGGGCGCGGTTCTCCCGACTGCTCGCCGACGATCAGCGAATCCTGCAGCGCCCGCACTTTGGCTTCGTGCTCCTCGAGCAGACGAAGGCCCGCGCGCACGACATCGCTGGCGGAGCCGTAGCGCCCGGTCTGCACCTGATCGCTGATGAAACTGGTGAAATGGTCTCCGATCGTCACGGACGTGTTGCGTGCCATCGTCAGCCTTCCGCGTTGAAGCGAACCAAGCCTATACCAAAAAGTATTACAGGGCTACCACGCCTCACCGGAACCCATACGGCACCACGCTCCGCCGGTCCGGATCGACCTCCAGCACCCGCCCCGCCGGCGGGAACGCCCGCTGGTCGCAGTCCTCGCGCGGGCAGATGCGGCAGGACGGGCCGATCGGCGTCGCCGCGCGCGCGCCGCCGAGATCGAGCTGGTCGCCGTAGACGAAATCCTGCGCATGGCCGACCTCGCAACCGAGCGAGACCGCATAGCGCCGTGCCGGTCGCAGGTAGCTGCCGGTCTGCTTAACCAGCCCTTTGGCCATCGAGACGTAGCGGGTGCCGTCCGGCGTCTCGGCGAGCTGGACGAGGATGCGGTCGGGGATCGCGACCGCCTCGTGGACGATCCACAGCGGGCAGGTGCCGCCGAAGCGCGCGAATTGCAGCCGCGTCGCCGAATGCCGCTTGGTGATGTTGCCGGCCATGTCGATCCGGCAGAAGTAGAACGGCACGCCCTGCGAGCCCGGCCGCTGCAGCGTCGAGAGGCGATGGCACGCCTGCTCGAAGCTGACTCCGAAGAGCTGGCGCAGCCGGTCGATGTCGTGGCGGACCTCACGCGCGGACTGGCGGAAGCGCGCGTAGGGCATCAGGAGCGCGCCCGCGGCATAGTTGGCGAGGCCGACCGACAGGATCTTGCCGGCCGCCTCGGACCGGAACTTCGCCGAGCCGGCGATCCGCGCGATCGTCCCGCTCGCTTCCAGCCGCATGAGCTGGTGGGCGAGCAGGAAGGCGATGCTCTCGGGCGGCAGCGAGCGGTCTATGGTGAGCACGCGGCGCTCGGCATCGTAGGTGCGCAGGTCGCTGCCGTCGCCGGTCGCGGCGACGACCTCTACGCCATGGGCGTCGCGGAGCCGCCCGCGCAGCGCCGAGGCGGGCGTCTCGCCGAGTTCCAGGTCGATCGCCAGCGCCTCGGCCTGGCGGTCTACCGCGTCGATGTAATTGCCCTCGGTGTGGAACCAGTCGCGGACCTCCTCCCAGGGCAGCCGGCCGCCCTCGATGGAGCCGCTGTCGATCTGGTCGTCCAGCGCGCGGAGCTGCTGCTGCGAGCGGAGATAGGCATTGTGGAGCGCGACCATCCGTCGTGCGAGCAGCGGCTGCTGGCGCACGCTGCGGCGGAGCACATCCTCGTCGAGCTGGTCGTCGGCGACGCTGCTGTCGGTCGCGGCGTCGAGCGCGCCGACCAGCAGCGAGCTGTCCTCCTCCGGATCGATGTCCGCCCAATCGAGCGGGAAAGCGCGCGACAGCTCGACCAGCACGCCTGGCGTCACCGGCCGGTCGTCGTTCTCGATCTGGGACAGGTAGCTCACCGAGATGTTCAGCTGACGCGCCAGCGCCGATTGGGCGACGCCCAGTCGCTTGCGCAGGTCCCTGATCCTGTTGCCGGCGAAGACGCGGCGGCGCGGTGCCGTAGGCATTGCCACGCCATAGTTTGCAAATACGGCCGACACAACTTCGCAAAAATACATTTGCGCTTCGCCGCCGGGGTGAACAGGGGAACGCTGACAGGCACTGCGGGGACGCACGGAACGATGTTGAAGATTCTCGAACGACTTGAAGAGAAGCGCGCGCAGGCGCGGCTCGGCGGTGGTCAGGCGCGGATCGACGCGCAGCACAAGAAGGGCAAGCTCACCGCCCGCGAGCGCATCGACGTGCTGCTCGACGAAGGGTCGTTCGAAGAAGTCGACATGTATGTCGAACATAACTGCGTCGACTTCGGCATGGAGAAGACGACGGTGCCGGGCGACGGCGTCGTCACCGGGTCGGGCACGATCAACGGCCGCCTCGTCTTCGTGTTCAGCCAGGATTTCACCGTGTTCGGCGGCGCCGTGTCGGAGCGGCACGCGATGAAGATCTGCAAGATCATGGACATGGCGCTGAAGGTCGGCGCGCCGGTGATCGGCCTCAACGATTCGGGCGGCGCCCGCATCCAGGAAGGCGTCGCCTCCCTCGCCGGCTATGCCGAGGTGTTCCAGCGCAATGTTCTCGCCTCCGGCGTCGTGCCGCAGATCAGCCTGATCATGGGCCCGTGCGCGGGCGGCGCGGTCTATTCGCCGGCGATGACCGACTTCATCTTCATGGTGAAGGATTCGTCGTACATGTTCGTCACCGGCCCGGACGTGGTGAAGACCGTCACCAACGAGGTCGTGACCCAGGAGGAGCTGGGCGGCGCCGTCACCCACACCGCCAAGTCGGGCGTCGCCGACTACGCGTTCGAGAACGACATCGAGGCGCTGACCGCCACCCGCGACTTCTTCGACTTCCTGCCGCTGTCGAACCGCGAGGGCGTGCCGGTGCGGCCGACCGAGGACCCCTGGGACCGCCGCGACGACAGCCTGGACACGCTGGTCCCCGACAGCTCCAACAAGCCGTACGATATGAAGGAGTTGATCGCGAAGGTCGTCGACGAGGGCGATTTCTTCGAGGTCCAGCCGACCTATTCGGCCAACCTCATCACCGGCTTCGCCCGCATCGAGGGCCGCACCGTCGGCATCGTCGCCAACCAGCCGATGGTGCTGGCCGGCGTGCTCGACATCTCCTCGGCGCGCAAGGGCGGCCGTTTCGTCCGCTTCTGCGACGCCTTCGACATCCCGATCATCACCTTCGTCGACGTCCCCGGCTTCCTGCCCGGCGTCGCGCAGGAGCATAACGGCATCATCAAGCACGGGGCGAAGCTGCTCTTCGCCTATGCCGAGGCGACCGTGCCGAAGATCACCGTGATCACCCGCAAGGCCTATGGCGGCGCCTATGACGTCATGAGCTCCAAGCATCTGCGCGGCGATTTCAACTATGCCTGGCCGACCGCCGAGATCGCGGTCATGGGCGCCAAAGGCGCGGTCGAGATCATCTTCCGTCAGGAAGCCAAGGACCCCGAGAAGCTCGCCGAGCGCACGGCCGAGTACGAGGAGCGCTTCGCCAACCCCTTCGTCGCCGCCTCCAAGGGCTTCATCGACGAGGTCATCATGCCGCATTCCACGCGCAAGCGGATCGCGCTGGGTCTCCGCAAGCTCCGTAACAAGAGCCTTGAGAACCCGTGGAAGAAGCACGACAATATTCCTCTCTAAGTTTCTGGTATTACAGGAATATATAAAATGTCCCAGCAGCAGGAAGTGTATATCGTCGGCGCGGCGCGGACCGCGATCGGCGATTTCGGCGGCGGCCTCAAGGACGTGCCGCCGGCCGAGCTAGGCCGCGCGGTCATTGCCGCAGCGATCGAGCGTTCTGGGGTTGCCGCCGGCGACGTCCAGAGCGTGGTGATGGGCCAGGTCATCCCGACCGAGCCGAAGGACGCCTATCTTCCCCGCCTCGCCTCGGTGAACGCCGGCGTGCCGATCGAGGCACCGGCGCTTGCGGTGAACCGCCTCTGCGGTTCGGGCCTGCAGGCGATCGTCTCGGCGGCGCAGACCTTGCGGCTCGAGGAGGCCGATGTCGCCGTCGCCGGCGGCGCCGAGAGTATGAGCAACGCGCCGCATGTCGTGAAGGCCGCCCGCTTCGGCCAGAAGATGGGCAACATCGAGATGATGGACGCGATGGTCGGCGCGCTGTCGGATCCTTTCGAGGGCATCCACATGGGCATCACCGCCGAGAACGTCGCCGAGAAGTACCAGGTGACCCGCGAGGCGCAGGACGCGCTCGCCGTGCAGGGCCACCAGCGCGCGACCCGTGCCATCGCCGAGGGCCGCTTCAAGGCGCAGATCGTGCCGATCGAGATCAAGACCCGCAAGGGCGTCACCGTCTTCGACACCGACGAGCATGTCCGCGGCGACGCCAGCATCGAGGAAATGGCCAAGCTGAAGCCGGTCTTCAAGAAGGACGGCAGCGTCACCGCCGCCAACGCCTCGGGCCTGAACGACGGCGCCGCCGCGGTCGTCCTCGCCTCGGGCAAGGCGGTTGCCGAGAAGGGGCTGAAGCCGCTCGCGAAGATCCTCGGCTGGGGCCATGCCGGCGTCGAGCCGTCGATCATGGGCATCGGCCCGGTCAAGGCGGTGCCGATCGCGCTGCAGCGCGCCGGGCTGACCCTGGCCGACATCGACGTGATCGAGGCCAACGAGGCCTTCGCGGCACAGGCCTGCGCCGTCGCCAACGAACTCGGCTTCGACGACGCGAAGCTGAACCCCAATGGCAGCGGCATCGCGCTCGGCCACCCGATTGGCGCGACCGGCGCGATCCTGACGGTCAAGACGGTCTACGAGCTGCAGCGCACCGGCGGGAAGTATGGCCTGATCACCATGTGCATCGGCGGCGGCCAGGGCATCGCCATGGTGGTGGAGAACGTTGCGTGAAGCTCGGCCGTCTGAACCATATCGGCGTGGCGACGCCGTCGATCGAGAAGTCGGTCGCCTATTACCGCGACGTGATGGGCGCGACGAAGATCCACGAGCCCTTCGACCTGCCGGCGCAGGGCGTGAAGGTGTGCTTCGTCGACACCCCGGGCGAGGACGGCACCAGCGGCACCCAGATCGAGCTGATCGAACCCTATGGCGAAAGCTCGCCGATCCACGGCTTCCTCGCCAAGAACCCCGCCGGCGGCCAGCACCACATGTGCTACGAGGTCGAGGACATCCACATCGCCAAGGCGTGGTTCGAGGCGAAGGGCGCCAAGGTGCTCGGCGAACCGCGGATCGGCGCGCATGGCACGCTCATCTTCTTCGTCCACCCCAAGGACATGAACGGGGTGCTGACCGAGATCATGGAGCGCCCGCATGGTGCGGTGGAACACTGAGCGTGCTATGATGCCGTCATGGACGTCCAGATCAGCGAGGAAGACCGCGACAGCGTTCGCGCCGACATCGCCATCTTCAGCGAAATGCTGGAGGATAGCGAAAAGCTGCGTGCGTTCATTGCCAGGAACGGCGACATCGTTGCCGACGAAGACCATGCGCGTGACACTTTGCGCGGCATCATCGCCGGCCTCGACGATCTTCTTCACGGCCGCCTCATCCCGCATGAGGAGGTCGTCCGCGAGATGGAGGAGCGTCTCAGTCGCGCGCATCCTGACGCGGCTGAATGACGCCGGTCAGTTGGTCGTCCACGGCCCGGGACGATCTCGCCCGCATTCACGGGTTCCTGCACCCGCGCAGCGAAGCGTTCGCGGCCCGCGTGGAGCGGCGTCTGACGAGCCGAGCGGCGTCGTTGTCGCGGACACCCATGCAGGGGCGATCCCTTGGTGGATTCAACCGGGTGCTGTCCGTGCCCGACATCCAGTATCTCATCTACTACCGCCTCCTGGCCGGCCGGGTCGTCATCACCTCGGTTCGCCACACGCGCGAGGACGCGCGCTGACCCCTACCTCCCATTCCGAGGGACGCCCATGACCGACAAGACCCTGGCAGACTGGCAGGCCGCGCTCGACAAGGAGGTCAAGGGCAAGGACCTAACCTGGCAGACGCCCGAGGGCATCGCCGTCAAGCCGCTCTACACCAAGGAGGATGTCGAGGGCCTCGACCCGGGCCTGCCCGGCTTCGCGCCGTTCACCCGCGGCGTGAAGGCCTCGATGTACGCCGGCCGGCCGTGGACGATCCGCCAGTATGCCGGCTTCTCGACCGCCGAGGCCTCGAACGCGTTCTACCACCGCAACCTCAAGGCCGGGCAGAAAGGCCTGTCGGTCGCCTTCGACCTCGCCACCCATCGCGGCTATGACAGCGACCATCCCCGCGTCACCGGCGATGTCGGCAAGGCGGGCGTGGCGATCGACACCATCGACGACATGAAGATCCTGTTCGACGGCATCCCGCTCGGCGAGATGTCGGTGTCGATGACGATGAACGGCGCGGTGATCCCGATCCTGGCCTTCTTCATCGTCGCCGGCGAGGAGCAGGGCGTCGACCGCAAGCAGCTCGACGGGACCATCCAGAACGACATCCTCAAGGAGTTCATGGTCCGCAACACCTACATCTACCCGCCCGAGCCGAGCATGCGGATCATCTCCGACATCTTCGGCTACACCAGCCGGGAGATGCCGAAGTTCAACTCGATCTCGATCTCCGGCTACCATATGCAGGAAGCCGGCGCGACGCAGGTGCAGGAACTGGCCTTCACCATCGCCGACGGCATGGAATATGTGAAGTACGGCGTCGCCTCCGGACTCGACATCGACAAGTTCGCCGGGCGCCTGTCCTTCTTCTTCGCGATCGGCATGAACTTCTTCATGGAGATCGCCAAGCTGCGCGCGGCGCGCGTGCTGTGGCACCGGGTGATGACCCAGCTCGGCGCCAAGGACGAGCGATCGAAGATGCTGCGCACCCATTGCCAGACATCGGGCGTGTCGCTGACCGAGCAGGATCCGTACAACAACGTCATGCGCACCACGATCGAGGCGATGGCGGCGATGCTGGGCGGTACCCAGTCGCTCCACACCAATGCGCTGGACGAGGCCATCGCGCTCCCCACCGACTTTTCGGCACGCATCGCCCGCAACACCCAGATCGTCATCCAGGAAGAGACGGGCATGACCAAGGTCGTCGACCCGCTCGGCGGCTCCTACTACATCGAGAGCCTGACCCAGGAGCTGGTCGATCGCGCCTGGGAGATCATCGAGAAGGTCGAGGCCGAGGGCGGCATGGCCAAGGCGGTGGCGGCCGGCTGGCCCAAGGCGATGATCGAGGAGGCGTCGGCCGCCAAGGCGGCGCGGATCGACCGCAAGGAAGAGATCATCGTCGGCGTCAACAAGTACCGGCTGGCGCAGGAAGACCCGATCGACATCCTCGACGTCGACAACCACGCCGTGCGCGAGGCGCAGATCGCGCGGATCGCCAAGGTCAAGGCCGGCCGCGACGAGGCCGCCTGCCAGGCCGCGCTCGACGCGCTGCGCGAAGGCGCGCGGGGTACCGAGAACCTGCTCGGCCTCGCCGTCGAATGCGCCCGCAAGCGCGCGACCCTGGGCGAGATCAGCCAGGCGATGGAAGACGTGTTCGGCCGCTTCGGCACCTTCCCGACCCCGGTCAAGGGCATCTATGGCGGCGCCTATGGCGACGATGCCCGCTGGTCGAACCTGATCGACGGCGTCGGCGCGATCGAGCGGCGCAAGGGCAAGAAGCCCAAGATGCTCGTCGCCAAGATGGGCCAGGACGGCCATGACCGCGGCGCCAACCTCGTCTCCTCGGCGTTCGGCGATCTCGGCTTCGAGGTCGTCGCCGGCCCGCTGTTCCAGACGCCGAAGGAAGCCGCCGAGCTGGCGCTGAAGGAAAATGTCGACATCGTCGGCGCCTCCAGCCTCGCCGCCGGCCACAAGACGCTCATCCCCGAACTGATCGGCCTGCTCCGCGATGCCGGCCGTGCCGACATCAAGGTGGTCGCCGGTGGCGTCATCCCCGCCCAGGACTATCAGGTGCTGCGCGACGCGGGCGTGCAGGCGATCTTCGGCCCGGGCACCAACCTGGTCGATGCCGCCGGCACCGTCCTCCAGCTCCTCGGCCACAACCAGCCGCCGGAAGGCGTGGCCGAGGCGGCGGAGTGAGAGGACCGGACATCGACACTCTCCCCTCCCGCTTGCGGGAGGGGGAGCCGGAGGCATGGTCCCGCCTGGAAATCGACGCGCTGTTCCGCCTGCCCTTCATGGAGCTGGTCTACCGCGCGGCGGAGATCCACCGCGCGCATCACGATCCCAGCACCGTCCAGCTCGCCACCCTGCTGTCGATCAAGACCGGCGGCTGTGCCGAGGACTGCGGCTATTGCAGCCAGTCGGTCCATGCGAGATCGGGGCTGAAAGCCTCGAAGTTGATGGACGTCGACGCCGTGCTCGCCGCCGCGCGCGAGGCCAAGGCGGCAGGCTCGGCGCGGTTCTGCATGGGGGCCGCCTGGCGCGAGCCCAAGGACCGCGACATGGATGCGCTGTGCACCATGGTCGAAGGGGTCAAGGCGCTCGGCCTCGAAACCTGCATGACCCTGGGCATGCTGAGCGACGACCAGAGCGAGCGCCTCGCCGAGGCCGGCCTCGACTATTACAACCACAACCTCGACACCTCGCCCGAGTTTTACGGCGCGGTCGTCACCACGCGGACCTATGACGACCGCCTCGACACGCTCGAGAAGGTGCGCCGTGCGGGAATGAAGCTGTGCTGCGGCGGCATCGTCGGCATGGGCGAGAGCCGCGCCGACCGCGTCGGCTTCATCCACGCGCTCGCCAATTTGCCGGTCCCGCCGGAGAGCGTGCCGATCAACGCGCTGGTGCCGGTCAAGGGCACCGTACTCGGCGACATCCTCGCCGAGACGCCGCTGGCGCGGATCGACGACATCGAGTTCGTCCGCACCGTCGCGGTGGCGCGGATCGTGATGCCGACCGCGATCGTCCGGCTGTCCGCCGGGCGGGAGAGCATGGGCGAGGCGACGCAGGCGCTGTGCTTCCTCGCCGGCGCCAATTCGATCTTCACCGGCGACCGCCTGCTGACGACGGGCAATGCCGGTGCGGGTGCCGACGCCAATCTGTTCGACAAACTGGGTTTACGGCCGACGACGCCCGAGGCGACGTCGCTGGCAGCGCAATAGGGGTAGCATGTTCAAGAAAATCCTGATCGCCAACCGCGGTGAAATCGCCTGCCGGGTCATCAAGACCGCCCGGCGCATGGGCATCAAGACCGTCGCGGTCTATTCCGACGCCGACGCGCTCGCCAAGCATGTCGAAATGGCTGACGAGAAGGTCCGCCTCGGGCCGCCGCCGGCCAGCGAGAGCTACCTGCTTGCCGAGGCGATCATCCTCGCCTGCAAGGAGACCGGCGCCGAGGCCGTCCACCCCGGCTACGGCTTCCTGTCCGAGCGCACCTCCTTCGCCAAGGCGCTGGAGGAGGCGGGCATCGCCTTCATCGGGCCGCCGGCGGGCGCGATCGCCGCGATGGGCGACAAGATCGAGTCGAAGAAGCTCGCCAAGGAAGCCGGCGTCAACGTCGTCCCCGGCTTCCTCGGCGAGATCGCGACCACCGACGATGCGGTGAAGATCGCCTCCGACATCGGCTATCCGGTGATGATGAAGGCGTCCGCCGGCGGCGGCGGCAAGGGCATGCGCCTGGCCTATAGCGAGCAGGACGTCCGCGAAGGCTTCGAGGCGACCAAGCGCGAAGGCCTCGCCAGCTTCGGCGACGACCGCGTCTTCATCGAGAAGTTCATCGAGAGTCCGCGCCACATCGAGATCCAGGTGCTCGGCGACAAGCACGGCAACATCCTCTACCTGAACGAGCGGGAATGTTCGGTGCAGCGCCGCCACCAGAAGGTGGTCGAGGAAGCCCCCTCCCCGTTCGTCACGCCGGAGATGCGCAAGGCGATGGGCGAGCAGGCCGTCGCCCTCGCCCGCGCCGTGGGCTATTATTCGGCCGGCACGGTCGAGCTGATCGTCTCGGGCGCCGACAAGACCGGCCAGGGCTTCTACTTCCTCGAGATGAACACCCGTCTCCAGGTCGAGCATCCGGTCACCGAGTACATCACCGGCCTCGACCTCGTCGAACAGATGATCCGCGTCGCCTATGGCGAGAAGCTGGCCTTCACCCAGGCCGATATCGGCATCAACGGCTGGGCGGTCGAGAACCGGGTCTATGCCGAGGATCCCTATCGCGGCTTCCTGCCGTCGACCGGCCGCCTCGTCCGCTACCGTCCGCCGGCCGCCGCCGAGGACATCCGCATCGACGACGGCGTCACCGAGGGTTCCGAGATTTCGATGTTCTACGACCCGATGATCGCCAAGCTGATCACCTATGGCGAGACCCGCGAGGAGGCGATCGACAAGCAGATCACCGCGCTCGACCGGTTCGAGATCGACGGCATCGGTCACAACATCGACTTCCTGTCGGCGCTGATGCAGCATCCGCGCTTTCGCTCGGGCAACATCACCACCGGCTTCATCGCCGAGGAGTATCCCGAGGGCTTCACCGGCGCGCCTGCGGCGGAGAAGCTGACTGCGAAGCTGTCGGCGGTGGCGGCGATCGTCGCCACGGTCGAGGCAGCCCGCGCCGCGCAGATCGACGGCCGCCTGAACGGCCCGGCCGAGCCCGGCACCGAATGGGTGGTGAAGCTGGACGACGCCGAGCACGAAGTCTCGCTCGCCGGCGAAGCGGTGACGGTCGATGGCACCGCGATGGTGGTCGATACGTGCTACGTGCCCGGCCAGCGCCTGATCGAAGCGATCATCGATGACGAGCCGCTGGCCGTCCGCATCGTCAAGACCCGCCTCGGCTTCAAGTTCACCACCCGTGGCGCCACCCATACGCTCCGCGTCATGCGCCCGCATGTCGCCGAGCTGGCGCACCATATGATCGAGAAGATCCCGCCCGATCTCTCGCGCTTCCTGCTCTGCCCGATGCCGGGCCTGGTCACCGCGATCCACGTCAAGGCCGGCGACACCGTCCAGGCCGGCCAGCCGCTGGCGGTGGTCGAGGCGATGAAGATGGAGAACATCCTGCGCGCCGAGAAGACCGGCGTGGTCAAGGAAGTCGTCGCAGCGCCGGGCGCGAGCCTGGCGGTGGACGCGGTGATCCTGGAGTTCGAGCAGGCGTAATCAAATCTCCTCCCCGGCACGGGGAGGGGGACCGCTCGCGAAGCGAGTGGTGGAGGGGCGGGCCACCGGCGCAAGCGTCGTGGCTCCCAATGCCCGCTCCACCATGCTGTGCATGGTTCCCCTCCCCGTTCCGGGGAGGATTTTTATGCCACCAGCAGCAGCGCCGGCGTCTCCAGCAACCGCTTCACCGCCTGCACGAAGCTCGCCGCGTCCCAGCCGTCGACGACGCGGTGGTCGCAGCTGATCGACAGGTTCATCAGCTTCGCCGCCGCCACCTCGCCGTTGCGGAACACGGGCCGCTCGACGATCTTGTTCGGGCCGATGATCGCCACCTCCGGCCGGTTGATCACCGGCGTCGTCGCGATCCCTCCGAGCGGCCCCAGCGACGTCACGGTCAGGGTGGACCCCGACAGTTCGCCGCTTGCCGCCTTGCCGGTCCGCGCCGCCTCGGCCAGCCGCGTGATCTCGCCGGCGAGCTGCCACAGGTTCTTCGCCTGCGCATCGCGGATCACCGGCACCATCAGCCCGCCATCGGTCTGCGTCGCCATGCCCAGATGCACCGCGCCGTAGCGGGTGACCACGCCGGCCTCGTCGTCATAGCGGGCATTGATCATCGGGAAGTCGGGCAGCGCCTTGCAGATCGCGGTGATCAGCAACGGCAGCATGGTCAGCTTGGCCTTCCCCCCACGGGTGTCGTTGAGATCGCCGCGCAGCGCCTCCAGCTTGGTGACGTCGATCTCCTCGACATAGGTGAAATGCGGGATCGCCCGCTTCGCCGCGGCCATGTTCTCGGCGATGCGGCGGCGCAGGCCGATGACGCGGATCTGCTCGTCCGGCCGGGTCGCGGCGGCCGGGCCGTAGCCCGAATTGTAGGTGAGGAAGGCGTCGAGATCGGCATGGCGGACGCGGTCGCCCTGCGCGGGCTTCACGGCCGCGAGGTCGATGCCCAACGCCTTGGCGCGCGCGCGAACCGCGGGGGAAGCGAGGACTTTTCTTAGATCCTCCCCGGCACGGGGAGGGGGGCGTAGCGCGGAAGAATGACCTGCCGGGGGCAGGTCATCGCGCGAAGCCGGCTGCGAAGCAGCCGTGGCCGAAGGATGGTGGAGGAGGGGCTCCACAAGAACCTCCGTCGCCGCCTGTTGCGCGCCCCCTCCACCGGCTTCGCCGGTCCCCCTCCCCGTGCCGGGGAGGATCGATTCGGCAACCGCCGCCGCCTCGTTCGGCGCCACCCGCACCTCGGGTGTGGCCTCCGCCTCGCCTTCGGTCTCGAACACCGCGAGCGCCGATCCGATCGCGATCTGGTCGCCGACCGCGCCGGCGATTTCCAGCACCGTGCCGGCGACAGGCGCGGTCATCTCGACGGTCGCCTTGTCGGTCATCATGTCGGCGAGCGGCGCGTCCTCCTCGACGGTGTCGCCGACCGCGACATGCCAGGCGACGATCTCGGCCTCGGCGATGCCTTCGCCGATATCGGGGAGCTTGAAGGTGTAGCGGGCCATCTTGTCAGTCCTTCATGACGCGCTTCAGCGCCTCGCCGATGCGGACGGGGCCGGGGAAATAGGCCCATTCCAGGCTGTGCGGATACGGCGTGTCCCAGCCGGTGACGCGCTCGATCGGCGCCTCCAGCGCGTGAAAACATCGCTCCTGCACCAGCGCCGACAGCTCGGCGCCGAAGCCGGAGGTGCGCGTCGCCTCGTGGACGATCACGCAGCGCCCGGTCTTCGTCACCGATTCCTCGATCGTCGCGATATCGAGCGGCACCAGCGTGCGCAGGTCGATCAGTTCGGCATCGATGCCGGTCTCGGCGATCACCGCCGCGGCGACATGAACCATCGTGCCATAGGCGAGGATCGTCACCGCCTCTCCCGCCCGCACCACGTTCGCCTTGCCGAGCGGGATCCGGTAGATTTCCTCCGGCACTTCGGAGGCGGGATGCTTCGACCACGGCGTCACCGGCCGGCCGTAATGGCCGTCGAACGGGCCATTGTAGATCCGCTTCGGCTCGAAGAAGATCACCGGATCATTGTCCTCGATCGCCGAGACCAGCAGGCCCTTGGCGTCATAGGGCGTCGAGGGGATGACGGTGGTCAGCCCCGAGACATGGGTGAAGATGCCCTCGGGCGACTGGCTGTGGGTCTGCCCGCCGAAGATGCCGCCGCCGAAGGGCGACCGCACCGTCATCGGCGCGATGAACTCGCCCGCCGAGCGATAGCGCAGCCGCGCCGCCTCCGACACGAGCTGGTCCAGCGCGGGGTAGATGTAGTCGGCAAACTGGATCTCGGGCACGGGCCGGAGGCCATAGGCCCCCATGCCGACGGCGATGCCGATGATGCCCAGCTCGGAGATCGGCGTGTCGAACACCCGCTCCTTGCCGTACTTCTTCTGCAGGCCCTCGGTCGCCTTGAACACACCGCCGAAGAAGCCGACGTCCTCGCCCATCACCACGATCGCCGGATCGGCCGCCATGCAGCAGTCGAGCGCGGAGTTGATCGCCTGGATCATGTTCATGGTGGTCATTCGCCCCTCTCCCGACGGGAGAGGGAGGGGATTGAAACGCTGCTCCTCACAGCCCTGCCGCCTCGCGCTCGGCCTTCATCTGCGCCATCTGCTCCTTGAGGTGCCAGGGCATGTCCTCGAACACGTCCTCGAACATGGTGTCGAACGGCTGGTGGAGGCCGTCGCCAAGGATGCCCGACTTCTCGGCTTCCTTGCCGGCGGCGCGGACCTCCTCGGCGACGTCCCGGTCCATCGCCGCCTGCTTCTCCTCGTCCCAGACGCCGATCGCGATCAGGTGCTGCTTCAGCCGCACGATCGGGTCGCCCAGCGGCCAGGCCGAGCGTTCCTCGGCCGACCGGTACTTCGACGGGTCGTCAGATGTGGAATGCCCCTCGGCGCGGTAGGAATAATGCTCGATGAGGGTCGGTCCGTTGTTGGTCCGCGCCCGCTCCGCCGCCCATTGCGTCGCGGCATGGACGGCAAGGATGTCGTTGCCGTCGACCCGGAGCCCGGCGATGCCGTAGCCGATCGCGCGCGCCGCGAAGGTCGTCGCCTCCTCGCCGGCGAAGCCGGAGAATGACGAGATCGCCCACTGGTTGTTGACGACGTTGAGGATGACCGGCGCGCGGTAGACGCTGGCGAAGGTCATCGCCGAGTGGAAATCGCCCTCGGACGTCGATCCCTCGCCGCACCAGGCGGTCGCGATGCGGGTGTCGCCGCGCGAGGCGGAGGCCATCGCCCAGCCCACCGCCTGCGGCATCTGGGTGGCGAGATTGCCCGAGATCGAAAAGAAGTTCGCCTCCCGCGCCGAATACATGATCGGCATCTGCCGGCCCTTCAGCCGGTCGCCGCGGTTCGAGTAGATCTGGCACATCATGTCGACCAGCGACTGGCCCCGCGCGATCAGGATGCCCTGCTGGCGATAGGACGGGAACACCATGTCGCCGCGATCGAGCGCCGCGGTCGAGCCGATCGAGATCGCCTCCTCCCCCGTGCACTTCATGTAGAAGCTGGTCTTGCCCTGGCGCTGGGCGCGGTACATGCGGTCGTCGAAGGCGCGGGTCAGCGCCATCTGCCGCAGCATCCGGACAAGGCTCTCGGCATCGAGCTTCGGGTCCCATGGCCCGGTCGCCCGGCCCTCATTGTCGAGCACGCGGATCAGCCCATAGACCTGCTCGCGGATCGACGCGGCCGGCGCGGCGCTGTCGGGGCGCGGCGTCTCGCCGGCGGCGGGGATGACAAGATGGCTGAATTCGGCCGGATCGCCGGGCCGGAACCTGGGCTCCGGCACGTGGAGCTTCAGCGCGGGCTGATTCCGCCCCGCCGCATCGCCTGCCATTCGCTACCCTCCATCCGCCATGGACAATGGACGTTCGAAGGGCCGGAAGGGTCCCTCTCCGTCTTGGCGACCATAGTTAGGGCTTGCCGGCGCCAGGGGAAAGGCCGGGCGGGAGGAGCGCCTATGCCGCCCGCTTCCGCGCGACAAAGGTCTCGCGCAGCACCGCGCGGCGCAGCGCCTTGTTCGTGGTGCCCTCGGCCGTCCACCACCAGCCATCGCCCTGCATCGCCCGCGCCGCCGCCACGAAGCGGTCGGCGACCGCGGCGAAATCGGCCTCGGTATAGTTCAGGCTGAAGATGATCCGCCCGCTGCCGACCCAGCTCAGCAGCAGCCCCTCCGCGCGCAGGTAATATTGCAACATCCAGTTGTAGCGCGACGGCA
>Ga0207668_10000805_pt1 | contig 19199 bp, 17 predicted proteins | sample KBSS43metaG_FD_184323 | JGI IMG/M metagenome (GOLD analysis project Ga0207668, IMG submission 184323) | Switchgrass rhizosphere microbial communities from Kellogg Biological Station, Michigan, USA - KBS S4-3 metaG (SPAdes) (version 2) | ecosystem: Host-associated > Plants > Roots > Rhizosphere... | reverse complement strand
GCCCGCGATGGCAGCCGCGGCTGGTCGATGCCCTCGTCGTCGACGTGGCCTGACGCCGAACCTGAAGTTCCCCATGATCGGGCACGTCAGCCCCGGCTGAGGGCCGGAGTCCCGGCCTTTCGCGGGCAGCGGAAAGCCCGCCCCCCAACGGAGAGCGGGCTTTCCGGCTAGAACCCTCAGGCGTTGCCGTCGAACAGCGAAGTCACCGAGCCGTCCTCGAAGACCTGCTGGATGGCTTCCGCCAGCATCGGCGCGATCGACAGGACCGTCAGCCTCTCGAAGCGCTTCTCCTCGGGGATCGGCAGCGAGTTCGTCACGATGACCTCGCGCGCCTTGCACTGCGAGAGGCGCTCGGTCGCCGGGTCGGACAGGATGCCGTGGGTCGTCGCGATGACGACGTCGGCCGCGCCCTCGTCGATCAGGGCCTCCGTGGCCTTCACGATCGTGCCGCCGGTGTCGATCATGTCGTCGATCAGGACGCAGAGCTTGCCCTCGACCTTGCCGACCACGCGGTTGGCCACGGCCTGGTTCGGCTTGTCCGGGTCGCGCGTCTTGTGGATGAACGCGATCGGCCGGTCGCCCAGCGTCTGCGCCCACTTCTCGGCCAGCCGCACGCGGCCCGAGTCCGGCGAGACGACCGTGATGTCGGCGTTGCCGTAAGTCGTCTTGATGTGGTCGGCCAGCACGGTCTGCGCCATCAGGTGGTCGACCGGGCCGTCGAAGAAGCCCTGGATCTGCGCGGTGTGCAGGTCGACCGTCATGATCCGGTCGGCACCCGCGGTCTTGAACAGGTCCGCGATCAGCCGCGCCGAGATCGGCTCGCGGCCCTTGTGCTTCTTGTCCTGGCGCGCGTAGGGGTAGAACGGCATCACCACGGTGATCCGCTTCGCGCTCGCCCGCTTGAGCGCGTCCACCATGATCAGCTGCTCCATCACGTACTCGTTGATGGGCGTGGTGTGCGCCTGGATGACGAAGGCGTCGGTGCCGCGGACGGACTCCTCGAACCGGACGAACAGCTCGCCGTTGGCGAACGTGTGCGCCGTCTGGGGGGTGATCTTCACGCCGAGGTGGACAGCGACCTCTTCGGCGAGCTCCTGGTGTGCGCGGCCGGAGAAGAGCATGAGGTTCTTCTTCGGCGTGCCCTGCTTCTGGCTCATGCTGGCGACTCCCGGTCGGTTCCTGCTGCTGAATCGGCGTCGAGGGCGGCCTGGGCCGCCTCCGCCGCGGGTGTACCCGGCCGGCGGCGGATCGCCCAGCCGTCGATGTTGCGTTGCGGCGGCGCCGACACCGCGAGTGTGCCTGGCGGGACGTCTTCGCGGATCACGGCACCCGCACCACTGTAAGCGCCGTCACCGATGTTCACCGGGGCGACGAAGGTGTTGTCCGCACCCAACCGGACATACGACCCGATAACGGTCCGGTGCTTGTTCACTCCGTCGTAGTTCACGAAGACGCTGGAGCAGCCGATGTTGCTGTGCTCGCCGATGGTGGCGTCGCCGACGTAGGTCAGGTGCGGCACCTTGGTGCCCGCGCCGATGTCGGCGGACTTCGTCTCGACGAACGCGCCGAGCTTGCCCTTCTCGCCCAGCTTCGTGCCGGGCCGCAGGTAGGTGAACGGGCCGACGTTGACGCCGTCGCCCAGCTCCGAGTCCGAGCCGTGCACGCGCACCACCGAGGCGCCCGCGCCGACGCGCACGTTCGTCAGCGTGCTGTCCGGCCCGACCGTGCTGCCCTCGCCGACCGACGTGGTGCCCTTGAGCTGCACGCCGGGCTCGATGACGACGTCACGGGAGAGGGTCACGCCGGCGTCGATCCAGGTCGAGGCGGGGTCGACGACCGTGACGCCCTCGCGCTGCCAGCGCTGGACGATCCGGCGGTTGAGCTCGGCGCCGAGCACCGACAGCTGGACGCGGTCGTTGACGCCCTCGGTCAGCCACGGGTCGTCGACGACCAGCGCGCCGACGTGCAGGCCGTCGCCGTTCGCGATGCCGAGCACGTCGGTGAGGTAGAGCTCGCCCTGCGCGTTGTCGGTCGAGAGGCGCGAGAGGCCGTCGCGCAGCACCGCGGCGTCGAACGCGTACACACCCGAGTTGATCTCGTTGATCTCGGCCTGCTCCTGGGTGGCGTCCTTGTGCTCGACGATCCCGGTGACCTTGCCCGCCGCGTCGCGCACGATCCGGCCGTAGCCGGTCGGGTCCGCGACCACCGAGGTGAGCACGGTGACCGCGTTCTTCGCCTCGGTGTGCTCGTCGAGCAGCGCGCCCAGGGTCGCCGTGTCGAGCAGCGGGACGTCGCCGTAGCTGACGAGCACGGTGCCGGTGAGCTCGGCGGGCAGGGTGGCGAGCGCGCAGGACACGGCGTGGCCGGTGCCCTTCTGCTCGGCCTGCACCGCTGTGCCCACGGTGCGGCCGAGTGCTTCCCCGACGGCGGCCAGCCGCTCGCCGACCGCTTCGCGGCCGTGGCCGATGACGACCACGAGGTGTTCGGGGTTCAGGCCGGCGGCGGCCCGGACGGCGTGCTCGACCAGGGGCCGCCCGGCGATCGGGTGCAGCACCTTCGGCGTCGAAGAACGCATGCGGGTGCCCTCACCCGCGGCGAGGATCAACGTGCTCAGCGGGCCGGTCAACGGCGCTCCCAACGGTTACCAAAAGATGGCTTCTGTCGGGCACCGATCCTAACTGTGGTCTTCAGCGTCCCACGCGGGGTCGGTGGGAGGGGCCTCGCTCGCCCATGCGGCCGCCGGGTCGGCGGCCATCGAGTTCGCCGACGCCACCTGGTTGCCGCCGCCGCGTTTCGCCTGGTACATGGCCGCGTCCGCGCGGGCGAGGACCTGCTCGCCGCGCTCCTGCGGCCGCAGCGAAACGAGCCCGATCGACAGCGTGACGCCGTGCGAAAGGTGGTGCGGCAGGCCCGCGACGGACTTCACCGCGCGGCCCAGCGCCATCTTCGCCGCGGACGCCGGGGTGCCCGGGAGCAGCACGATGAACTCGTCGCCGCCGTACCGCGCGACCAGGTCGTCACCGCGCAGGGCGTCACGAAGCGTGCTCGCGACGACACGCAGCACGTTGTCGCCTTCGGCGTGGGACTGCTTGTCGTTGACGCCCTTGAAGCCGTCGAGGTCGACCAGCGCGACCGCGAGGGGCTGGGCGTCGGCCGACGACGCGAGCTGGCGCAGCTTCTCGTCCAGCGCGCGCCGGTTCGGCAGGCCGGTGAGCGGGTCCTGCAGCGCCTGCTGGGTGATCGCGCCGTGTTCGGCGGAGAGCCGTTCGTGCTCGCGGCGGGCGTTCAGCGTGGCGATCTGCGACTCCCGCAGGCTCCACATCTCCGACTCGAGGCGCCTCGCGTAGTCGATCAGCGACTCGCTGGCCCCGGACGCGTAGTCCGGGCTGGTGTCGAGCCTGGCCAGCTCGCGGGCGATGTTCAGCCGCATCGACGGCTGCGAGGTGTCGTCGTTCAGCCGCTCGCGCGCGTTCCTCAGCACGCTGAGGGCGTCTTCGCGGCGGCCGGCCTTGTCCAGGCAGCGGGCCAGCGCGATGGCGACGATCTCGCGTTCGCCCGGGGAGCCGATGCCGTCGTGCAGCTGCCGGAGGCGGTCGATCTGGTCGCCGCTCGGGCTGTGCAGCGCCTGCGCCGCGGCGAGGACGCCGACCTGGTCGACGGCCGGGACGTTCGCCATCCGCGGGAACAGCGACTCGGTGAACGGGCCCTCGGCGGCGACGGCCATGGACGCGGCGGTGCGGAACTTCTCGGCGCTTTCGTCGTACTCGTCGATGCGCTCGAGCCGCAGGCCCCAGCCGAGCAGCATCTTGACGCGGTTCATCAGCTGCAGGGTGATCTCGTGCGGGCTCGCGCTCTCGCGGATCGCGGCGGCGGCCCGGCCGATGACCTCCTCGGCGGCTTCGTACACGCCGAGCTGGTTGAGCACGAGCCAGCAGTCGTTCAGCGTCGACCACAGCATCCGGTTCCAGGCGCGGATGCTGACCTGGCGGCTCGGGATCGCGGAGTCGTCGATGATGGCCAGCGCACGGGCGATCTCGGTGAGCGCGGGATCCTCCTGCGCGGCGACCACCAGGCGGCGGCCGCGCAGCGCGTGGGCGTCGGCCCGCAGCAGGGCCAGGCCGTGGCGCCGGGTGTGCGCGAGCATCTCGTCCAGCCGGGGCTCGGCCTCGGCGGCCAGGCCCTTCGTGATCAGCCGGGCGACGGCCGAGGCGCGCAGCAGCTTCGCGACCATCGTCGGCTCGCCGCGCCGCTGGGTCTCGTCGAGCAGCTCGTCCATCTGCGCGACGATCTGCAGCTGCTGGGTGTACTCGACGCGTTGGACGGCGGCGACCAGCTCCCGCGCGCGCCCGACGAGCCAGGCATCGGACATTTCGGCCAGCGCTGGTCGTCTGGCCGCTCCCGGGTCGGTCGCCTCGTCGGACAGCGCCAACCTCCCGGGTCGTGGGTTTCGGGGTACCTTCCGCAGCTCCGCCGCCAGGATTCGAACCTGAACTGTCAGAACCAAAATCTGAAGTGCTGCCGATTACACTACGGCGGATCGATCCTGGTCAGGATAGCGACGATCGGGTGTCGTCCGCGCGGGGGATCCGTTTAGGGGCCGTCCGCCGGTACCCCTGTTCCGCAGGACAGGTGTGGCTTCGGGCACTCCCCAGCCGCCGAAAGCTCCTGTACCGTAACTTACGGCATCGTAGGTTAGGTCACCCTTCGTCAAGGGCACCCGTGCAGGAAGAAGTGAAGCGTATGACGGCCACGCTCGACCGTTCTCAGCCCGCCGGGGAGCCTTCGGCCCCGAAGGGCCCCAAACCCGTCACCGAAGGCACGCGCGGCATCGGCGTGCAGCTGTCGGTCTACTTCGGCGTGATCGCGCCGCTGGTGGCGCTGCTGGTCGCGGTGCCCTTCGCCTGGGGCTGGGGACTGAGCTGGGTCGACGTCGGCATCTTCGTGGCGTTCTACGCGATCAGCGGGCTCGGCATCACGGTGTCGTACCACCGCTACTTCACGCACGGCTCGTTCAAGGCCAAGCAGTGGCTGCGCGTGGTCATGGCCATCGCGGGCAGCATCGCCCTGCAGGGCCCGGTGATCACCTGGGTCGCCGACCACCGCCGCCACCACGCGTTCTCCGACCGCGACGGCGACCCGCACTCGCCGTGGGCGTTCGGCACCTCGCCGTGGGCCATCGCCAAGGGCTTCTGGCACGCGCACATGGGCTGGCTGTTCGAGCGCGACCAGACCAACGCCGAGCGGTTCGCGCCGGACCTGGTGAAGGACCCGGCGATCAAGAAGGTCGACGACCTGTTCTGGCTGTGGGCGCTGGTGAGCCTGCTGCTGCCGGCGCTGATCGGCGGGCTCGCGTCCTGGTCGCTCTGGGGCGCCGTGACGGCGTTCTTCTGGGCCGGGCTCGTGCGCATCTGCGTGCTGCACCACGTGACCTGGTCGGTGAACTCGATCTGCCACATGATCGGCGAGCGCCCGTTCGCCGCGCGCGACAAGTCGGCGAACTTCTGGCCGCTGGCCATCTTCTCGTTCGGCGAGTCGTGGCACAACCTGCACCACGCCGACCCGACATCCGCGCGCCACGGCGTCAAGCGCGGTCAGATCGACATCTCCGCGCGGCTGATCTGGATCTTCGAGAAGTTCGGCTGGGTGCACGACGTGCGCTGGCCGACCCCGCAGCGATTGGCCCGAATCGCCACGGAAAAGGGCTAGTCAACTAGGCTGCCCCGATGGCGGCGAGACGACGTTCTAAGCGTGAGCAGGTCACCGGGGCACGTCCGGTCGCCCCGGTGACCCGCGTCCGGATGACCGGCAGCGAGCGGCGCCAGCAGCTGCTGAACGTCGCGCGGGCGCTGTTCGCCGAAAAGGGTTTCGACGGCACGTCGGTCGAGGAGATCGCGCACCGCGCCAACGTGTCGAAACCCGTGGTGTACGAGCACTTCGGCGGCAAAGAGGGCATCTACGCGGTGGTCGTCGACCGCGAAACGCAGTTGCTGCTCGACCGGATGGTTTCGACACTGCACGGCGGCCACCCGCGGGCGATGCTGGAACAGGCGGCGACGGCGTTGCTGTCGTACGTCGAGGATTCCCACGACGGCTTCCGGATCCTGGTCCGCGACTCGCCGGTGGCCAGCTCGACGGGGACGTTTTCCACGGTGCTGAACGACATCGCGAGCCAGGTCGAGCACATCCTGGCCCAGCAGTTCGGCGCACTCGGCTACGACGAGAAGCTGGCGGCGCTTTACGCGCAGGCGTTGGTGGGCATGGTGGCGCTGACCGGCCAGTGGTGGCTGGACGCGCGCAAGCCGAAGCGCGACGAGGTCGCGGCGCACCTGGTCAACCTGGCTTGGAACGGGTTGTCGCACCTGGAGCACAAGCCGAAGCTGCGCCTGGCTTAGCGCCTAGGCAAGCCGTCCGGCTTCGTGCAGGTGGTCGAAGATGATCTTGTCCACCGCCGAAACCTTCTCCCGGTCCGCGTAGCCCAGCCACGCGATCTCTTCGATCTCGCTGCTCGCTTCCGGCGTTCCGGTGTACTCGGCGGTGAAGCACGTCATGCGCACCACCGTGCCCGCCGCGTGGCCGTGCGCCTGCGCTTCGAATGTTCCCGCGGCCGCGATCGACGCGGGCGTGATCGCCACGGCGAGTTCCTCGCGGATCTCGCGGACCAGCGTCTCGGCGTCCGTCTCGCCCGGCTCGCGCTTGCCGCCCGGGAGGTAGAACACGTCCTTGCCGCGGGAGCGCGTGCTCAGGATCCGGCCGTCGACGATGTGCAGCCAGGCGATCTTGTCGATCACGCCAGGCCTGCCAGCACTTCGTCCGTCGTGACCACGGTGCCGAGCCGCGGGAAGATCTTGGTGATCGCGTTCTCGTGGGAGATTTCGGAAAGCGCGGTCATCGCGTCCGACACCGCGACGGTGTCGTAGCCGTGGTCCGCGGCCGCGCGCAGGGTCGACTCGACGCCGAACTCGGTGGCGATGCCGCCGAACACCACCGTGCGCACGCCCTTGCCGCGCAGGAACTCGTCGATGTCCGTGTTCGCGAAGCCGCCGATCGTGTACTTCGTGACGACCTTGTCGTCCTGCGTGTCGAACACCAGCTCGTTGCCCGGCGGGTTGTCCGGCCGCGACACCTTGACGATCACCACCGGCGCGCCCGCCTTCCGGAACGCGTCCCGCAACCGCAGCGAGTTCGCGACGACCTCTTCGCCGCTGTACGGCGTGGTCGGCAACACAACGATCCGTTCCTGCAGGTCGACGAGCACGAGCGCGGCGGTCGCCGGGTCGATCTTGGTCATGTCCCGATCGTAGGCGTTATGGTCGGAGGCATGGGGCAGAACAGGGAAGTAGTAGTGACAGGAGGCGGCACCGGCATCGGGTACGCCGTCGCGGCGGCCTTCGCCGAAGCGGGCGACCTCGTGACGATCACCGGGCGCCGCGAGAAGGTGCTCACCGAGGCCGCGACGCTGGTGGGCGCGCGGCCGGTCGTGTTCGACGCCGCCGATCCCGCGGCCGTCGAAGCCGCGCTCGAGGAGTTGCCGGACCGGGTCGACGTGCTCGTCAACAACGCCGGTGGCAATACGGACTTCCTCGTCGGTGACGGCGGTGAAGGTGACGGGCTGGCCGGCTTCGCGGCCGCGTTCGAGCGGAACCTCCGGTCCAATGTGGTCAGTGCCGCGCTGGTGACGCACGCGCTGCGCGAGCGGTTCGCCGACGGCGCGCGGATCGTCACGATCGGCTCGATCGCCGCGCGCACCGGCGCCGGTTCGTACGGGGCGGCGAAGGCCGCGGTCGAGGCGTGGAACGTCGGCGTGGCCCAGGAGTTCGGGCCGCGCGGGATCACCGCGAACGTCGTCGCGCCGGGCCTGATCGGCGACACCGAGTTCTTCCACGGGCAGCTGAGCGACCGCCGCCGGGAGTGGCTCATCGGCAACACGATGAACAAGCGCCCCGGCACGCCGGACGACGTCGCCGCGGTGGTGACGTTCTTGGCGAGCCCCGCCGCCGGGCACGTCACCGGTCAGGTGGTGCACGTCAACGGCGGGGCTCACCCGGGCCGGTAGGGCTTGGAATGCCGGTCCCCGATCGTCAGGTCGGCGGTGACGATCGGGGACCGGCGCGGTGCTGCCGCGGGAACGCTTTCTTCGGACCGCGTCCAACACGCGTCGGTGGCGGGCGAAAAACCTCTGGTACCCACCATGTTCCGCGATCGCCGCGGCCCGCGACAGTGCTCCAGGCACCGGCTCGGTGTGCCTTTCGCATGATCAGGCCGGCGTGACCTTCAGCAGCTTGTCGTCGGTGCCGTCGGACGTCGTCACGTACAGGGCGCCGTCCGGGCCGCTGCGGACCGCGCGGAGGCGGCCGAACTTGTCGTCGAACTCCGGCGGCAGCGTGACGTCGAGGACCTTGCCCGCCGCGTCCAGGTGGTACAGCAGCAGCTTCTGGCCCTTGAGCGCGACCACGACGAGCGCGCCGTCGTCCCGGCCCCACCGTGCGCCGGTCAGGAAGGCGTCGCCGCTGATCGCCTCGGTGATCTTGCCGGACGTCCACAGTGGACTTACCGCGTCCGGGAACCGCTTGAGGTCGGTCATCGGCACGCTCTCGTCGTAGCTGGAGTCGGTGCCGCCCTTCGACGGGTCCCAGCCGTAGTTCGCGCCCGGCTTCAGCAGGTTGACCTCGTCGTCGAACGTCGGCCCGTGCTCGGCGGTGATCACCTGACCGCTGCCCGGCCGGATCGCCACGCCCTGGACGTTGCGGTGGCCGTAGGTGTAGATCAACCGCTCGCGCGGGTTCGAGGACTTGATGAACGGGTTGTCCGGCAACGGGTTCCCGGTCTTGGCGTCCAGCCGCAGCACCTTCCCGCCGAGGGAGCGGCGGTCCTGCGCGATCGTCGAGCGGGCGGTGTCGCCGGTGCCGACCAGCAGCGCGCCGTCCGGCGCGAACGTCGGGCGGCAGCCGGAATGCCGGCCGCTCGGGTTCACCGGCAGCCCGGTCAGCAGGTCCTTCACGCGGGTCGCGCTCGCCTCGTCCTCGGCCAGCCGCCAGGTGACCAGCCGGATGTCGACGGCCTTGCCGCCCTCCTTGTGGTCCTGGCAGGTGATGAACTCGCGGCTGGTCGCGAAGTCCGGGCTGACGACCATGCCGAGCAGCCCGCCTTCGCCCTGCACGAGGACGTCGGAGAAGTCGGCGCGCACCTCGGTCGCCCGCCCGTCGTGGACCAGCGCGAGCTTGCCTGGCCGCTGCGGCACGAGGATGTCGCCGCCGGGCAGGAAGCCGATGTCCCAGCCGTGTTCGAGCCCCGCGGTCACCGTCTCGACCTTGAACTTCCCGGTCGACGCCGCGGGGGTGGCGGCGGGCGGGATGCTCTGGACGGGCGCGCTCGCCGCCCCCGAACAGCCCGCGACCAGCAGGGACGTCACTCCGATGAGACCCAGCACGCGCCGCATACCGCCCATCGTGCCACCAAGTGGTGAAATCGCCGTTCGCTCCCGAGCAGGTGACCCGATGTGCCGGGAAGGTCAGGAACCCGGCCGCACCAGCCCGGACTCGTAGGCGAAGACCACGGCGTGCACCCGATCGCGCAGGCGGAGCTTGCCGAGGATCCGCCCGACGTGCGTTTTCACCGTGGTCTCGCCGATGTACAGCTTCGCGGCGATCTCGCCGTTCGACAGCCCGCGCGCGATGAGCCCCAGCACGTCCTTCTCGCGTTCGGTCAGCACGTCGAGCTTCGCGACGTCCACCGGATCGCGGTCGTCGGCGAGGTAGCGGTCGAGGAGCCGCCGGGTGACCGACGGCGAGACCATCGCATCGCCGCGCAGCACACCGCGGATCGCGACGAGCATCTCCTCCGACGGCGCGTCCTTCACCAGGAACCCGCTGGCGCCCGCGCGCAACGCGGCGTACGCGTACTCGTCGAGGTCGAAGGTGGTGATGATCAGGACCCGCACGTCCGGCAGTTCGGCGCAGATCCGCTCGGTCGCCGCGACGCCGTCGAGCACCGGCATCCGGACGTCCATCAGCACCAGGTCCGGCCGCAGCTCCCGCGCCATGGCGACGGCTTCCGCGCCGTTGGCGGCCTCACCCGCGACGGCGAGGTCGTCCTGGCTTTCGACGATCATGCGCAGCCCGACGCGGACCAGTTCCTGGTCGTCGCTGAGCAGGATCCGGGTGGTCACGGCTGGACCACCAGGCTGGCGTGGACGTGGTACCCGCCGTCGGGCAACGGCCCGGTGGCCAGCTCGCCGTGGTACATCTCGACGCGCTGACGCATGCCGGTCAGCCCGCGCCCGGACGACGGCAGTGCCGGCGCCGGGGCGGGGGCGGCGAGGCCGCCGGTGTTCGTCACCTCGATCCGGATCCCGGATGGCTCGAAGGCGACGGTGACGCGGCCGGTCGCGTCGGCCGGGGCGTGCTTGATCATGTTGGTCAGTGCCTCCTGGACGATCCGGTACGCCTGCAGCGCGGCGCTCGCGGGCAGGCCGCCCGGGTCGCCGGTGACGTCGAGCGTGACGGCCCGTCCGGACTGGTCGACGAGCTCACGCAGCTCGTCGAGGGTCGGTTGGGGACTGCGCGCCGCCTGGCCGGCGTGCAGGACTTCGAGGAGCCGGCGCAGCTCGGCCAGCGCGTCACGGCCCGTGCGGCCGATCGTGTCGAGCGTGCGGTCGACGGCTTCGGGGTCGCGGTGCCGGGCGAGCTTCGCGCCCTCGGCGTTCAGCACGATCACGGTCATGCTGTGCGCGAGCACGTCGTGCAGTTCGCGCGCGATCCTGGTGCGTTCCTCCGCGGCCGCCGCGCGGCCCTGGGCGTCGGCGCGTTTCTTCTCTTCGGCGGTGAGCTGATCCTGCTTGCGGAAGAACTCCCCGAGCGCCCACGCCGCGACGTGCAGCGGCAGGGTGGCGATGATCATGAAGGTCGGGTCGTCGGCGTAGCTTCCCCAGAGGGAGGCCCACTGGACGTCGAGCGTGACGATGGCGGCGCCGATCAGCGCGGCGAACCACCGGTGCCCCACCTTCACCAGGTTGAACAGCACCACCGCCATGGCCAGCTCGGTGCGGCCGCGGTCGTACGCCCAGATCTCGGTGAAGTACACCAATGCCGCCCCGGCGATGATCAGCACCGCGACGGTCCGCGGGAACCGGCGGCGGACCAGCAGCGGGAGCAGGAACAGCATCGGGATCGCGCGGACGCCCCACGAGCCGGCGTCGTTCCAGTTCGGGCTCAGGAAAACGAACACGGCGTACAGCGGCAGGTCCACCGTCCACCGGTGCCTGCGGGCCCACACCACGAGTCGTTCCATGCGATCGAACGTATCGGGGGGAGCAGGCCCTTGGCGTCATTCCTCCGGTCCGTTCGTGTCCTCCCTGGGGAGGACGAGCCCGGTCGAGCCGACGGATTCGCGGCCACCACCGCCGTTCCTAGCGTCGGGGCCATGTCGATCACCAGGGAATTCCTCCGCCACCCGATGCTGACGGGCGCGATCGCGCCGAGTTCGCCGCGGCTGGCCGAAACCATGACCGCGGGCCTCGGCCTGGAACGCGCGGCGAACGTCGCCGAGCTCGGCCCGGGCACCGGCGTGTTCACCGAAGCGATCCTCGCGCTGCTTCGCCCCGAAGCACGCCTGACCGCCGTAGAGATCAACCCGCGTTTCGCGGCCGAGCTGAGCGAACGGTTTCCGCGGGCCGACGTCGTGACGGGTTCGGCGGAACGCCTGGCTTTGGACGGAGTCGACGTCGTCGTCTCGGGTCTGCCGTGGACGGCCATGACCGCGGACCGGCAGCAGCGCATCCTCGACGCGCTCACCGCATCGCTGGCCCCGAACGGCCGGTTCACGACGTTCGCGTACGCCCACGCGGCTTGGACGCCACCTGCACGCCGCTTCGCCGCGTCGCTGCGAAGCCGGTTCGCGGTCGTGGAGCGCACTCCGGTCGTCTGGGGCAACCTGCCGCCCGCGTTCGTCTACCGCGCGGCGCTGCCGGTGGCGGTGGGGAGGACCCGCCATGGACAGCCTGCTGCGGCCACTGCTTGACGCGCCCCCGGCGGTCGTCTACCTCGTCTGCGGCCTGCTGATCGCGGCCGAGACCGCGCTGCTGCCGGGCATCGTGCTGCCGACGCTGTCGACGTTGCTGCTGATGGGATTCCTGGCCGAGCGGGGCACGCTCCACCTCGGACTCGCGTTGGCGGTGGCGGTGTCGGCGGCCGTCCTCGGCGACCAGCTCGCGTACTGGGAAGGCCGCCATTGGGGACCCCGGCTCCGGCGGACGCGGATCGCCCGTCGCATCGGCGAGCACCGGTGGGACCGCGCGGAAGCGGCGGTCGCGCGCTACGGCGTCCCGGCGGTGATCGCGGGCCGCTGCCTGGCCGGCGTCCGCACGCTGGTGCCGCGCGTCGCGGGCTCGGCGGCGATGCCGTACCGCCGGTTCGCGGCGGGCAGCGTGTGCGCGGCGGTGCTGTGGGCGAGCGCGGAACTGCTGGTGGGTCACCTGACGGCGCTGGTGGTGTGAAGGCGCTCCGCCGTTTCGGCGTCCGCGGGCAGGAACGTCTCCAGCTTCAGCTCCGACACGGTCACGTCCGCCGCCGTCGCGAACGTCGTGATCGCGGTGATCAGCCGCAGCTCACCGACCGAAGTGGACAGTCGGACCGGCACCGCGAACCCCAGGTGCTCCGGCCCGGGCGCGGACGCCGGCGGCAGATACCCCTCGAGCTCGGCGAGCTGCGCGGCCAGCCGGTCGTCCGGGGTGCGGGCCAGGTCGTTGCGGATGCGCTCGAGGATGTGCCGGGCCCAGTCGTCGAGGTTGCGCACGCGCGGCGCCATCCCCCGCGGGTGCAGCGCGAGCCGCAGCGTGTCCACCGGCTCTTCGAGCAGTTCCGGCGCGACGCCCTCGGTGAGCAGGGAAAACGCGTCGTTCGTCGCGACCAGAACGCCGTAGCGGTCGACGACGATCGCGGGGTAGGGCCGGTGGCCGTCGAGCAGCCGCCGCAGCCCGTCGAGCACCGGCTTGATCGCCGGGTCGTCGAGCCGCGTCTCGGGGTACGACGGTGCGAAACCGGCAGCGAAGAGCAGGCCGTTGCGCTCGCGCAGCGGCAGCTCCAGTGATTCGGCGACGCGCAGCACCATCCCGCGGCCGGGGAGCGAGCGCCCGCTCTCCATGAAGCTCACGTGCCGCTGCGTCGTCCCGGCCCGCAACGCCAGGTCGAGCTGGCTGAGATGCCGCCGCGTGCGCCAGTCTTTGAGCGCTGTTCCGAAGTTCACGCGTCCATCCTGCTCCGCTCGGCCATTCCCCGCGGGGAATTGAGGGCATACCCCGGTGTCGGCGAGGCTTCCGGCATGACGAACTACGGCCTGGTCGTACCGACCTACCAGCCCATCCTCGACGCCGGGCGGACCGCGCCCGAGCTGGTCGCCACCGCCGTCGAAGCCGAGCGGCTCGGGCTCGACTCGGTCTGGGTCGGCGACACCCTCGCGCGAGCGCCGTTGGACGCGCTGACGGTGCTCTCGGCGTTCGCCGCCCGGACTTCACGGGTGACGCTGGGGACGTCGGCGCTGCTCCCGGCGCTGCGGAATCCCGTTCAGACGGCAAATCAGCTGCTCAGCATCGACTTGCTCAGCGAAGGGCGGCTCACGGTGGCCGTCGGTGCCGGGTTCGCCGGGCGCAGCGAACCGGAGTTCGCGTTCGTGGACGTGCCGTGGGAGCGCCGACGGGCCCGGCTGGACGACATCGTGGCGCTGTGGCGGGACATCTGGCGCGGAGCCACCTCGTTCCACGGGTCGGTGCTGCACTACGACTCGCTGCCGTCGTTCCCGGCGCCGTCGCGGCCGGGCGGCCCGCCGGTGTGGCTGGCGGCGTACACCCCGGGGGCGCTGGAGCGAGTGGGACGGCTGTACGACGGCTGGCTGCCGTACCCGCCCGACCCGGCGGACTACGGCTCCGGGCTGGCCCGGATCCGTTCTTCCGCCGTCCGCCCGGTGACCCCGGCGCTGTTCGCGACGGTCCTGGTGGAGGACGACCCGGTGCTCGGGCGTCAGCTGCTGGAGGAGTACTGCCAGCGGAACTACGGCATGCCGGCGGACTTCGTCCAGGGCATCCAGATGCAGGTGACCGGGAGCGCCTCCGAGGTGGCGGCCCGGCTGCGGGAGTACGAGGGGGTGGAGCACTTCCTGCTGCGGATCGCGAGCACCGAGCCGAAGGTGTTCGACGAGCAGCTGCCCCGGCTGGCGGAGGTGGTGGAGCTGCTGCGCTCTTGACGGTTCTCATGCGCCCCAATGTGGCGTTGGTTGCGTTGGACGCACCGAACGCCACATTGGGTGCGTTGGACGCACCGAACGCCACATTGGGGCGCTTGGGCCGGGGCGCAACCCGCGACCGGAAATCTGTCGGGGGTGGCACGTAGGCTGGGGGCCGTGACCGACGCTCCACTGTCCGGACTCCTCACCGCCATCCTCCCCGACCCGGCCCTGCGCGGCGTGGTCGAGCGCGCCGGCGCACCGCTGCTCGAGCTGCAGGGCCCGGTCGCCGCTCGGCAGCTCGTCGCGGCCGCCCTCGCCGCGGACGCCGGGGCGGGCAAGCCCGTCCTCGCCGTCACCGCCACCGGCCGCGAGGCCGACGAGCTGACCGCGTCGCTCGGCGCCCTCCTCGGCACGGGCAAGGTCGCCGACTTCCCCTCCTGGGAGACCCTGCCGCACGAGCGGCTCTCGCCGCGCGCCGACACCGTCGGGCGACGGCTGGAAGTGCTGCACCGGCTGAAGACCGGTGACGACGACCTCCGCGTGGTCGTCGCGACCGTCCGCAGCCTGATCCAGCCCATGGCCCCCGGCCTGGGCTCCCTCGAACCGGTCGACCTGGTCGTCGGCGAGGAGCAGAGCTTCGAAGAGCTGCTCGAACGGCTCGTCGAGCTGGCCTACACCCGCGTCGACATGGTCGAGAAGCGCGGCGAGTTCGCCGTCCGCGGCGGCATCCTCGACCTGTTCGGGCCGACCGCGCAGCACCCCGTCCGGGTCGAGTTCTGGGGCGACGAGGTCAGCGAGATCCGCGCGTTCGCCGTCTCCGACCAGCGGTCGCTGCCCGGCGAGATCCCGCGGGTCAGCGCGCCGCCGTGCCGCGAGCTGCTGCTCACCCCGCCGGTCAAGGAGAAGGCCGCGGAGCTGGCGAAGACGTACGAAGCCGACGCCCACCTCGCCGAGATGCTCACCAAGCTCGCCGGCGGCATCCCGGTCGAGGGCATGGAAGCGCTCATCCCGGTGCTCTGCGAAGGCGAGCTGGAGCTGCTCACCGACGCGATGCCGGTGGGCACCCACGTCCTGCTCACCGGCCCGGAGAAGATCCGCGCCCGGGCCGCCGACCTCGTCCGCACCGGCCAGGAGTTCCTCGAAGCGTCCTGGACGACGGCCGCCGCGGGCGGTCAGGCCCCGATCGACCTCGGCGCGTCCGCCTACCGCGGGCTCGACGAGATCGCCTCCCACGCACAGGCCACCAAGCGCGCCTGGTGGACGTTCACCCAGCTGACCAGCGAAGACCCCGACGTCTACCGCGTCTCGGTCGAGGCCGCGCCGTCGTACCGCGGCGAGATCGAGCGCGCGACGACGGACCTGCGCGCGCACACCGCGGCGGGCGGCACGGCGGTGCTCGTCGTCGCCGGGCACGGCACCGCGACGCGCGCCGTCGAACAGCTGTCGGCCGCGGACGTCCCGGCGACGCAGGCCGGTGACGGCCTGAAGGGCGCTCCGGCGCCCGGCACCGTCACGGTCACCTGCGGCGCCCTCACCGACGGCTTCGTCTCGCCGGAGCGCGCACTGGTCGTGCTGAGCGAAGCCGACCTCACCGGCCGCGGGGCAGGCGCCGGAACGTCCACAAAGGACCTGAACACCAAGATGCCGTCGCGGCGGCGCAACGCCGTCGACCCGCTGGCGCTCAAGAACGGCGACTACGTCGTGCACGAGCAGCACGGCATCGGCCGGTTCGTCGAGATGGTCCAGCGGACGGTCGCCGGCGCCACCCGCGAGTACCTGCTGCTGGAGTACGGGTCGTCGAAGCGCGGCCACCCGGGTGACCGGCTGTTCGTGCCCACCGACCAGCTCGACGAGGTCTCCCGCTACGTCGGGGGTGAGCTGCCCACGCTCAACAAGCTCGGCGGCTCCGACTGGAAGAACACCAAGGCCAAGGCCAAGAAGGCGGTCAAGGAGATCGCCGCCGAGCTGGTGCAGCTGTACGCCGCGCGCCAGGCCGCGCCCGGCCACGCCTTCGGCCAGGACACGCCGTGGCAGCACGAGCTGGAGGACGCCTTCCCGTTCACCGAGACCAACGACCAGCTCGCCGCGATCGACGAGGTCAAGTCCGACATGGAACGCGGCGTCCCGATGGACCGCGTCATCTGCGGCGACGTCGGCTACGGCAAGACGGAGATCGCCGTCCGCGCCGCGTTCAAGGCGGTGCAGGACGGCAAGCAGGTCGCGGTCCTCGTCCCGACGACGCTGCTCGCCCAGCAGCACCTCAACACCTTCACCGAGCGCATGCGCTCGTTCCCGGTGAAGATCCGCGGCCTGTCCCGGTTCTCCGCCAAGAGCGAGACGGACTCGACGCTGGAGCAGCTGGCCAACGGCGAGGTCGACATCGTCATCGGCACGCACCGCCTGCTGCAGACCGGCATCCGCTACAAGGACCTCGGCCTCGTGATCGTCGACGAGGAGCAGCGGTTCGGCGTCGAGCACAAGGAGCACATCAAGGCGCTGCGCACGCACGTCGACGTGCTCACCATGTCGGCGACGCCGATCCCGCGCACGCTGGAGATGTCACTGGCCGGCATCCGCGAGATGTCGACGATCCTCACCCCGCCCGAGGACCGCCACCCGATCCTGACCTACGTCGGCTCGTACGACGACAAGCAGGTCGGCGCGGCGATCCGGCGCGAGCTGCTGCGCGACGGCCAGGTCTTCTACGTCCACAACCGCGTCTCCTCGATCGAGAAGGCCGCGCGGCACATCCGGGAGCTGGTGCCGGAGGCGCGCGTCGTCACCGCGCACGGGCAGATGAACGAGGACAAGCTCGAAAAGATCATCCAGGGCTTCTGGGAAAACGAGTACGACGTCCTGGTGTGCACCACGATCGTCGAGACCGGGCTGGACATTTCGAACGCGAACACGCTGCTGGTCGAGCGCGGTGACCTGCTGGGCCTGGCGCAGCTGCACCAGCTGCGGGGCCGCGTCGGGCGCGGGCGCGAGCGCGGCTACGCGTACTTCCTGTACCCGCCGGAAGCGCCGCTGACGGAGACGGCGCACGACCGCCTCGCGACGATCGCCCAGAACACCGAGCTCGGCGCGGGCATGGCGGTCGCGATGAAGGACCTCGAGATCCGCGGCGCGGGAAACATTCTCGGCGCGGAGCAGTCCGGGCACATCGCGGGCGTCGGGTTCGACCTGTATGTGCGGTTGGTCGGCGAAGCGGTCGACGCGTTCCGCCGGCACGCCGGTGCGGAGCCGGCGGAGGAAGAGGAGATGGCCGACGTCCGCGTCGACCTCCCGATCGACGCCCACCTCCCGCACGACTACGTCCCGGGCGAACGGCTGCGGCTGGAGGCGTACCGCAAGATCGCGGCGGCGCCGGACACCGAGGGCCTCGACGCGGTGCGCGAAGAGCTGATCGACCGCTACGGCCAGCCGCCGGCGCCGGTGAACCGGCTGCTGTCGGTGGCGAGGTTCCGGCACACCTGCCGCGAGGCGGGCGTGACGGAGGTGGCGGTGCAGGGGAACACGATCCGTTTCGCGCCGCTGCCGTTGCAGGACTCGCAGATGGTCCGGTTGAAGCGGCTGTACCCGAAGGCGATGTTCAAGGCGGTGACGAACACGGTGTCGGTGCCCAAGCCGACCGAGGGCCCGGCCGGCGGCCGGATCGGCGCGCCGACGTTGCGGGACGAAGAGCTGCTCGACTGGTGCGCCAAGCTGCTGGCGCAGCTGACGAAGAAACCGGCGACGGTTTAAGGAGAGTGGACAGCCAGGCCTCAGCCGACTTCGCTGAACGTCGGCGGCAGAGGCTCCGCCAAACCCATCTTCACCTGCTCCACCGGCACCGGAACCGCTCCGGCCCCCGCCATCGGCAGCGGCCTAGGCTTCCGCGGCATCCGCGACCCCGAACCGCCACCCCGCCCCGGGTAGACGAGCAGCCCGCGCGCCGGATCCGGCACGGCGTCCAGCGCCGCCGTCACCGCGGGCAAACCGCGGAACGCGTCGCGGCGTTCCTCCGTGCCGAACTCGATCTCCAGCACCACACCCCAGCGATGTTCGTGCCAGACCCACTGCTCGGCGCCGTTCGTCAGTGCTGCCTCGGTGAGCGCGTCACCGTGCGCAAGCCGCCACAACGTGGCCGTGGACTCGCCGTCGAACACTTCGATGGTCAGCCAGTGGTCCATGTCATCGACGTTACGCCCGGCGACATCGCCCGGGTGTTGCGTTTCGGGTGCGATGGTGTGAGAGGGTATGCGCTGTGATGCGGATCATGGGGCGCCCTCGCGCGCTGGTCGCGGTCGTTGCCGGTGCACTTCTGCTCGCCGGGTGCGGGTCGGGCCCCAGCCAGGTCGGCAGCGCGGTGATCGTCGGCGATCGCTCGGTGGGCATCGACCGGGTCCAGTCGATGATCGACCAGGCCGTCCGCGAACAGCCGTACGCGCAGAAGCTCGCCAGTGAGCACAAGCTCGACCTGCTGGGCCGCGAGATCGTCCGGCAGACGGTGCTCCACGAGCTGGTCCTGCGGGCCGCGAAGCAGGAGAACCTCGTCGCGGACCAGACGAAGATCGCGCAGAAGGCCGCCACGCAGACCAGCACGCCGGTCAAGGACACCGGGCAGGGCGACCAGGTCGCCGTCTCGCAGATGGTCGCGAACCTGCGCGACCGCACCGAGCGCGCCACCGACACCTACTTCGAGCAGGAGCTGGCGAACAAGCTCCTGCCGAAACTTTCGGTCGGCGCGGACTACGTCGGGATCAGCGCCACCAGCGAGACCGACCCCGAGGCCCGCGCTCGCGCCTTCGACCTCGCGAAGCAGTTCTCCGCCGACCCGGGCAAGATCCAGGGCACCATCCAGCAGGCGAGCCAGGAGGCGCAGCAGGCCCAGCAGACCGGGGCGCCCGGCCCCGGCGGGTTCTCCGACGCCGGGCTCACCGAGCTCTTCGGCGCCTCGCAGTACCCGTCCCTGGCGCAGACCGCGCTGTTCGGTTCGGCGGCGA
>Ga0207668_10000799_pt1 | contig 19263 bp, 14 predicted proteins | sample KBSS43metaG_FD_184323 | JGI IMG/M metagenome (GOLD analysis project Ga0207668, IMG submission 184323) | Switchgrass rhizosphere microbial communities from Kellogg Biological Station, Michigan, USA - KBS S4-3 metaG (SPAdes) (version 2) | ecosystem: Host-associated > Plants > Roots > Rhizosphere... | reverse complement strand
GGACGAGGGCGGCGGGCAGAACCTCGGGTTCATCGCGGCCGGCGACTCCGTGCGCTTCGCCGACTTCGACTTCGGGCCGGTGCCGGCCACCCAGCTGGAGGTGCGGGTGGCCTCCGACGCGGACGGCGGGCAGATGGCGATCCACCTGGACAGCCTGGAGAGCCCGGCGATCGGGACGCTCACCGTCACCCGTACCGGAGGCTGGCAGAACTGGCGCACCGACGTGGTCACGCTGACCCCGGTGACCGGGGTGCACACCGTCTACCTGACCTTTGTCCGGCCGGACGACCACGAGTTCGTCAACCTGAACTGGTTGCTTTTCAAGCACTAGCCAGCAGGTCGTCCTCCTGCTTGACCGGGATGCTCAGGGTGAGCACGCCGTTGTCGTAACGGGCCTCGATCCGGTCGGTGTCCAGGGTGTCCGACAGGAACACCTGGCGGCTGGCCGGGCGCTCGGCGGCGGTCGTCCGCGCGTTCTCGCCCGCGTCCCGCTTGCGTTCGGCCCGGACGGTCAGCACCGAGCGGTCGACGGTGATCTCGATGCCGGCCGGGTCGACGCCGGGCAGCTCGATGTCGACGAAGAAGTTGTCGTCGATCCGGTACGCGTCGAGGCGGCAGCCCGAGCTGCGCCCGGTCGACTCGACGACGCGGGCGGTGAGCCGGTCGAGGTCGCGCACGGTCGCGCGCTGAAGCAACATGGGTGGTTTCTCCCAGCGGTCTTCTCAAGGTTGAGCGTTGTGCGCTCAAGTCTGGCTAACCGAGAATCTCGCATCAGAATTCCCGGGCCCCCGGGCGGCGTCGGTGCGCCGGTGGCCGTGGGGCAGACTGCACCGTGTGCGGAAGATCTATGTGATCGGGATCGGCGCCGGTGACCCGGACCACCTGACCCTGCAGGCGGCCAAGGCGATCGGCCGTACCGACGTCTTCTTCCTCCTCGACAAGGGCGAGGCCAAGGCCAGCATGATCGACCTGCGGGAACGGTTGATGCGGGCGTACGGCCGGCCCGGCCGCCGGGTGGCCGAGGGCCGCGACCCCGACCGCGACCGGCGGCCGAGCGACTACGAGGGCACCATCGCCGACTGGCGGCACCGCCGGTCGGCGGTCACCGAGGCATTGATCGCCGACCACCTGAAGGACGGCGAGCGGGGTGCCTTCCTGGTGTGGGGCGATCCGTCGCTCTACGACTCGACGATCGCGATTCTCGACGAGATCCTGGCCCGCGGCGAGACCCTCTTCGAGTACGAGGTGATCCCCGGCATCAGCAGCGTCTCGGCGCTCGCCGCGAAGCACCGGATCGGGCTCAACCGGGTCGGCCGGCCGTTCCAGGTCACCACCGGCCGCCGCCTGGCCGAGGGCTGGCCGGACGGCGTCGACGACCTGGTGGTCATGCTCGATGCCCAGCAGGCCTTTGCCGCGCATCCCGAGGCCGACATCTATTGGGGCGCCTACGTCGGCACGCCGGACGAGATCCTGCGCTCGGGGCCGGTCGGCGCGGTGGCCGACGAGATTCGCGAGGTCCGCGCCGAGGCCCGCGAGCGGCACGGCTGGATCATGGACACGTATCTGTTGCGACGGGTGATGCCAGAGAGTGGTGACGCGGTAACGTAGCGTCTCATGGGGAGTGGTCCGACCGCGGGTGCGCTGCTCGCCGCGGGAAACGAGGCCATGCTGGAGGCCGCGTTCCGCACCGGCGACTACCTGCCCGCGCTCCAGATGCTCGAGGCGGCGCGGGAGCGTGCCCGCCTGGACGGCGACCGGGTGGAGGAGGCGACCGCGCTGACCCGGCTCGGCATGCTGGCCCACTTCACCGCGCTCGGCGGTGACCTCACCCGGGCCGACTCGGCCGCCGAGGAGGGGCTGTTCGCCGCGGCGCTCGCCCTCCAGCGCGAGACCGGCGACCTGGCCGGGGCCGCCGAGTCCCTGTTCGGCCTGGGGCTGGTGCACCAGGTGCTGCGCGGCGACTGGGACGCCGCGATGCCGTTCTACCGGGAGGCGCTGACCCTCGCCGAGGGATATGCCGACGAGATGGTCCGCTCCGAGGTGCACCGGCACATCGGCTTCTTCCACGTCTTCGTGGCCGGCGACGCCGAGCAGGGGCTGCGGCACCTGCGCATGTCCCAGGTGCTGCGCGAGCGCTACGGTGATCCGCGCCGGGTGGCGACCGGCACGCTGGCGCTCGGCGAGGCCGAACTGGTCGCGGGCAACCGGGCCGAGGCGGTGCGCCTGCTGCGCGAGGCGGTGCACCAGGCCCGGACGGCCCGGCTCAGCCCGCAGCGGATCGGCTGGGCGGAGCACGCGCTGCGCGAGGCGGAGCGCAAGACGGCGTAGCGGTGTCCGGGCGTCAACCCCGCGTGTCCCCGCTGGGGGATCATGCATGAAAGCCGGGCGTTTCGGGAAAGCTGATCGCCGTGCCGTTGAGTCGACTTGCCGCGCTGCCGGCCGCCATCCTCGTGCTGGCCGGTTGCGCCTCCGTCGGCCACCGCGAGGACGCCGCCGCCGCGGTGGCGATGCGCCTGCTCAACGCGGTCGCGGCCGGCGACGGCGAGGCGGCGTGCGCGATCCTCGCGCCGGACACCGCGGAATCGGTCGCCGAGGAGGAACCCTGCGCCGAGGCCATCCTCGACGCGAAGCTGCCGCGGCCGGGCACGGTCGTCGGTGCCGATGTCTACGGGCAGTGGGCGCAGGTCCGGCTCGACGACGACACCGTGTTCCTGGCCGCCTTCCCCGGCGGCTGGCGGGTGGTCGCCGCCGGGTGTACACCGCGCGCCGACCAGCCGTACAGATGCGCGGTCGAGAGTGATTGAGATGCGCTTCCAATTCATCCTGCTGCTTCTGGTGGTCGGCGCCGGGCTGGCCTATTTCGGCGCGCTCGGGGTGCTGCACCGATGAGGCGGTACGTGCGGGAGAACTCGCTGGGGCTGGTCTTCGGCGTGCTCTTCCTGATCGTGCTGGTGCTGCAGGCGTTCGCCGGGCTGGCCCAGTTCAACCAGGAACAGGTCGCCGCCGGCCTGCCGACCGTCTCGCTGCCGCGCTACGTCACCTCGGCGAGCTTCGGCACCGACGTGGCCGAGAACTGGCAGTCCGAGTATCTGCAGTTCTTCCTCTACCTGCTGCTCACCGTCTGGCTGCTGCAGCGCGGCTCGCCCGAGTCCAAGCAACTCGACCAGCGTGGCCTGGAGTCCGACAAGGACCAGAAGCTCGGCGCCCACGCCACGCCGGACTCGCCGAAGTGGGCCCGCGCGGGCGGCTGGCGCGCCGGGGTCTACGCCAATTCGCTCGGCCTCGTGATGGGCGCGATCTTCGTGGCGTCCTGGCTCACCCAGTCGGTCGCGGGCGTCGCCGCCTACAACGAGGAGCAGCTCAGCGACCGCCAGGACCCGGTGTCCTGGGGGCGGTACCTGACCGAACCGGACTTCTGGAACCGCACGCTGCAAAACTGGCAGTCCGAGCTGCTCGCCGTCGCCTCCATGGCGATCCTCGCGATCTACCTGCGGCAGCGCGGCTCCCCGCAGTCCAAGCCGGTCGGCTCGCCGCACGAGGCCACCGGCATCGAGGGCTGACGTGAATCCGTCACGTGCCGCACCGGGGTAGGGCCGGGCTGTCCAGCCTTCGTCGGATGTCCGACGGATCGATCGTGGTCAGTTCTGTCCGGAACGTGACCGATGTTAGTTTGGCGGCCAGGGACCACCGCGCACCGCAGGTCACAGGGGGCGGCCTTGACCGAGCCGTTGTCCGCGTTCCACCTGGTGATCGGGATCGACCTCGGCACCACCTCGTGCGCGGTCTCCGTCTGGGACGGCTCCAAGATCGTCATCATTCCCGGCATCGTCGCGTCCACGGTGGGGCAGAACCAGGCCGGTCAGGTCGTGGTCGGGCAGCCCGTCGCGGAGAGCGCGGTGGCCGGTGTGAAGCGTGAGTTGGGCGGCGACAAGCCGATCCGGTTTCGCGGCCGGACGTACCATCCGCGGGAGATCTGCGCCTTCCTGCTGATCGAGCTGAAGCGGCAGGCGGAGGCGTTCCTCGGCGTGCCGGTGCACGACGCGGTGATCACCGTGTCGGCGGCGGCCGGCGAGCCGCAGCGCCGGGCCCTGCGCGAGGCTGCCGGCCTCGCCCAGCTCAACGTGCGCCGGCTGCTGGACGACCCGGTGGCGGCGGCGGTGGCATGGGGCGCCGATGAGCGGGTACGCACGTACGCGATCTACGATCTCGGCGGCGGCACCTTCGACACGTCGATCGTGCGGATCGGGCCGGACGCGATCGAGGTCCTCGGCACGGCCGGCGACCTGCACCTGGGCGGCGACGACTTCGACGAGCTGATCGTCGAGTACGCGCTGCGCCAGATCCGCCTGCGGCACCACGTCGACCTCGGCCAGGACGAGCGGATCCGGCAGCGGATCCGCCGGGAGGCCGAGATCCGCAAGCGCGAGCTCGCCACGGCGGAGTCGACGACCCTGGAGTTGCCGCAGCTCACCGCCACGGTCAGCACGAGCATCCCGCTCACCCGGCGGGCCTTCGAGGCGATGATCGAGCCGGACGTGCAGCGCTCCCTCGACCACGTGACCGCCGCGCTGGCCGCGGCCGAGGCGGTGCACGGCGTCGGGCGGGGCGAGGTCGAACAGGTGTTGCTGGCCGGGGGCTCGACCCGGGTGCCGTGGATCCGCGACCGGCTGGCCGGCTATTTCGGCCTCGCACCGGGCGACATCCGCGCCGACCTCGACCCGGACGAGCTGAACGTGCGCGGCGCCGGCCTGATCGCCCAGGAGTACGATCCGGCGCCGCTCTTCGAGGGATCGCCCGGGCTGCTCAGCGCCAACCTGCGGCTGCGGGCCGAGATGGCCGATCCGGCCGCCGATCCGGTCGTGCCGGTGCCGCCGGCGAGCGCGGGCTCCGGGCTGCCGCGGCCGCCGGCCGAGACGCCGGCCGACTTCCGGCCGGTGGCCGAGCTCACCCACTCGTTGCTGGCGGGATCCCCGGCCGGCGAGCATGCGGCGCTGCGCACCGCGTACACCGCGTTTGTCGCCGCGATCCTCGCGGCGGCGCCGGACGCCAGCCTCGCCGAGCTGGGCTCGGCACTCGCGGCCGAGTACGACCGGCGATGAGGTGATCAGGCCGCAGCGCCTATCCGGAGGCGGCCGAGGACATCGCCGACGCGTGAGTCGTCAGAACGCCAGCGCCTGCGGGATCGGGGTGTCGCCGGCGAAGAGTTCGAAGGTGACGCCGATGGTGGCCGGGGTGGACAGGCAGGCGGCGAGGACGGCGGCCACGTCGTCCCGCGGCACCGGGCCGCGCCGGCCCAGGTCGCGGGTGACGGTGACCAGGCCGGTGCCGGGGTCGTCGGTCAGCGAGCCGGGGCGAACGATCGTGCAGTCCAGGCCGCTCGCCGACACGTACGCGTCCGCCTCGGCCTTGGCCTCCAGGTAGGCGCGCATCGGGCCGGCGGCGGACGGGTCGTGGGCGCCGATCGACGAGACCATCACATAGCGGCGAACGCCCTGGTCGGTGGCGGCGTCGGCGAGCTTGACCGCGCCGCCCAGGTCGACCGTGCGCTTGCGTGCCGGGCCGCTGCCGGGGCCGGCTCCCGCCGCGAAGACCACCGCGTCGGCGCCCTTGACGTACGGCGAGAGCGACTCCTCGGCCTCCAGGTCACCGATCACCGGCACCGCCCCGACGGCCTGCAGGTCGGCGGCGTGTGCCGGGTTGCGGATCAGGCCGCGGGCGGTGTGCCCCCCGGCGGCGAGCAGCTTCAGCAGGCGGCGGGCGACCTGGCCGTGGCCGCCGGCGACGAGGATGTCCATGGCTCAAGTCATATCTCGGCTCTCCGTCCGATGAGGCGGCGTCCGGCGTGGGCAGCACCCGTGAAGATCGAGCTGGGCGGCAGGGTCGGCGTGGGCAGGGGGATCGGGAGCGGGTAGCTCGTACGCCAGGGAAGTGGGCGGGTGAGTTGCCCGCGTCGCGGCGACCGGGCGGGTGCACACCACGGCGGCGTGCCGGCCCGGCGGGTGCGCGATCGCGGAGCGGTCGGACGGGTGGGAATCACCGGCGTGGGGTGCCACGGCCGGCGGCGCATCAGCCGACCCATTGCGCTGCCTCCCTTTCGGTCGGGCGCGGGGCGCGGCGCGCGGCCAGGGCGAACAGGGCCGCCGCGGGCAGCAGGAACAGCCCGGCCACCGAGATCCCCGCGCCGGGCGAGCGGCGGCCGGCCACCACGCCGGCCGGTGGGCCGCCGGCGATCTGGCCGAGGGCATCGGCCTGCGCCTGGATCGAGAAGACCGTCGCCCGCGAGTCCGGCGAGGTGGCCGAGACCAGCCAGACGGTGCGGATCGGATCGGTGGTGTCCCGCAGCAGGCGCACCAGCAGGTAGAGCCCGATCGCGACCCACCAGCGGCCGGTCAGCCCGAACCAGATCATCCCGGCCGCGGTGACCGCCTGCACCGCCGCGAGCAGCCGGCCCACCTGCCGCGGCCGGAGCGTGTCGAGATGCCGGCCGGCCAGGCCGGTGGCGACGATCGAGCCCAGCGCGGCGAGCACGGCCAGGCCGCCGAAGACCAGTTCGGGCGGCCACGACCCGGTGAACGGCAGCAGGAACGGCTGGCTGAGCCGGTCGAAGCCTTCGCTGCTCATCCCGGCGAAGAGCGTGCCGGCGACGATCCCGGCGAGCAGCCCGCTGTGCCGGACGGCGCGGCCGCCGGCCACGACCTGGCGGCGCATCGACCGCCACGAGCCGCCGTGGCCCGGCGACCAGCGTTCCTCGGTCATGAAGAGCAGGAGGAAGACGCCGAGCGCGAGGGTCAGCACGCCGCCGGCCACGATCGGCACGGCGAGGCCGGCGAAGGCGAGACCGACCGCGGCGAGGATGCCGAGCAGCGAGCCGGCCTGGGCGAGCTGGCCGCCCCGGACGAACGCCCGGGTGACCCGGTCGGGGTCGATCTCGTCGGCGGCCCAGGCCTCCTCGGCGCCGTCGACGCAGACCGCCCCGATCGACCAGACGACGTTGGCGAGCAGGATCGCCGAGTATGCCGGGATCAGACCCCAGAGCAGCAGCCCGGCGCCCATCAGCAGGTAGCCGGCGATCACCGACAGCCGGCGGCTGCGCACGTCGGCCAGCACGCCGGTGGGCACCTGCGCGACGAAACAGACCGTCTCCATCACGGTGCCGACGAGCACCAGTTGAAGCGGGGTGAGGCCGACCACGGTGGCCTGGTAGACGAGGTTGAGGGTGAAGGCGATGCGCGAGGCGAATGCGCCGGCACCGCAGATGACGAGGTAAAGCCGGTAGGGAGACACCAATTCTCCGGGAGGGTCGGAACTCCCGGTGCGGGCGAGGCGCGCGCTGCTCCTAGAGGGTCATCAGCCCGGCAGACGGCGCGCAGCACCGGAGGGACACGATGCCGCACGCAGTGGTCATGCCAGCGATCATGCGGGTCCCCGGCCCGGGCCGCAACCGATTTACCGGCCGCCGATGAAGATCGGCGTGGGTGCGGGGAACCCGTTGAAGCCCGAGGCGTACGCCAGGGTGTACCCGCCGGCACTGCCGAGGTAGAGGACGTCGCCCACGGTGATCGTGGCGGGCAGCGGTACGCCGTACGCGATCGTGTCGGTGCTGTCGCAGCTCGGGCCGGTGAGCGTGTGGGGCAGGACCGGCAGGTCGTCGTGGCCGGCCAGCGAGCTCCACACCGGGAACTCCCAGCCGCCCGGCGTCTGCAGCGCCTCGGCCAGGCCGTGGTAGGCGCCGGTCTCGATGAACAGCCAGTTCTCGTCGCCGCGCTCGACCCGGCCGAGCACGGTCGCGGCGAGCACCCCGGCCTCGGCCACCAGGTAGCGGCCCGGCTCCGCGGCGACCAGGGCGGGCCGGTACGGCAGGGTCGCCAGCGCCGCGGTGACGACCGCGCCGATCTCCTCGATCGTGGGCACCCCGTCGACATACCGGGCCGGGTAGCCGCCGCCCAGGTCGATCATCTCCAGCTCGATGCCGTCCGCTGCCAGCCGCTGCATCAGGGTGCCGGCCGCGGCGATCGCGGTGCGCCAGGCGCCCGCGTCGGCGCACTGCGAACCCACGTGGAAGGTCACGCCGTACGGGCGCAGCCCCAGCCGCCGGGCGAGCACCATCAGGCCGTACGCGTCCTCGACGTCCGTGCCGAACTTGCGGGACAGCGGGAAGGAGCTCGTGGTGTCGTCCACCCGCAGCCGCACGTACACCGCGGCGCCCGGCGCATGCTCGGCGATCTTGGCGAGCTCACCCGGCGAGTCGACGCTGAACCGCCACAGTCCGGCCGCGTACGCCGACGCGATGTGCGCGGGCGGCTTCACCGGGTTGCTGTAGAGCACGCCGGCCGGGTCGACGCCGATCGACCGCAGCGTCCGCAGCTCACCGAGCGAGGCGATCTCGAAGCCGGATCCGCGGGCGGCCAGCGTCCGCAGCACCTCCGGCGCCGGGTTGCACTTCATCGCGTAGAACGCCCGCACCCCCGGCATGGCCGCGGCGAAGGCGGCGTACCGGTCGGCGACCACGTCGAGGTCGGTGATCAGGAACGGCGTCGGCAGGTCGACCGCCGCCAGCGCGGCCGGGGTGAGGCTGTCCGGCCAGTGGCGGGGGATCCGGGACGTGACGGCACCGAGCGACATGCATTCTCCTTGTGGATGGTTTCAGTGGGTGGCGCCGGCCAGGAAGAGCGGGCCGGCCTCCTCGGCCGGCATCGGGCGGGAGAAGTAGTAGCCCTGGGCGAAGTGGCAGCCCATCTCGCGCAGCGCGGCCAGCTGGCCGAACTCCTCGATGCCCTCGGCCACGGTGGCCATGCCGAGGCTCTTGCCGAGTTGGACGATGGTGTCGGCGAGCGCGGTGTCGTCGGTCACCGCGCCCAGCCGCTCGACGAACGAGCGGTCGATCTTGAGGGTGTCCACCGGGAACCGCCGCAGGTAGGCCAGCGACGAGTAACCGGTGCCGAAGTCGTCGATCGCCAGGGTCACGCCGAGCGCCTTGAGCCGGACGAGCTGTTCGAGGTTGTCGTCGGTGTCGGTCATCAGCACGCTCTCGGTCATCTCGAGGCAGAGCTGCCCGGCCGGCATGCCGGTCTCGGCGAGGATCCCGGCGACCACCTCGACGAGGTCGGAGCGGTCGAACTGGCGTACCGAGACGTTGACCGCCATCTTGACCGGGCGGCCGCCGGCCCTGCTCCACTCGACGGCCTGCCGGCACGCCTCGCGGAGCACCCAGCGGCCGACCGGCACGATCAGCCCGGTGGCCTCGGCGATCGGGATGAACCCGCCCGGCGCGATCAGGCCGCGTTCCGGGTGCTGCCAGCGGACCAGCGCCTCGAAGCCGATCACGTCGCCGGTGGCCAGGTCGACGGTGGGCTGGTAGTGCAGTTGCAGCTGCTTGCGGTCCAGCGCCACCCGCAGGTCGGCCTCCAGCTCCAGCCGGGCGACCAGGTCGGCGAGCATCGCCGGGTCGTAACTCGCGTAGCCGCTGCCGCCCGCCGACTTCGCCTTGTACATGGCCAGGTCGGCGTTGCGCATGAGCTGCTCAGTGCCGTCGGCCTCGGCGTCGGCGAGCAGGCCGGCGGCGGCCAGGCCGATGCTGGCCTGCACGTGGATGTCCCGGGTCTCGCCGGCGAACGGCTCGCGCAGCCCGTCGATGATCCGCCGGGCGATCTGCTCGGCGTCATCCGGCGGCTCCGCGGACGGAGCGGACGGCGATTCGATGAGTACGGCGAACTCGTCCCCGCCGAACCGGGCCACCACGTCACCGTCCCGCACCGAGGCGCGCAACCGGTCGGCGACCTGCACCAGCAGCTGGTCGCCGGCGAGGTGCCCGAGGCTGTCGTTGACCTCCTTGAAGCCGTCCAGGTCGAGGAAGAGCACGGTCACCTCGGCGCCCGGCGCGCGCCGGCGCAGCGCGTCGGCGACCCGCTCGCGGAACAGCGCCCGGTTGGCCAGCTGGGTGAGCGCGTCGTGGTACGCCTCGTGCACCAGCTGGTCCTGCAGTTCCTTGCGCTCGCTGATGTCCCGGGTGTTCAGCACCAGGCCGGCCACGCTGGGGTCGGAGAGCAGGTTGGTGATCGTCATCTCGGCCTGCCGCCGCCGGCCGTCCCGGTGCCGCACGGGCAGTTCGAGCACGGTCGTCGCGTACGGCCGGCCGGAGACCTGCCGCAGCGCCTGGGCCAGCCGCACCCCGGACTCGGGGTCGATCAGCTTGGTCAGCCGGCGGCCGGTCAGCACGTGGGCGGGGTAGCCGAAGACCCGGTGCGCCGACTCGCTCTGGTAGAGCACGTCGGCCTCGGGGCTGACCACGGTGACCACGTCCGAGCTGTGCTGCACGAGCGCGTGGAAACGCTGCTCGCTCGCGAACAGGTCGGCGGTGCGGGACGCGACCCGGGCCTCCAGGGTGCGGGTCAGGTTGCGGTTCTCCCGCAGGGTGAGCAGCTGCCGGCCGACGATCAGCAGGATCAGCAAGGAACGGGTGTACGCCACGAACATGTTGCTCTGCCCGGTCTTGGCGTACCAGATCACGGAGGTGAACAGGGCCGCGATCACCGCCACGTACGGCAGCAGGATGCCCACCGGCTGACCGTCGCCGGCCGGCTCGGCGTCGTCCTGCGGCGGCACCGGCCGGACGGCGGCCAGCATGATCAGCCCGAAGCCCGCGAACCAGCCGGTGTCGATCAGCTCGCCCGAGCTGTACTCGCCGAACAGGGTGAGGTAGGCGTACGCGATGTCGGATAGCGAGGCGGTCATCAGGCCGGCGCCGACCAGCGCGAGGTGCGGCCGGAGGCGGCCGCGCCCGCGCTGCTGCACCGCCGCGTAGACGACCATCGTGATCATCACCACGTCGCCGAGCGGGTAGGCGATGCTGGCCCAGTTCACCGCCGGGGTGTCCCGCCCGGCCTCGATCAGCGGCGAGACCAGCAGGATCCAGGCGATCAGCATCAGCGAGGCCGCGATCATCAGGCCGTCGAGGACGCTGCGCACCCGGTTGGCCAGGCCCTGGGTGGGGCCGGGCAGCAGCAGCAGGCCGATCGGGGTGAGCACGATCATGCCGAAGAACCCGGCGTCGGCGATCGTCGGTTCCAGCGGCGGGGCGCCGCAGCACAGGGCGTGCCGGATCCAGACGCACTGGCCGAGGCTCCAGCTGAGCACGCCGAGGCCGATGAACGCCCAGCCCCAGCGCATCCGCCCGGCGCACGACCGGGCCCGGGCCAGGCACGCGCCGGCCGCCACGAAGGCGGCGAGGCAGAGGCCGAAGTTGGAGATGTCCCGGGCCACCACCGGACCGCCGGCGCCGGTGCCGAGCAGCACCGCGAAGGCGGCCACGAACACACCGACGAGCACGCTGGGGGCCCGCCGGCGGCTCGGGGCCTGCGGTTTGCTGCTGGCTGCCATGGACGCGACTCCGGTGGTGGTGACCGCCCGGTCGGGCGGGGCTGTACCGGGAGATCGGGCCCGCGGCCGCGTGGTTGAGGAAATCAGCCCATGAGGAAGCCGTAGACGCGCTCGACGTGGATGCGGACGACGAGCCGGCCGTCGGCGACCATCGCGCGCCGGTAGTCGTCCCAGTCGGGATGCTCCTGGCCGGCGATCAGCCGGTACACCTCGATCAGCTCCTCGACGGTGGGATCGTCGAGGCGCTGCGAGGCGGGGGAGAGCTCGGCGGTGCCCTCGGCGACCGCGTAGCCGGCTCCGCCGGGACCGAGCACCCGCATGCTGACCCGCGGGTCGCGCCGCAGGTTGGCGACCTTGGCGAGGGCCGTGCGGGTGGAGATGCGGATCACCCGGTCGGCCGCGATGTAACTGACGTCGGACAGCTGGGGCCGGCCGTCCCGCTTGATCGTCGCCAGGGTGCCCAGATTGCCCGCGACGATCGCATCCCACAGTTGGTCATCGAACATGGCCTGACCCTACTGGCCGGGCCCGGACGGGCCCGGCCGGCAGGTTTCCTACAGCTTGGCGCACTGGCCGAGGCGGCCGCCCGTCCCGGTGTTGCGCACCCCGTTGTTGCCCGGTGCGGGTTGGTTGCCGGTACAGGTGAGCGGCCCGTTGATCGTGTTGCCGGCGACCACCGTCGCGACCTTGCCGCTGGTCAGGGTGACCGGCCCGCGGAAGGTGGACGCCTCCAGCAGCACCGGGCCGGAGGCGGTGGCGGTCACGATCCCGTGCACCGTGCTGCCGAGCAGCGACACGGTGCCGGCCCGGGTCGCGGTGATCGCCGCCTTCAGGGTCGCGCCGGTGGCGTAGAGCGATGCGCCGTCCTGCACCGTCACCAGCCCGGTGACGGTGGCGCCCGGGGTCAGGCAGGTCACCCCGGACTTCACCAGCAGCGCCCCGCTGACCTGGTCACTGATCGTCGTGGTGCAGGCCGGTGCCGGGCGGCCGAGCAACTCCACCTCGGCCAGCCGGACGCCGGCGGCCGGCGAGGTCACCTCCAGCGCGTAGTGCTTGTACCGGCCCGGCTGGGCGATCTTGAACGGCCGGGTCTGCAGCCGCCAGTCGAACGTCTCGCCGTCGCGCTTGTCGATCTCGGTCCAGGTGGTGCCGTCGTACGATCCGCGCAGCGTCCACGCCGCCGGGTCGGCCCCGGCCGTGTTGCCCGAGGTGAGCGTGTAATAGGTGGCCTGCTCCCCGGCCGAGGCGAACTGGTAGGTGAACGACCCCGGCACCGCGGCCCGGGTGGCCGTGGTGTCGTCGGTCAGCGCCGGGATCGACGCCGTGCCCTTCGCCGGGCCGGTCAGGTCGCGCAACGGGCTGGCCGGCGCCGAGCCGGTGGTCAGCGACGGCGGCGGGCCGGCCGCGCCCCACGACGACGGCTTCGGACCCATCTCGAAATCGAGCACGGCACCGTCGGCGAGCACGCTGTGCGGGAGCGACGTCGACCCGTACGCGCTGCCGTTGATCTTCAGGCTCTGGACGTAGACGTTCGAAGCGGTGTTGGCGGGCGCGTTGATCACGATCTTCTTGCCGCCCGGCAGGTTGACCGTGGCCTTGCGGAACAGCGGCGAGCCGATCGCGTACGCCGGGCTGCCCATCTGCAACGGGTAGAAGCCGAGCGCCGAGAAGATCTGCCAGGCCGACATCTCGCCGTTGTCCTCGTCGCCCGCGTAGCCCTGGCCGATCTCGCTGCCCAGATACAGCCGGGACAGCGCCTCCCGGGCCAGCGCCTGCGTCTTCCACGGCTGGCCGGCGTGGTCGTACATGTAGATGATGTGGTGCGACGGCTGGTTGCTGTGGCCGTACTGGCCCATCCGTACGTCGCGGGCCTCGATCATCTCGTGGATGATCCCGTTGTACGAGCCGGGGAAGCCGGCCGTCTCCGGGGTGGCGAAGAACTCGTCGAGCTTCGCGGCCAGCTTGTCCCGGCCGCCGTACAGGTTGGCCAGGCCCTGCCCGTCCTGCGGCACGTGGAACGCCATGTTCCAGCCGTTGGTCTCGGTGTAGTCGTAGCCCCACACCCGCGGGTCGTACTGGCCGGCCGGCCGCCGCCAGTTGCCGCCCGAGTCGCGACCTTGGAAGAAGCCGACCGACGGGTCGAACATGTGCACGTAGTTCTGCGCCCGGTTGCGGAAGTACTCGGCCTCCTCGGCGTGGCCGAGGGCCTGCGCCATGTTCGCGATGCCGAAGTCGTTGATGTAGCCGTCCATCGCCCAGGACAGCGCCTCGCCGGTGGCGTCGCTCGGCGTCCAGCCCTTGAAGATCGAGGTGCCCAGCGCCTTGCGGCCGACGTTCTGGTTGGGCGGGGTGACCGTGGCGTTCTTCACCGCGGCCCGGTAGGCGGCCTCGACGTCGAAACCCTTGATTCCCTTGAGGTACGCGTCGGCGAACGCCACGTCCGAACTCGTGCCCACCATCAGGTTGGCGTATCCGGGCGCCGACCAGCGCGAGATCCAGCCGCCGTCGCGGTACTGCTGCACGAACCCGTCGACCATCTCGCCGGCCTGCTTCGGGGTGAGCAGCGCGTACGCCGGCCAGGTGGTGCGATACGTGTCCCAGAACCCGTTGTTGACGTAGACCTTGCCGTCCTTGACCGGTGCCCCGGTCTCGGTCGGCGTGCTCGCCTGGCTGGTCACCGCCGACTGCACCACGTGCCGGTAGGCCGGCTCGGCGGCGGTACCGGTGTTCTCGTACGCCGAGTTGGGGTAGAGGAACAGCCGGTACAGGTTCGAGTAGAGCGTCACCAACTGGTCCTCGGACGCGCCCGCCACCTCGATGGTGTGCATCTTCTCGTCCCAGAGTTCGCGGGCCTTGTCGCGCACCGACTCCAGGGTCGCGTCCTCGGCGATCTCCAGGTCGAGGTTGTGCTTCGCCTGCGCCACGCTGATCAGCGAGGTCGCGACCCGCATGGTCACGGTCTTGGCGGCCGTCGTGTCGAACTTGAGGTAGCCGGTGGCCGGCCGGTTGCCGGCGGGCAGCATGCCGGACGCGGCCACCGGGCGGTCGACCGTGGCGTACAGGAACATCCGGGTCCAGCCGGCCGACAGGTCCCCGTTGTTCACGTCCGACCAGCCGGAGAAGCTCCGGTTCGCGGCGTCGATGGTGAGGCCGGCGTTGCCGTTGACGTTGTCCAGGATCAGGTTGGAGCTGTCCCCGGTGAAGGTGAACCGGAACATCGCCGCGTGGTCGGCGGGCGCGATCTCGGTCTTCATCCCGTTGTCGAAGGTGACCCCGTAGTGGTAGGGCTTCGCAACCTCGTTCTCGTGGCCGAAGGGCAGGGCCCGGGCGGCGCGCGACGCGTTCGGGACGCCGGCCGCCGCGGACGGCATGAACTGGAACGTCTGCCGGTCGCCCATCCACGGGCTGGGCTCGTGGCTCGCCGCGAAGGCCTGCATGGTGGGCCGGTTGGCCGCGTTGTTCTGCCGGGACCAGTGGTAGAGCCAGTTGGTCGAGCCGGCGTCGGTCACCGGCGTCCAGAAGTTGAACCCGTGCGGCACGGCGGTCGCCGGGAAGTTGTTGCCCCGGGAGTATTCGTTCGAGGACTGCGTGCCCCGCCGCGTGTCGGCGTAGTCGGCAAGACGGGCGCGCGGTTCCGGCGCCGGCACGTCCTTGACCGAGATGTCGTCGAACCAGGCCCGGAAGCTCGTCGGCCCGGCCGGCTTGTCGTAACCGACCAGGATCCGGTCGATCGTCTTGCCGGCCGCCACCGCGCCGATCCGGGCCCGGCGCAGGTTCCACTGCGCCGTGTAAAGCGTCTTGGACGCACCCTGGGCGGCCGGGCTGAGCCCGACGCCGTGCTGATCGGTGGCCTTCAGATCGGACAGGTAGGTCCCGTCGGTGAAGGCGAGATCGACGGCGGTGTACGTCGCCGGGTTGCTCAGGTCGGCCCGGTTGAACTCGGGAAAGACCAGATAGGACAGTTCGGTGTCGGCCGACACCGGCAGATCGACGTCGAAGACCTTGTTGTACGCGTAGCCGCGCCCCGCCGCGGCGTGCCGGCCGGCGATCTGGAACGACCGGAGGCCGGTGTAGCCCACCTCCGCCTTGGCGGTCGGCGAGCTCGCCGGGCCGGTGCCGGCCCGGCTCTGCATCGGGCCGGTCGACGGCGTGCCGGTGTTCGCGCCGGCGAGTTCCAGCTCGGCGAGCTGGGTGAGGCTGCCGGACGGGTGCCCGGTGATCTGCAGCCGGTAGATCGGGAAGCTTGCCGGATCGGCCACCTCGTAGGTCTTGGTCTGGAAGGGTTCGCTGAAGCTCTCGTCCGACTGGGTGTCCACCGTGGTCCACGTGGTGCCGTCGGCCGAACCCTCCAGTGTCCAGTCGCTCGGGTTCCGCTCGGGCGCGTCGTTGGCGCTGGTCAGCGCATACTTGACCACCTCGGCCGGGGCGGCGAGGGTGTATTGCGCCCAGCTGGTCGGCGTGTTCACCAGCCACTTGGTGGCCGGGTCGCCGTCGTTGAGGTTCCGGCCGCCCTCGTTGCCGTTCGGCTCGGCGTTCACCGCGATCGCGGTGACCTGGCCGCGGAGGCTGCCGGGCATCCCCGCCTTCACGTCGCCGTCGACGCCGGCGGCCCGCTCGGTGGTGTCGGTCCAGTCGGGTTGCGGCTGCCCGGTCTCGAACGACGAGGCGAACGGGGTCGGCGCGGCGTGTGCCGGGCTGCCCTGCAGCATCGCCGCCACGAGGGCGAGCGGAACGGTGGCGGCTGTCCATCGTGGTCGGGGCATCCCGGCTCCTTCGATCGTCCACAGGCCATTCGGTAAGCATGGTTACCTGTAAATTGATCGATGGGCAAGAGCGGAACGCACACAATCGCTCAGGACTGACATCGATGTCAGAAGCCCGGCCGAAACCCTTGCTCGCGCACTCTGCCTCGCTATATGGTCGGCGTGGGCCGATCGGCAGGCGACCGCGCCGGTGTTGGATTCTGTGCGTTTCTAAGCCTGCGGCCGGGTGCTCGGCAGGCCGACCGCCTCACTCGGTCACGCTATCGGGCCGACCAGGCCGTCCTCGAAGGCCACGATCACCAGCTGGACCCGGTCCCGGACGCCGAGCTTGGTGATCGCCCGGGTGATGTGGGTCTTCGCGGTCAGCGGGCTGATCACCAGCTCGCGGGCGATGTCCTCGTTGGACAGCCCGGTCGCCACCAGCCGCACCACCTCGCGTTCCCGGTCGGTCAGCACGGCCAGCCGGTCGCCGCCGCCCGCGGCCGCGGCCGCCACCGGGCGGTGCGCGAACTGGCCCACCACCCGGCGGGTCACGCTCGGCGAGAGCAGCGCGTCGCCGGCCGCCACCACCCGTACCGCCTGGCGCAGCCCCTCCGGGTCGATCTCCTTGGTGAGAAAGCCGCTGGCCCCGGCGGCGAGCGCGGCGAACACGTACTCGTCGGTCTCGAACGTGGTCAGGATGATCACCTTGGGGTCGCCGAACCCGAGGATCTGCCGGGTCGCCTCGATGCCGTCCAGGCCGGGCATCCGGATGTCCATCAGGATCACGTCGGGCCGCAGCGACCGCGCGGCACGCACCGCCTCGTCGCCGCTCGCCGCCTCGCCGACGACGCTGATGTCCTTGTCGCGCCGCAGCAGGCTGCGGAAGCCGGCGCGGACCAGGTGCTGGTCGTCGGCGAGGAGCACGGAAATGGTCATCTGCTCACGCCGCGATCGGGATCGTCGCGCGTACGGTGAAGCCGCCCCGATCCGGGCCGGCGGTGAGCGCGCCGCCCAGCGCCGCGACCCGCTCGCGCATCCCGGCGATGCCGTTGCCGTCGACGACCTCGGCCGAGCCGCTCCCGTTGTCCCGCACGTCCACCACGACGCTGGTCGGCGCGTACCGCAGGGTCACCACGACCCGGCTCGCCCCGGCGTGCCGCACCGTGTTGGTCAGCGATTCCTGCACCACCCGGTAGACCGCGGTGGCCACCGGCGCCGGCACGTCGGACCGCTCGCCGAACTCGGTCACCGACACCTCCAGGCCGGCCGCCCGCACCTGGTCGGCGAGCTTGTCCAACCCGCTCAGCTCGTCCGCCGGCGCGGCGATCTCCGAACCGTCGCGCAGCACGTCCACCAGCGACTTCAGGTCGGTCATCGCCCGGCCGCGGACGTCCTGGGCGAGGCGCAGCGACTGGCGGGCCTCCTCCCGGTCGTCGTCGAAGGAGTCCAGCGCCACGTTCAGATGCACGCCCACCACGGCGAGCGTGTGCGAGACCACGTCGTGCAGATCGCGGGCGATGACCACCCGCTCCTCGGCGCGGCGCCGGCGCGCGTCCAGCTCACGCTCGTGCTCGTCGCGCGCCAGGCGCTCGGCCACCGCCGCCTGCCAGCGCCGGGTGTTGCGGTAGGCGGTCGCCGCGGCGAGCACCGCGGCCAGCCACAGCGTCTCCCCGCCCACCCGGGCGAGGGCTGTTCCGATCAGGTCGGTGGAGCCCGACTGGGCGGGCTCGACGAAGCCCTCCCAGCCGAACGCGAAGAGCAGCGTGACGGCGCCGGCGACGGCCGCCGCGCGGAGCCGGCCGGCGAGCACCACGGCGACGAACGCGGCGGTCGCCGGCCACACCCAGCCCGAGCCGACCAGGAAGGCGGTGCGCATCGCGGCGACCATCATCAGCGAGCCGATGAGTACGGCGAGCGGCCACCGCCGCACGAACAGGGTCAGGACGGCCAGCCAGAACGCCAGCGTGAACGTCATGACGATGTCGATGTTGCCGCCGGTCAGCGCCAGGCCGGTCGGCACGCCCACCAGGGTGAGCAGCGGGGCGAGGAAGCGAATGTCGTTGGTCATGTCCGGGACGCTATGGCCGGCCACCGGCCCGCCGCGTCGTCTCACCGCCGTCACCTGCACGGACGCCTCCCGACTACCCGCATACACCCAACGGTGTACGCCTGGTGCCTACGGTAAGGCAGGCACCTCCGTGCGGAGGTGCCTGCCTCGGGCTGTGGGTCAGCGGCCGTACCGGCTCTTGAGGTGGCGCCACCAGTCGCGGAACATCCACTTGTCGAACTCGGTGATCGTCGAGGCGCTGCCCGCCTTCATGATGAATCCCTGCCCGGGCAGCGGATCCCAGTCGTAGAAGTCGTCCAAGCCGTACGTGTGGCCGAGTTCGTGCAGGAAGATGTGGATGTTGGCGGCGTTCACGTTGCCCAGGAAGTACTCGGAGCCGACCCGCTGGCCCCAGTCGCCGCCGGCACCGCCGCCGAACCCGGCGGTGAGCCACAGCGAGTGGTCGTAGTGGTGGGCCGCGCCGCCGGGGCAGCCGGAGTAGTTGCCGTCCTGGTGGAAGAACCGGCCGCAGGGCGGGGCGCACTGCGGGGCGTTCTCGTTGATGTCGTTGACGTAGATGTCGACCGAGTTGTCGGTCCACTCCAGCTGCGCCCGGTCCCGGACGGCCCAGCCGACGACCTTCACCGGCACCTGCTTGTACGGCCAGTTGTTCCAGCCCTGGCCGTTGTCGAGCAACTGGTCCATCCACTTCTGGTACTGCCGCTGCAGGGCCGCCGCCACCGCGTCCCGCTGCGCCGCGGTGACGTGGGCCGAGGAGTCCCAGCGCACGCAGTAGTTGATGGCGCCGCCGGTGGCCATGATCTGGTCCCAGCCGTAGTTGCGGAACGCGTACAGGTTGCCGTTGTTGTAGGTCTGCTCCTGGTGTGTCCACACCGCGGCCAGCGGCTGCACCAGGTTGGCCGGGGGAGTCCAGGCGTTGCCCGGCGGCGGCGTGGTCGGCGGTGTGGCCGGCGGTGTGGTCGGGGATGCGGTCGGGGATGCGGTCGGGCTCGTCGTCGGCGCTGTTCCGGTGCAGGCGGCGTTGTTGACGGTGAACTGGCTCGGCGCCGGGTTGGCACCGGTGAACGTGCCGGT
>Ga0207668_10000796_pt1 | contig 19339 bp, 18 predicted proteins | sample KBSS43metaG_FD_184323 | JGI IMG/M metagenome (GOLD analysis project Ga0207668, IMG submission 184323) | Switchgrass rhizosphere microbial communities from Kellogg Biological Station, Michigan, USA - KBS S4-3 metaG (SPAdes) (version 2) | ecosystem: Host-associated > Plants > Roots > Rhizosphere... | reverse complement strand
CGGCGCAGGATCGCTTCGTCGGCCCGGTCGGCGATCTCCGGGGCGACGTGGGCCAGGATCCGCTCGCCCAGCCGGCGTAGCTGGTAGGCGGGGAACCGGCCGGCCATCTCGATCAGCGCGGTTTCCGCCTCGTCGGTGATCTGTTGTGAGGTGAGGAAGTCGAGACCAGGTATGGAGGGATCGGCATCGCCCGCGGCGTCCGGGTCCTGGCGGATCGTGGCGATGGCGTTGACGGCGGCGGCGATCACGGTGGCTTGCGGTGGGTCGATGCTGCCGTCGAGCAAAGCTTGTTCGAGGCGGGGGCGGGAGCGGATGGCGGCAGCCTGGTCGGTGAGGTCGCGGGCCCGTTGTGGGTCCAGCCGTAGTTGCTCGCGGAGCCAGCCCGCGGTGGTGCGATGGCCCTGGGCCCTGGGCATGCCCCGGGTGACGGCCAGGTCGACGAGGCGGGCCTGGAGAGTCGCGGCGGTCTGCTCGAGGCGGTGGGCTGCGCGCAGGCAAGCCGTCAGGTCAGCGTCATTCAGCGACCACAGTGGGGTGGCGGCGAGCTTAGCCGCGTCCTCGACCGTCTGCTGAACCACTTCGAGCATGGGGCTGATTCTCGAACATACGTACGACAAAACTTCTTGGTTCCTGGGGCGATGCGAGCCTTTTCGCGTCATCCGCGCCTCTGGGCGAGCGCGACCGGGACCGGCTCGGGCTCGGGCTCGACGGCATCGTCGATCAGTCTGTCTGGGCTCGGCTGCCGCGTGCCAGTAGCCGAGGTTATGACGCGTGACCAAGTTGTCCGGGTGGTCGGGTCCGAGTACTCGCAGCTGATCGGTGAGCAGTTGGTCCAGGTCCGCGGCCGCACCGGCGGCGTCCCCGGCCTTGCCACGCCAGCCGGCAAGGTAGCCGCGGACGGCAAAGGTGTTCGGGTGGTCGGGACCAAGGACCCGCCAGAAGTCAGGGAGCAATTGCTCCGATGCGGCTACGGCGTGAGCAGCGTTTCCGGCTTCGCCGCGCCAGTTGTGAAGATAGCTGCGGGTGTTCAAGGTGTGTGGGTGGTCGGGTCCGAGTATTCGTTAGCTGATCGGTGAGCAGGTGTTCCGGGGTCTCGACGGCGCCGGCGGTGTGCCCGGCCTGGCCGCGCCGGAACGCGAGTTGGCTGGAGACCTCCAAGGTGTGTGGGTGGTCGGGTCCGAGTGCTCGTAGCTGATCGGTGAGCAGATATTCCAGGGTCTCGACGGCGCCGGCGGTGTGCTCGCCAAGCCACCTGGACGCCGCGGCTGTCGTGAGGACAGCGATGGGGATGCCCGCGGGGTTGAGCACGCCGGCCAATTCGAGCAACGGCCGGGCAAGTCCGGCCGGACGGGCGCTGTGGGCGGCGTGGATCGACATGGCCAGCGTCGGGGCAACGGTCCGCTGATGGTCGTCGGGCAGGCCGGCCGGGCTGTGGGGGTCGGGTACCAAGTCGTCCAGTCGGGCGCGCCGGAGGGCGAATCGGCGCCGATATTCCGAACACGGGATGTGCTCGTCGAGCATGAACGCGGCGGCCTGGGCGAGCGCAAGAGGTAGACGGCCGGGATCGGCTGCGACGCCGCCGGCGTCATCGGCGAGGTCCGGGTGATCGGCGAGTCGGGCGCGCAGGTAGCCGACGGCCTCATCCTCGGAGAATTCGCCGACGGTGATCAGCCGTCGGCCGGTGCCGTGCAGAACGGCACCGCGGAGCCGGGTAGTGATCACAGTGCGGCCGGTCGGTGTGTGCGGCGGCCACAGTCGCTGCAGATTCGCAGCCGAGGTCAGGTCATCGAGAACAATCAGCCATCTCCGCGTTGTGCCGGTGAGCCACGCATGAAAGCGCGCCGGATCCTGTTCCGGGCCGGCGCCCGATGCGGTAGTGATGTTCAGGTCGGTGGCAGCCTGGGCGTAGCCGGCGAGAATGGACTGCCGAGTGCCAGCCGGGATCCAAACCAGAAGATCCAGCTGGTGATCGCGCCAGAGCCGTTCGGCAAGATGGATCGCCAGGTTGCGTTTTGCCGACCCCACCGAGCCCGGACAGCAGCCACGTTGCCGCTCCGGTCAGAACCGTGCCGGTTTCGCCTCGGTCGGCTCCATCGGCCTGACCGATTGCCGATCGGCTCCGGAACGAAGCGGCCGGCTGCGGCACGATCCGACTCGTTTGGGCCAGGAGACCGGGGCTCTTCCTCCGAAAAAGTGGTATTGCGTGCTGTGGTCACCGCCAGCACGTCCTGTGCCCAGCGGGCGTCAACCCCGCACTGTGTCGGCAGCGGCGGACGACGAGGGTCAGGAGGACGAGGGTCAGGAGGAGGTGTTGTCGTCACGCGGCGTCCCGCACGACAACAGGTGCGACCGAAAACACGCGTGGAACGGCGTATATCTGGCGGCGGTCGAGTGAGAACGGTACGGCCTCTGGCCGGTGTGCGGGATCCGAACGCCGGCCCGGCATACGGCACGCGGCGCAACGGTTGGCAGGGCGACGGCGGCTCGCTGACGAGCCGCCGTCGCGTGTGGTGGGCACCCGAACCAACCGAAGGGCACCGCGATTTGCCTGAGTCTCCGGTCATTCCCGGGCGCCGAGCAGGGCGACCGGTCGCTCGCGGGTGGCCGACCACGAGGTGATCAGGCTGGTCACGCTGGTCACCAGGACCGCCGCTGCGGCCACCGCGGCGATCAGCGGCCAGGGGAGGTCGAGGGTCGCTTGGCCGGTCACCGCCGAGGTGGTGGTGAGGACCGCCAGGAAGGTCGCGCCGGCCGCTACCGCGCCGAGCAGCAGGCCGGCGACCGTCACGGCCCACGACTCCAGCAGGGCCGAGCGGATCACCTGGCCGCGGGTCATTCCGGTGACCCGCGCCTCGGCGAACTCGCGTCGGCGGGTCGCCGCGCCGATGACCGCCGAGTTGATCACGCCGATCAGCGCGTACAGGCCGCCTAGGCCCAGCACGATCAGCATGATTTTGTCGTTGGTGGAGTTGCGTTGTTCGGCGTCGGCCAGCAGCCAGGCGTCCAGGTCGGACACCGTGCCGATCCGGGACAGGGCGGCCCGGACGGCGGCCGGGTCGGCGTCGGCGGTCAGGGTGACGAACGACCGGGTCGGCGCGGCGGCCAGCCGGTCCGCCGGCACCAGGCCGGGCGGCAGTAGCAGGTTGGTGCCGCCGGCCATCGTCTCGGGCAGTGCCGCGACCACCGGCAGCTCGCCGAGATCCAGGTCGGGCAGGGTGACCCGGACCGTGCCGCGGGACGGCATGTCGCCGCCGGGGCCGGCCGCGACCGCCCGGCCGTGCAGGGCGGCCAGCGAAGGGGAGGAGTGCGCCGCCGCATACGCCGCCGGGTCGACCACCATCGCGGTGGCCGCCTCGGCCTCCGCGTCCTCGCCGCGTCCGGCGATCACGGTGGCCGGCAGCGACGTCTCGGTGGAGGCCGAGGCGACCCCGGGTACGGCGCGGATCCGGGCGCCGATCGGGCCGGTCGCGTCGACCACGAGGTCGGCCCGGGTGTCCCGGCGCATCTCGGCCACCCCGGACGCGGTGAACGACGTGCCCGCGCCCACGTTCCCCACGACCAGGGCGACCAGCACGATCAGCGGGGCGGCGACGGACGCGCTGCGCCGCCGGCTGTCGGCGAGATTGGCCCGGGCCAGCATCCCGGCGACGCCGCCGCCGGTGGGGGCCAGCCGGCCGGCCAGCGGCACCAGCAGCGGGCTGAGTGCCGCGATCGTCACGGCGGCGAGTGTCGGCACGTTCGTGGCCATCGCCTGGCCGCCGGCCGGGCCGCCGTGCGGGGCCACGATGATGAGGGTGAGCGCGCCGCCGAGGAACAGCAGGGCGGCGATCCACCGGCCCGCGGTCATCGCGCGGCCGGCGTCGCCGGTCTCCCGCAGCGCGTCGAGCGGGCGGACCCGGGCGCCGCGCCGGGCCGCGACCAGCACCCCGGCGATGGCGAGCAGGAGGCCCGTACCGAACGAGACCGCGAGGATCCACGGCCGCCACTCGGCGACGAAGCCGTCGGGGACGAAACCCTGGGCGGCCAGCAGTTCCGACTGGATCGCCATGACACCCAGGCCGGCCGGTACGCCGGCGGTCGCGCCGAGGGTGCCGAGCAGCACCGCCTCGCCGAGCAGCAGCCGGCGCAGCTGGCCGCGGCTGCCGCCGACCAGCCGCAGCAGCGCCAGGTCGCGGCGGCGCTGGGCGACGGTGAACGCGAACGTCGAACTGATGATGAACATGGCGAGGAAGGTGGCGGTCCCCAGCACCACGCCGAGCAGCGCCACCGAGGCGTCGGCGTTGTCGGCGAAGGCCATCCGCCCGGCGGCGTCCAGCCCGGCCGGCGGGTCCATGGTGGCCGCCGAGATCAGCAGCAGCAGGGAGGACTGCACCAGCGCGACCCCGAGGGTGACCGAGAGGAAGGCGCCGGCGAACAGGGGCCAGCGTTCGGCCAGCCCGGCCCGGCTCATCCGCAGCATCATGACCGCTCCCAGGCGGCGAGCCGGTCGGCGACCTGGTGGGCGTCCGCGCCGGCGAGCCGGTCGACGACTCGGCCGTCGCGCAGGAAGACCACGGCGTCGGCGCGGGCGGCGGCGCCCGGGTCGTGGGTCACCATCACGATGCTCTGGCCCGAGTCGGCCATCTCGCGCAACAGGTCCAGGACCGTACGGGCGGCGGCCGAGTCGAGCGCGCCGGTGGGCTCGTCGGCGAACAGCACGTCTGGCCGGGTCACCATGGCCCGGGCGATCGCCACCCGCTGCTGCTGGCCGCCGGACATCTCGCGCGGCCGGTGCCGCGCCCGGTCGGCCAGCCCCACCCGGGCCAGTGTGGCACGCACGTCGGCGCGGGCCGGGCGGCGGCCGGCGAGGCGCAGCGGCAGCGCCACGTTCTGCTCGGCGGTCAGCGAGCCGATCAGGTTGAAGCTCTGGAACACGAAGCCGATCCGGGTGCGGCGCAGCGCGGTCAACGCGGCGTCGCCGGCCGCGGTGAGGTCGGTGTCGCCGATCAGCACCTGGCCGGCGTCGACCTGTTCGAGGCCGGCGGCGCAGTGCAGCAGCGTCGACTTGCCCGACCCGGACGGCCCCATCACCGCCGTCCAGGAGCCGCGCGGAAAGGTCAGGGTCACGTCGTCGACCGCGCGGACGGCGGTGCTTCCCCGTCCGTACACCCGGGTGATCCCGCGGAGCGTGACGGCCGCGGCCGCCCTGGTCATCGTCGTCATCGTCATGACTCGACGCTAATTTCGGCGATCGTCGAAGTCGCTCCCGCTCACCCCCGTGATCGAGGTGGTGCTAGCACCCTCACCGGCCGGGACGCCAGCCCAGCGCGGGGCCCAGCTCGGTGGCGATGTCGGTGAGGATCTGCACGTAGTCGGGGTGGTCGAAGCTGAACGGCAGCGCGAAGGCCACCTCGTCGATCTCGCGGTAGGCGGCGTGGGCGTGCAGTTGCTCGGCGATCTCGGCCGCGCTGCCGACGTAGTCGCGGGAGAACAGCAGCCGGCCCGGGCCCTGCGGTTCCGCGGTGCGCGGGGTGCGCTTATCCGCGTACGCGGTGTATTTGGCCTTTTGTTCGGCGGTGGCCGAGTCGGTGGGGATGACGACGAGTCCCTGCGAGACCCGAGCGGCGGCGCCGTCCGGGTGGAGGGCGCGGAACGCGCGTACGTGCGAAAGCTGGATCTCGGCGAAGTCCGTCGCCTCCTCCTCGGCCTTGACCACGCTGCTGGTCAGGAAGTTCATCCCGTGTTCGCCGGCCCAGCGGGCCGAGCGCAGGCTCGCCCCGCCATACCACATCCGGCGGATCAGGCCGGGCGAGTGCGGCTCGACGCGGGTCGAGAAGACCTCGAAGCCCTCGGTGCCGCCGGCGTCGGTGGCCGGCTCGCCGCGGACGAAGTCGAGCAGGCGCTCGACCCGCCGGTAGCTGAAGTCCTCGTCCGGGGAGTCCGGGTAGAGCGCCGGCCGGACCCGGTCGTAGTGCATCGGCGGGCCGACGCTGACCCCCGGGTTGAGCCGGCCGCCGGACAGCACGTCGACGGTGGCCAGGTCCTCGGCGAGGCGCAGCGGATTTTCCCAGCCGAGCGGGATCACCGCGGTGCCCAGCTCGATCCGGCTGGTGCGCTGGGCGGCGGCGGCGAGCACGGCGATCGGCGAGGAGATGCCGTACTGCAGGTGGCGGTGGCGCAGCCAGGCGCTGTCGAAGCCCAGTTCCTCGCCCAGCCGGATGATCTCCAGGGTGGACTCGTGGCCCGGCCGGGGATCGTCGGCGTCGAACAGGCCGATGGTGAGAAAACCGAGCTTGCGCAGGGGTTTCGGCATGGGATCAAGCATGGCACGGCGGTCGCACTATCGTTGTCGCATGCGACAGGCGTACGCCCACGACGCGGTCCTGGCGATGGCGCCGGAGGCCGACCTGAACGCGCCCGGCGCCGCGATCACCACGGCGCTGTGCGGGCATTGGCGGCACGATCCGCCCTGCCCGCTGGCCGCACACCACACCGGCGCGACCCGGGACGGCGAGGAGGTCCGGCTGCGGATCCTGTTCGCCACCGAGCCGCACCGGGTGGACGAGGTCCGCGAACGGATCGACGCCGCGCTGGCGGCCGGCGAGTGGCGCCTGGTCAGCTCGGCCTGCGCCCGGATCGCGGGCAACGAACGCGACCACGCCCGCCGGCTGCTGCGGCCCAGCCCCGGTCCGGCCTGAGTTCGCGCGGCCACGAACCGGGTGGGGCGGTGGCAGAATCGGCTATATGTCCACCTATACGCCCGGCCAGGTCGTCGAGAAGACCGGCTTCAGCCTCGACACGTTGCGCTACTACGAGCGGATCGGCCTGCTGGACGGCGTCGACCGTACGGCCGGTGGCCGCCGGCAGTATCGCGAGGACGACATCGGCTGGCTGGAGATTCTGCGCTGCCTGCGGGAGACCGGCATGCCGATCGCCCGGATGCGCGAGTTCGCCGAGCTGTGCCGCGACGAGCGGACGATCGCCGACCGGATCGCCCTGCTGGAGGAGCACGACCGCGAGGTCGAGGAGCGGATCGCCACGCTCGAGGCGCAGCGGGAGCACATCCGGGGGAAGGTCGCGTATTACCGCTCGGTGCTGGGCTGACGCCCGGCCGGGAGGTGCCCGACCGGGTCGGGCGGCTGATACCAGCAGCGCATGCCACTGTGGACGCCCGCCCGCAGGTGGGCGCCGATGACCGGGTCCGCCCGGTCGATCTGCGTCACCGCCCGCCGGATCGCGCGGCCGACCGCCAGCCGGGCCCGTTCCTCGTCGTTCGCGAAGGAGCGGCGCCGCCCGGCCAGCCCGATGCCGGCGCCCAGTTGGGCGAGCAGCCAGTCGCGCTCCTGCTCCACCGCGGCGACGGCCTCGGTGTCGCCGCGGCGCGCGGCCAGGCCGGCGGCCTCGGTGAGCTCGGCCACCCGGCGGCGGTAGCTGCGCACGGCGGCCTCGTCGAGCAGGGCCTGGCCCGGTCCGGCGCCGGCCTCGGCGGCCGGGCCGGGTGCCGCCCGGCCGAGCGCCGCCACGCCCGTCACCAGCTCGATCGAGCGGATCTCCGCGCCCGGGTTGGCGGTGAGCACGGCCAGGTGGAACATGCCGACCATGTGGTCGACGGTGACCGATCGGCTGCCGAGTTCGACCCGCCACCGCCGGCCCTGCCGCAGGCAGACGACCGGGTCGGTGGTGGTGCCGGACTCGGTCAGGGCCGCGAGCTCCGCGGCGGCGGCCCGTTGCACGCCGGCGGCCGCGGCATCGCCGGGCCCACCGCGGCGGTCCAGCGTCTCGGCGAGGCGCAGCCGCGAGGTGCGCACCGCCGGCCAGTGCCCCAGCGCGAGATTGCGGTGCACCGCCTCACGCAGGTGGTCCGCCGCCCGATCGAGGTCGCCCATCGCCAACGCGGCGACGCCGAGCGCATGCTCCACCGAACCGAAGCAGGCCACGCCGAGGCTGGCCATCATCGGCAGGTGCGCGAACGGCAGCAGCAGGCCGTGGGCCCGCGCGGCCGCTTGCCCGTTGTCCAGCAGGTACGCCGCCTCGACGAGGCCGTACATCGCGACCAGCCAGCTGGACGAGCGCGGTAGGTGTTCGAGGCCGGACCCGCGCAACGACGCCAGCGCGTTCTCCGCCGCCCGGCGGTCGCCGGCCATGGCCGCGGCGACCGCGACCGCGCCGAGCATGGAGTTGTCGACCGCGCTGAGCGTGGGCGCGCTGACCGTCTCCCGCAGCATCGGGAGCAGTTCCGGGAGCCGGCCCTGATACCAGCGGATCGCCACCAGGTGCGCCACATACCACGCCTCGGCGTCCGCGTCGCCGGCCTTGGTGCCCAGTTCGTAGCAGTGCCGGGCCAGCTGTTCCGCGTCGGCCAGGCGGCCGGCCCGGATGGCGAGCATGACGTCGAGGGCGCCGACCACGAACTCGGCGGCCAGGTGCGGCGCGTCGGCGACCTGGGCCCGCAACTCGGCCAGCCGCCGCCCGGCGTGCCGGTCGCCGCTCAACACCATGTCGACGACCTGCCAGACCAGGCCCATCAGCATCGGGCCGCGCCGGCCCGCCCGGGCCGCCTCCCCGATCAGCTCGTCGGCGAGGCGGCGGCGCAGGTGCTCGTGCTCGGGGCCGAGCAGGCAGTGGTGCGCGATGCTCAGGGCCTCGACGCGGGCCGCGGGATCGGCCGAGGCCCGCGCCTCCGCGAGCAGCGCCAGGATCGTCTCCGACCGGCCCTCGCGGTAGTCGGCCTCGCCCGCTTTCCGCACGCGCAGGCGCAGCTCCAGGTCGCCGTGCTCGCCCGCGTCCAGGCCGGCGGTGGCGACCGACCGGCCCACATCCGCCAGCCGGGCCTGGAACAGGGCCGCCGCGGCGGCCGTCCGGTGCTCGTGCACCCACAGACCGCCGCACCCGATCACGGCACGCGCCATGACCGCGACGTCTCCCGTACGTTCGGCCTCGACATACGCCGCGTCGAACCAACGCCGCGCGCTCGCCAGGTCGCCGTCGTCCTGCAGGGCGCGCTGGCCGCACTCGCACAGTGACTCGGCCGACTCGGCAACAACGATCTCCCCCGATGCCCCCATGCCGCTTGTCTACCGTGCGACCGGCGAGCGGGTTCAATCATGTCGTCAGGTTGACACCCCGGCCGAGCTTGCGCGCCCTGGCGAACCGGTTGGTCGGCGGCAGGAAGAGCAGCACTATGACGGCGACGGCGAGCAGCATCGCGACCGCGCCGAGCAGCACGGTGACGTCCGGCGCGACGTCGGCGATCATGATGGCGTTGGCGCCCAGGCTGCCGAGCAGCAACCAGGTCAGCACGATGCGGGCCCACAGCGCACCGTTGCGGACGGCCAGCGCCAGGCCGACGACCAGTGCCGCCGACACCAGGACCATGACGGCCCGCATGGTCAGCGTGTTGGTCGCGTCGTCGACGGCGGCGGCGAGCAGCCCCGTCCCGAGTTCCTTCGCGGCGCCGTCGCCGAGCAGGGCGGACGTGGCGTCCCGCGCGGTCTGCTCGGCGAGATCCCGGGCCTGGACCAGCAGGAGCGCCGCGCCGACGGCGCTGAGCAAGCCGGTCAGGAGCGCCCCGAAGTAGGCGAGCGTGAGGGTGACCGGGCGGCTCGGCGGAGCCGCGGCGTACGCGCCGTACCCCGGCGGCGCGGGTGAGTACCCATGTTGTGACACCTGAGCTTCTCCTTGATCTCGATGACGTGGCCGGCACACGGGCCACACCGGTAGGGGCGTTCCATGCCGTTCCATCTGCTGGAGCCGCGCCGTCGAGTCGATCGCGGGTCGGTGGAACGGGCCGAATTCCCGACCGAACGGCCTCGGCGGTGCGCGGCGGTGACACGATGACGTCCATGACGGTCGAACACACGGTCCGGCTCGAGTTCGGGGACGACTCGCGCGCCGCCGCCACCCATACCAACCTTTCCGCCGTACGCGTCGACGGCACCGTGCTCTGGATCGCCGGCGACGAGACCGCGACCGTGGAACGCCTGGTGGCCGACGACCCGGACAAGCCGGCCGCGTACGCCGGCGAGACGACGTTCCGGCTCGCCGACTTCGTCGACCTGCCCGGCGCGGACGTGGCGGAGGAGGCCGACGTCGAGGGCCTGGCCCGCACCGGGCCGTTCCTCTGGGCGGTCGGCTCACACAGCCTGCGGCGCAAGCAGATCAAGGACCGGCACGACGGCGCCAAGGCGCTCAAGCGGCTCGCCCGGGTCGAGGGCCAGGACAACCGGCAGATCCTGGTGCGGCTGCCGATCGCCGAGGTCGGCGGCCTGCCCACGCCGGTGCGGGAGGTCACGGTCGATGGCGTACGCCACCGGGCCGCCGTCCTGAGCGGGCGCGACAACCTGCGCGACCTGCTGCGCGACGACGACCACCTGGCGCCCTTCCGGGCCATCCCGGGCAAGGACAACGGCCTGGACATCGAGGGCATCGCGGTGCACGGCGAGCGGGTCTATCTGGGGCTGCGCGGGCCGGTGCTGCGCGGCTGGGCGTTCGTGCTGGAGCTGCGGCCGTACGTGGACGAGGACGATCCGGGCCGGTTGCGGCTGCGGCCGTTCGAGGACGGGCAGCCGTACCGCAAGCACGTGCTCGACCTCGACGGCCTGGGCGTGCGCGACCTGTGCCCGGCCGGCGACGACCTGCTGGTCCTGGCCGGGCCGACGATGGACCTGGACGGGCCGGTGCGCATCTACCGCTGGCGGGGCGCGGGCACCGCGAAGCAGCCGACGATCGTGCGGGGTGACCTGCTGACCCGGGAGCTGGAACTGACGTACGGCGAGGGCGACGACCACGCCGAGGGGATGAGCGTGCTGGGGCCCGACCTGGGGCGTGTCCTGGTCGTCTACGACAGCCCCGCGCCGATCCGGTTGACCTCGGACGGCGCCGTCATCGCCGACGTGCTGCGGCTGCCGCCGCGGGACCGCTGACCGCGAAGACAGGGCGGGCAGGCCGTTAGGACAAGGTGGCCGGACTACATGGTCATCGGAGCCGGACTCTGCGGGCGTCCCGTCCCGCACCCGGTGGCCCTAGCATCTCCGCATCCCGCGTGGTTGGTGTCCTGCGGCGTGCTCGTGAGGGGGTGGATCCGGTTGGCCGATCAGGTCTTCGTCGTGCCGCCGGACTGGCCGCAGCCGCCCATCGGGTGGACGCCGCCGTCCGGCTGGAAACCGGATCCGCTGTGGCCGCCGGCCCCGCCGGGATGGCAGTTCTGGCAGCCGCGCCCGCCGGTTCCGCCGGCACCGTTCGACGAACCGCCCGCGCGGCCCGCCGGCACGCTGTTCGGCGGCGGTGCCCGCCGCAGACTCGAGGCGGAACTCGAGGCGCTGCAGGCGGACCTGGCGAAGGTCCGGGCCGAGAACGAGCGGTTGAGCCGCGAACGCACCGCGTTCCGCGCCGAGGTCGACCGGCTGACCATGGCGGTGGATGCGTCGAACGCCGAGTTGCGCCGGGTGCTGGGCGCCGACCCGGCGGTCGTGCGGGCCGAGATGATCCGCCTGGTGAAGGACCGGGACGCGGCTTCGGCGGCGGTGCGCGCGGCGCGGCGTGAGCTCGCCGCGCTGCGGCAGCAACTGGTCGCCGTGCCGGAGGCCCGGTAGGCCGGTCAGCCGGCCCGCAGGGCCTCCTCGACGGTGGTCTCGTGCCGGCCGAGGAAGACCGGGTCGCGGTGCGAGGCCACGTCCAGCACGGCCTTGACCACGGCGCCGCGCTCGCGGATGACCGAACGGCGCCACGGCCCCTGGTAGATCCGAACCGTGTCGTCGCCCACGCCGTTCGCGTCCACGCCGAGCGAGCGGCAGAGCGCGACGGCCCGGTCCAGGTGGTAGGTCTGGGTGACGACGATCGCCTGGCGTACGCCGAAGATGCGGTTGGCCCGGGAACAGGAGTCGTACGTGTCGAAGCCGGCGTAGTCGAGCGCGATCCGGCTGGCCGGCACGCCGTGCGCGATCAGGTAGACCTCCATCGCGCCGGGCTCGTCGTACTCCCAGCGGGAGTGGTCGCCGGAGACCAGGATGGCCTTGACCTTGCCGGCGGTCAGCAGGCGGCGGGCGATGTCGAGCCGGGCGGCCACGAACGGCGACGGCGAGCCGTCCGGATAGACCTCCGCGCCGAGGACGAGGGCGACCGGCGCGGCCGGCACGTCGGCCTCCGGGTAGACGTGCCCGTACGCGCTGCCGTTCACCCAGAGCTCGCTGCCGGCCATGGTGAGCGCGCCGAGCACCGCGGACAGCGCACCGGCGATCAGGACCCGGCGAAGGAGGCGACGCGGCAGTTTCGGCACCTGGCCGATCATGCCAGCCCAGGTCAACGCCAGGAGAACTCCGGCTCGTAGCCGAGCAGGCGCCGCGCCTTGTCGATGCTCAGCATCGTCTCGTGCTCGCCCAGTTCCTTGGTGACCGGCACGTCCGGGAAGACCTCGGCGGCCAGCGACGCCGACGACCGGGACATCACCGTGTCGGCGTTCGCGATGATGAAGATCTCGCGGCCGGGGTGCGGGTAGGCGAGGGCCTTGCGGACGGCCTGGGCGCCGTCCCGCGCGTCGATGTAGCTCCACAGGTTCCAGCAGCGGGCGCGCGGGTCGGCGTCGAACGACGGGAAGGCGGCGTAGTCGGCCGGCGCCATCACGTTGGAGAACCGCAGGCCGATCATCTTCAGCTCCGGGTCCCACCGGCAGAACTGCCCGGCCATCTCCTCTTCCAGCGTCTTGACCAGGGAGTAGGTCGACTCGGGGCGCGGAGCGTAGGCCTCGTCGACCGGAATGTACGGCGGTGGGGTGGCGAACGGCAGGCCGAGCACGGTCTCGCTGGACGCCCACACCACGTTCTTGATGCCCGCGGCGCGGGCGGCGGCGAAGACGTTGTAGGTCGCCGTGGCGTTGTTGCGGAAGGTGGCCGCGTTCGTGGTCAGGCCGGGCGCCGGGATGGCGGCCAGGTGCACCACCGCGTCGACCGCGCCGTACCGGTCGTCGACCGCGGTCAGCGCCTCGGCGGTCTGGCCGTAGTCGGTCAGGTCGAGGCGCACATCCGGTGGCGTGGCGACCGTGTCGAGGCTGGTCACATCGTTGCCGTGGGCGCGCAGGTCGGCGACGACGGCCCGGCCGAGCTTGCCGTTGCCGCCGGTTACCACTATCCGGCTCATGCCTCGATCCTAAAGCCGGCGCGGAGCAGGTCGCGTTCGCGGGAACTCGGGCCGACGAGCAGTTCGAAGTCGCCCGGTTCGACGATTCGGCGGCCGTCGGCGGTGACCAGGGTGCAGGCCTCCGCGGCTACCTCGATCTCGACCTGCACCGTCTCGCCGGGCCGGACGGTGATTTGCCGGTACGCCTTCAGCTCGCGTTCGGCCCAGGTGACGCTGGTGACCAGGTCGCTCACGTACGCCTGGACTGTTTCCAGCGCCGGCCGGGAACCGGTGTTGGTCAGCGTCACGGTCGCCCGGACCATCCCGTCCGGCGGCACTGTCGGGGTGGTGACGGCCAGGTCCGCGTACGTGATGGTGGTGTAGCTCAGGCCTTCGCCGAAGACGAAGAGGGGTTCTTGGGTGAGGTCGGCGTAGCGGTTGCCGTGTTGGCCGCGGATCTGGTTGTAGTACACCGGTTGTTGACCGGCGTGCCGGGCCACCGACAGGGGTAGCCGGCCGGTCGGTTCGATCAGGCCGAGGACGAGTTCGGCGATGGCTTGGCCGCCGCGCATGCCGGGGTTGAAGGCTTGCACGAGGGCGGCGGCGGCCAGCGCGGACTCGGGTAGTGCGGTCGGTTTCGAGGCGATCTGCACGACGATCATCGGCGTTCCGGTGGCTGCGACCGTGTCGAGCAGCGCGATCTGTCCGCCCTGCAGTTCGAGGGTGGCGGTGGACTTGTGTTCGCCGGTCAGGTTGACCGTGTCGCCGATCACCACGATCGCGTAGTCGGCGGCCAGCGCCGCGGTGCGGGCGAGATCCAGCTGGTGCGGGTCGATCGGGGCGGGCTGGGAGACCGGCGGCCGTGGTTGCCCGTCGGGGAAGGTCGGGCCGGCCGGGTCGGGTACGAGGCGTTCGATGTCGGCGCCGCGGCTGTGGGTGATCACCCAGCCGTCCGGGGCAAGTGTGCGGAGGCCGTCGAGGACGGTGTCGGTCAGTTCGCGGGGGTGGCCGTCGGGCATCCAGTCGACCTGGCCGGAGTCGCCGGACCAGTCGCCGAGTTGGGCGGACGGGTCGTCGGCGTTGGGGCCGAGCACGGCGATCCGCCGGAACCGGGCGGTCGGGTCGAGGGGTAGGACGCCGTCGTTGCGCAGCAGTACCAGCGAGCGGCGGGCCACGGTGAGGTTGAGTGCGGTGTGGTCGGGGGCGCCGATGACGGCGCGTTGCCGGTCGGGGTCGGGGGCGCGGGGGTTCTCGAACAGGCCGAGTTCGAATTTCAGGCGCAGAATCCGGCGGACCGCGGCGTCGATGTCGGGTTCGTCGAGCAGGCCGCGGGCGACCGCCTCCTGGCAGCCGTCGAAGAAGCCGGGGGTGGTCATGACCAGGTCGTTGCCGGCGCGGACGGCGAGGGTGGCGGCCTCGGCGTGGTCGGCGCAGACCCGCTGTTCCCAGACCATCCGGCCGACGTTGTCCCAGTCGGTGACGAGGGTGCCGGTGAAGCCCCATTCGTCGCGCAGGACGTCGTTGAGCAGCCACCGGTTGGCGGTGATCGGGACGCCGTCCATCGACTGGTAGCCGAGCATGAACACCCGGCAGCCGTCGCGGGCCGCCCGTTCGAAGGGTGGCAGGAACCAGGAGCGCAGTTTGCGGGGGCTGAGGTCGGCTTCGCTGGCGTCGCGGCCGCCTTGGGTTTCGGAGTAGCCGGCGAAGTGTTTGGCGGTGGCCAGGATCGCGGTCGGGTCGCTCAGGCCGGTGCCTTGGTAGCCGCGGATCATTGCGGCGCCGAGTTCGCCGATCAGGAACGGGTCTTCGCCGAAGGTTTCGTTGATGCGGCCCCAGCGCAGGTCGCGGGCGATGCACAGGACGGGGGAGAAGGTCCAGTGCAGGCCGGTCGCGGCGACCTCGACGGCGGTGACCCGGGCGACCTGGTGCAGCAGGCCGGGGTCCCAGGTGCAGGCCATCGCGAGTTGGGTCGGGAAGATCGTCGCGCCGGGCCAGAACGAGTGGCCGTGGATGCAGTCCTCCGCGGTCAGCAGCGGGATCTGGAGCCGGGTCGTGGCGACCAGGTCGATCGCCTGCAGCATCCTCGCCGGTGAGGTGTGCAGGATCGAACCGGCCAGCTTGCCGGTCACCGCCTCCTCAAGATCGTGGCGGGCGTCCAGCTGCAGCATCTGCCCGACCTTCTCCGGCAGCGTCATCCGGCCGAGCAGGTCGTCGATCCGCCGGTCGACGGGCCGGGCGGGATCCCGGTACGGGAGGTCAGCGGGCACGCGGTACTCCAGTCGGCGCGGTCGGCGAAAGCGGAACGTTCCGCAGTCTGGCAGCCCACAACCGGTTCGGGCACCTCGCCGTGGTTCCGGAACCGGTCATGATGGCCCAGCTCATACCAACCGCCGGGGGATGTCGGTTGCCCTGTCGCGGTGTGAGTTGATACGGTCCTCTGCATAGTCATGCGGAGGTTGGTATGGGAATCCGGGTCGCGGTCGCGGGGGCAAGCGGTTATGCGGGGGGCGAGTTGCTCCGCCTGCTGGCCGGGCACCCCGAGTTCGATCTGGTGGCCGCCACGGCACACGCCCAGGCGGGTGCGCACGTCACCGACGTACACCCGCAGCTGGCCGGCCTCGACGTCACGCTGAGCGTGACCGAGCCGGCTCGCCTGCACGACGCCGACCTGGTCTTTCTCGCCCTGCCGCACGGGCAGTCGGCGGCCCTCGCGGCGCAGCTGCCGGCCGGGGTCAAGGTGGTGGATCTCGGGGCCGACTTCCGGCTGCGCGACGCGGATCAGTGGGCGCGCTACTACGGCGGCACGCACGCCGGGACGTGGACCTACGGCCTGCCCGAGCTGCCCGGCGCGCGGGCCCGGATCAAGGCCGCCGACCGGGTGGCGAACACGGGTTGTTATGCGGCCGCCATCACCCTCGCGCTGGCCCCGTTGATCGCCGCCGGCCTCGCCGACCCGGCCGACGTGGTCGTGGTGGCCGGCTCGGGCACGTCCGGGGCGGGCCGCAGCGCCAAGGTCAATCTGCTGGCCAGCGAGGTGATGGGCGACCTCTCGCCGTACAAGGTGGGCGCTCACCAGCACGTGCCGGAGATCAAGCAGGCGACCGGCGCCACCTCGCTGTCGATGACCCCGGTGCTGGTCCCGATGCCGCGCGGCATCCTGGCCACCGTCACGGCGCGTTTCGCGAGCGAGGGCGACCCCCGCGAGGTTCTGCAGTCGGCGTACGCGGACGAGCCCTTCGTCCACGTGCTGCCGGAGGGGCGGTGGCCGCACACGGCCGCCACCGCCGGCTCCAACTCGTGCCACCTGCAGGCCACGGTCGACGTCGATTCGGGGCGGATCGTCGTGGTCAGCGCACTCGACAACCTCGGCAAGGGCGCCGCCGGCCAGGCCGTGCAATGCGCCAACCTCATGTTCGGCCTGCCCGAGACGACGGGCCTGTCGGTTTACGGAGTCGCACCATGACCGTCACCCATCCGAAGGGCTTCCGGGCCGGCGGCGTGGCCGCCGGGCTGAAGGCCAGCGGCGACCCCGACGTCGCCCTGATCGTCAACGACGGCCCCGATTTCACCGCCGCGGGCGTCTTCACCGGCAACCGGGTCAAGGCGGCGCCGGTGCTGTGGAGCCAACAGGTTCTCAAAGGCGGCATCGTACGGGCGGTGGTGCTCAACTCGGGCGGCGCCAACGCGTGCACCGGCTCGCAGGGCTTCCGGGACACCCACGCCACCGCCGAGCACACGGCCGCGGTGCTACGTGGCGGCGCGAAGCCTCAGCTGATCGGCGCCGGCGACGTCGCGGTCTGCTCGACCGGGCTGATCGGCGAGCTGCTGCCGATGGACAAGCTGCTGCCCGGCGTCGCCGCGGCGGCCAAGTCGCTGACCGCCGACGGTGGCCCGCGCGCCGCCGAGGCGATCATGACGACCGACACGGTGGCCAAGAACGCCGTGGTGCAAAGGGACGGCTGGTCGGTCGGCGGCATCGCCAAGGGCGCCGGCATGCTCGCCCCCGCGCTCGCCACCATGCTCGTGGTGATCACCACCGACGCGTCGGCGGACAACGAGGTGCTCGACGCCGCGCTGCGCGAGGCGACCCGGCAGACGTTCGACCGGATCGACGCGGACGGCTGCATGTCCACCAACGACACCGTGCTGCTGCTGGCCAGCGGCGCGTCCGACCGGCAGCCATCGCCGGCCGAACTGGCCGCGGCGGTCACCGAGGTCTGCCACGACCTGGCCCAGCAGCTCATCGCGGACGCGGAGGGCGCGACCAAGCACATCGTGATCGAGGTGCGCGGCGCGGCGAGCGAGGCGGACGCGGTGGAGGTCGGCCGTACGGTGGCGCGCAACAACCTGGTGAAGACCGCCCTGTTCGGCAACGACCCGAACTGGGGCCGGATCCTCGCGGCGGTCGGTACGACGTCGGCGAAGTTCGAACCGGACCGGGTGGACGTGGCGATCAACGACGTGTGGATCTGCAAGGGCGGCGCGGCCGCCGAGGACCGGTCCAAGGTCGACCTGAGCGGGCGCGACGTGCGGATCACCGTCAACCTGCGCGAGGGCGAGACGACCGCGACGATCTGGACGACCGATCTGTCGCACGCGTACGTGCACGAGAACTCGGCCTACTCCTCGTGACGCCGCTGGAGAAGGCCGGCGTCCTGATCGAGGCGCTGCCCTGGCTGGAGCGGTTCCACGGGGCCACCGTCGTGATCAAGTACGGCGGCAACGCGATGATCAACCCGGAGCTGCAGCAGGCGTTCGCGGCCGACATGGTCTTTCTGCGATATGCCGGGCTCAAGCCGGTGGTGGTGCACGGCGGCGGGCCGCAGATCAGCCGGATGCTCGACAAGATGGGCATCGAGAGCGAATTCCGCGGTGGGCTCCGGGTCACCACCCCCGAGGCCATGGACGTCGTCCGGATGGTGCTCACCGGGCAGGTCGGCCGCGAGCTGGTCGGGCTGATCAACCAGCACGGTCCGTTCGCCGTCGGGCTCTCCGGTGAGGACGCGCGGCTGTTCACCGCGGTGCGCCGCACCGCCCTGGTCGACGGCGAGCAGGTCGACATCGGCCAGGTCGGCGACGTCGCGCAGGTCGACACGTCGGCGGTGGACGACCTGATCGCGGCCGGCCGCATCCCGGTCATCGCGTCCGTCGCGCCGGACGCCGACGGCGTGGTGCACAACGTCAACGCGGACACCGCCGCGGCCGCGCTGGCCGAGGCGCTCGGCGCCCGCAAGCTGGTCGTGCTCACCGACGTACCCGGCCTCTACACCGACTGGCCGGACACGTCGTCGCTGACTTCGCAGATCGACGCGGACGCGCTGGAAAAGCTGCTGCCCAGCCTGGAAGCCGGGATGGTGCCCAAGATGGAGGCGTGCCTGCGCGCGGTGCGCGGCGGGGTGCCCGCCGCACACGTCGTCGACGGCCGCGTCGCCCACTCCACGCTGCTCGAGGTCTTCACGTCGGAAGGATTCGGAACCATGGTGGTGCCCTCATGAGCTCGCTCATCGACCGGTGGTCACAGGCCGGCATGAACAACTACGGGACACCCCAGCTGGCGTTCGTACGCGGCGAGGGTGCGGTGCTCACCGCCGACGACGGCCGCCAGTACGTCGACTTCCTCGGCGGCATCGCGGTCAACGCGCTCGGCCACGCCCACCCCGCGGTGGTGGCCGCGGTGAGCCAGCAGATCCAGCAGCTCGGGCACGTCTCCAACTTCTACGTCGCCGAGCCCGCCGTCGCCCTGGCCGAGCTGCTGCTCGCGCTGGCCGGCCGGGCCGGCCGGGTGATCTTCGGCAACTCCGGCGCCGAGGCGAACGAGGCCGCGTTCAAGCTGTCCCGGCTCACCGGCCGCGGCCACGTGGTGGCCACCCACGGCGCGTTCCACGGCCGCACCATGGGCGCGCTCGCGCTCACCGGCCAGCCGTCGAAGGCCGACCCGTTCCGGCCGCTGCCCGGCGACGTGACGCACGTGCCGTTCGGCGATCTCGACGCGCTCGCCCAGGCGGTCACCGCGCAGACCGCGATGGTGATCCTGGAGCCGATCCAGGGCGAGAACGGCGTGGTCGTGCCCCCGGCCGGCTACCTCGCCGGGGCGCGCGAGATCTGCACCCGCAACGGCGCCCTGCTCGTGCTCGACGAGGTGCAGACCGGCATCGGGCGTACCGGGCACTGGTTCCACCACCAGAGCGAGGGCGTCGAACCCGACGTGATTACCCTGGCCAAGGGCCTCGGCGGCGGGCTGCCGATCGGT
>Ga0207668_10000794_pt1 | contig 19349 bp, 9 predicted proteins | sample KBSS43metaG_FD_184323 | JGI IMG/M metagenome (GOLD analysis project Ga0207668, IMG submission 184323) | Switchgrass rhizosphere microbial communities from Kellogg Biological Station, Michigan, USA - KBS S4-3 metaG (SPAdes) (version 2) | ecosystem: Host-associated > Plants > Roots > Rhizosphere >... | reverse complement strand
TGGCCGAGGAAATCAAGGCGTTCACGACGCAGGAAGCGATCCACAGCCGCGAGCATGACGCGTTCAATCGCCGCGCGGCCGACGCCGGCTACGATCTGTCGAAGCTCGAAGCCCAGGTCGAAAAGCGGCTGGCGGTGAGCCGCAGCCGGCACCCGGTGGTCAGCCTTGCGGCGACCATGGCGCTCGAGCATTTCACCGCGATCCTCGCCCACCAGCTGCTCGCTAATCCTAAACACCTCGCCGGCGGGGAGAAGGAAACCGCGGATTTGTGGCGCTGGCACGCGTGCGAAGAGATCGAGCATAAGGGGGTCGCCTACGACACCTGGCTGTTCGCGACGCGCGACTGGACCCGGTGGAAGCGGTGGAAGGTGAAAGCCAAGGTGATGCTTTATGTCACCCGCAACTTCGTCGTCGACCGCACCACGGGGTCGCTCGAACTGATGCGCCAGGACGGGGTGACCGGGTTTCGCGCGTGGCGGCTGCTGCTGACTTATTTGTGGGTGCGCCCGGGCATGTTCCGCAAGATCGCCGGCGCGTGGTTCAAATTCTTCCTCCCCGGCTTTCACCCGTGGAGCGAGGACGACCGCCATTTGCTCGCCGCCTATGACGCGGGCGCGGCGGATGCGCCGGCGCCGAAGAAGAAGGTGCGCCGGGCGGCTTAAGCCGCCAGCGCCTCATCTCCGTCACAGGCATCGCACACCAGCTGTAACCGCATCAGGCGCGCCGGGACTTCTGTCCCGCGCGCGCAGCTGAGGCGGGGGGCGATGATGCCGAGGGGCTCGAAGCCGAGCTTCTCGAGCACCCGGGCCGAGGCTGGATTGTCGATGAAGTGCGAGCCTTCGAGGCTGGCGAGGCCGAGCGTGCGGGCGATGTCGACCAGCGCGATGCAGGCCTCGGTGGCGAAGCCGCGGCCCCAGAATGGCGTCGCGATCCAATAGCCGAGCTCGACCGCGCCTGACGGCCGCCGGCCGAGGCCGCACGAACCGACCAGTTGCGGCGCGCCGCCGGTCCGCTCGAAGACCAGCAGCGAGGGCAGGATGGGATCGCGCGGACAAGCGAGATAGGCCTCGGCGTCGCGCATGCGATAGGGCCACGGCGCGGTCGCGAGATTGCGGACGATCGCTTCGTCGGCGATCGCGGCGGCCAGCGCCGGCGCATCCTCGGCAAAGCCGGGTCTCAGCAGCAGTCTCGGTGTTCGCGCGAACATCACTCTTCTCCTTGCCCGGCGCCTAGAGGGTGCCGATGACAGTTCCGGGAGAAGAAAAAGAAAGGGAGGAGAGGGGGCTTCCCTCTTCTCCCTGATGGTCTCGATCTGTTCAGATCTCGTCCGGGCCGCCCCCTTGTGGGAACGGCGTTTTGACCGTTCCTATGAAGTCGCTTCCGTAATCGGCATGACGTGGACGTACTTGCGACCCAGCTTGCCGTCGCGGAACGCGACTTGGCCGTCGGTAAGCGCAAACAAGGTGTGATCCTTGCCCAGGCCGACGTTGTCGCCCGGGTGCCACTTGGTGCCGCGCTGACGCACGATGATGTTGCCGGCGCGAACGGTTTCGCTGCCGAACTTCTTCACGCCAAGGCGCTTGCTCTCACTGTCGCGGCCGTTGCGGGACGAGCCGCCTGCTTTCTTATGTGCCATGTCGAATTACTTCTTTTTCGGAGTCTTCTTGGCCGCGGCCTTAGCAGGTGCAGCATTTTCTGTCGAGGCGGCTTTCGCCTTGGGCGCAGCCTTCTTGGCCGCCGGCTTGGCCGCACCGGCCGCTTTGTCGTCCGCGGGCGCCGGATTTTCGGTCGGCGTGCCGGCGACTTCCCCAGCCTTCTGCTGGGCGGTCTCGGCCGCGGCCTTTTCCTTCGCAACCGCAGCGGGCTTCTTGTCGGCGGCGGCCTTGGGCGCAGCCTCGGCCTTCGGCGCGGCTTCGGCCTTGGCGGCCTTGGCCGGCTTTTCGGCCTTGTGATCGCCGATCGCGACGATGCGCAGGATCGTGTGCTGCTGGCGATGACCCTGTTTGCGGCGGTAATTGTGGCGGCGGCGCTTCTTGAACACCGTGACCTTGTCGCCCTTGGCCTGGGCAATGATCTCGGCAGCGACGGTCAGGCCGTCGGTCTTCTGGAGGCTGCCGCCGTCACCGGCCAGCAGGATGTCGCCCAGCGTGATCTTGTCACCAGCGTTGCCGTCGAGCTTCTCGACGACGATCTTGTCTCCCGGGTGGACGCGATATTGCTTTCCGCCCGTGCGCACGACTGCGAACATTGGCTCTTCTCTTCTCTAGAAATCCGACTCCCGCGCGCGCGCAGGCTTAAGAAAGCAGCACAGCGTTCGGGAAGGGTGGGCGCCTATGGCAGCGGCCCCGGCCTGTCAACCGCGCGGGCCACCGCCCAAGCGCTGTGCTTCGCAAGCAACAGCTTTGGTTCAGAATTGTAACAGACTCGCTCAAGCGCTTGCTTCCAAGCCGGTTTAGTCATTCCCTGCGGCTGTATCGGAGTAGATCCGGCAAACGGGGGGATTGTCATGTTCACCACCACTCGGGCCTTGTTCCTCAGCTCAGTCGCTTTTGCCACCGCAGCGGGCGCCCAAACCGACCCGCAGCCGCCGGCCAGCGAGCAGAACATCGTGATCACCGGGAGCCGCACTGCCAACCGGACGGTCGCCAACAGCCCGGTCCCCGTTGACGTCATCGGCGCCGACCAGATCGCCAACACCGGCCAGACCGAGACCAACCGCGTCCTCAACCAGCTGGTCCCGTCGTTTAACTTCCCGCAGCCGTCGATCGCCGACGGATCGGACGCGCTTCGCCCGGCGACGCTGCGCGGGCTAAGCCCTGACCAGACGCTGGTCCTGATCAATGGCAAGCGGCGCCATGTGTCGGCCTTGCTCAACATCAACGGCACGGTCGGCCGCGGCAGTGCGGCCGTCGACCTTAACCTCGTTCCCGGCCTTGCGATCGGGCGGGTCGAGGTGCTGCGCGATGGCGCCGCCGCCCAATATGGGTCGGACGCGATTGCCGGGGTGATCAACATCGTGCTGAAGAACGCCAGTCACGGCGGGCGCGCGAGCGTTACGTGGGGCGAGTATGTGACCAGCATCGACAATGTCGCGAAGGTCACCGGCCTCCAAACCAACGGCGTCGGGCAACCGATCCTCGATCCGGCGGATAACCGCTATTTCCTCGCCGACACCGACGGCGATCGGCACACGCACGACGGGCAGCAGCTGACCGCCGGGGTCAACATCGGCCTGCCGCTGGGCGCTCATGGCTTCGTCAACCTGACCGGCGAATATCATCGCCGGCAGCCGACCAACCGCGCGGGCTTCGACATTCGGCCCAACTATATCCGCCCGACGGCAACCACCTTCGACGCGCGCGAGCTGACCTTCGACAGGCTCGAATTCCGCTTCGGTGACCCGCGCTCGCGCGATTTCAACCTGTTCCTCAACAGCGGCTACGAAATCACACCCGACTGGGAAATCTACGCGTTCGGCTCATACGGCCATCGCAATGCGCTGAGCGCGGCGAACTATCGCCAGGAAAACAACAGCGCGAACCGGGACTGGAGCACGCTCGCGCCCAACCAAGCGCCGACCACCGCCAATTTCGTCCCGCTGACACCGGATGGCTTCCTGCCGTACATCGGGACTCGCTTGCGGGACTATGCCGCGACTATCGGCATCCGCGGCGATCTCGCCGGATGGCATGCTGACCTGTCGGCCGGCCGGGGCAGGGACAAGTTCGACTATGAGGTTCACAACACGCTCAATGCGTCGTTCGGCACCGCGAGCCCGAGCGACTTCGACGCCGGCGGCCTTCGTTACGCCCAGAATATCGTCAACCTGGACGTGTCGCGGGATTATGCGGTCGGGTTCGCCAAACCCCTGACGGTGGCGGCCGGCGCCGAGTACCGGCACGAGCAGTTCCAGATCCGCCCTGGCGACACGTTCTCGTGGGCCATTGGGCCACTGTTCCGGCCGTCGGTCGCAACCACGGCGATCAACTGCACCACGCTCCAGGGCGTCTACAATGCCGGCACCGGCATCTGCAGCTTCCCGGGCCGGGCGGCGCCCGCCGGCGCCCAGGGCTTCCCCGGAATCCCGGACAATGCGCGGACCAACGCCAAGCGCCACAGCTATTCGGCTTATGCCGAAGTGGACACCGACCCGGTCGACGGCCTGACGACGACCCTCGCCGGCCGCTACGAGCATTATTCGGATTTCGGCTCGACCTGGAACGGCAAGGCCGCGGCCCGCTGGGAGATCGTCCGCGGCTACGCGCTGCGCGGCTCGGTTTCGACCGGCTTCCGCGCGCCATCGCTGCACCAGCAGTTCTTCACCACGACCTCGACCAACTTCATCGGCGGCCTGCCGGTCGACATCTCCACGGTGGCCGTGGACAGTCCGGTCGCGCAGGCCCTCGGCTCCAAGCGGCTGAAGCCTGAGAAGTCGCTCAATCTCAGCATCGGCGCGACCGCTAACCCGCTGCGCGGGGTGACGCTGACCGCCGATTATTATCACATCAAGATCAAGGACCGGGTCGTCCTGACCGAAAATCTCGGTGCGGCAGGCAGCGGGACGGCCGCCCAGAACCTGGCGGTGAAGGCGATCCTCGATGCGAACGGCTTCGCCAGCGTCGGCGCGGCGCGCTTCTTCGTCAACGGCCTCGACACGACCACCCAGGGCGTCGATCTTGTTGGCACCTATCGGTTCGGCGATTCCTCCATCGGGCGGTGGAACCTGACCGCGGCCTACAATTACAACAAGACCAAGATCGACAAGCGCCTCAACTCGCTGGGGCCGCTCGCCGAAATCCCTGGCCTCGTCCTGTTCGGGCGGATCGAAGGGCTTCGCTTCACCCGGGGCCAGCCGCGCGACAAGATCGTGCTGACCGCCGACGGCGATATCGGCAAGTTCGGCGTGACGGCTCGGACGACCCGCTACGGCAAGGTCCTGTCGCCGGGCGCAGCGGCGCCAATTGCCGATCCGACGAGCCTTACGGCGCTCGGGCCTGATGACATTCACCTCAGTGCCAAATGGATCACCGACCTCGAGTTGAGGTTCCACCCGGTGAAGAAGGTCGAGATCGCGCTTGGCGCCGACAACGTGTTCGACGTCTACCCGGACCGCTCGCCGTTCGGCCCGCGGCCGGCGTCAATCGGCGGCGTTTACCCGGCCAACCAGATTTATATCCCGTTCTCGATCTTTTCGCCGTTCGGCTTTAACGGGCGATATCTGTACGCCCGGGCGGCGGTGAACTTCTAAGAGGCGGGTGCGGTGGCCGCAGCCGCCGGTCAGTGCTTGAGCTGGCCGCGGAGGCGGTAGCGGCCGCCATCGCGGGGCTCGAACATGTCACCGATCGACGGGTGATCGACCGGTTCGCCGCTGTCGTCGCGCACCAGGTTCTGCTGGCTGACGTAGGCGACGTAAGCGGTTTCCGAATTTTCCGCGAGCAAGTGGTAGAAGGGCTGGTCCTTGCTCGGACGCAGGGATTCGGGGATCGCTTCATACCATTCGTCGGTGTTGGCGAATTCCGGATCGACGTCGAAAATCACCCCGCGAAAATCGAACAGCCGGTGGCGAACCACGTCGCCGATCGCGAAGCGGGCTTCGCGCATGCCGGGCGAGGGCTCCATGCTCCAGGAGCGATCGGTTGGCTCAGACGGCGTCATCAGGTTCAATCTAGGGACTGGCGAACCCTAGGCAAGGCACAAAGGCGCTGCTAGGGGCGCGCGTCTCGACCAGGCGCCGGCGTGCCGGCGACTGCACTCTCAAGCGGAGAGGTGGCTGAGTGGTCGAAAGCACCGCACTCGAAATGCGGCGTACGGGCAACCGTACCGTGGGTTCGAATCCCACCCTCTCCGCCACACATCAGACCAGACGGTCTCACCAAAAAAGTGAGCTTGGCGACTGCCCGGGATTGGCGTTTTCGTCTGCGCCAGCGCCTGCTTTGCGCAGCTGTAGCTGACGTTCCGATCCCATGTTATCCAAGTTTGGCGTTGGCGATGAGACCGGCGACAAGACGCCCGGCATCAGGAGTTCACGAATGGCAAGCAGTCGCCTCGCCCTGGCTGTCGCTGGAGGCCTCGTTATCGGCTTTCTCGCGCTCCTCGCCATTGTGGGGATGACGCTGTGGCTTGGCGAACGGTCGAATACCATTTTTCAGGACACGGCATTGCAGCGCGACACCCGCATCGCCGCGGTCGAACTGCGCGATGCGTTGCGGACGGCAGAGTCGAGCCAGCGCGGCTATCTGCTGACCGGGAATGAGATCTACTTGGCTCCGTATGATACGGCCAAGGTACGCGCGCGGCAGCAAATGTCCGATCTCGAACGGCGCGTGACGACGGCGGGCCACCCACCACTTTACCTGCCCAGTCTGCGCGAGGCCGTGGGTGAAAAGCTGGGGGAAATGGACCAAAGCGTTGCCCTGAAGCGCGCCGGCTCGGACGCGGAGGCCCTGTCGATTATCCGCACCAATCGCGGCAAGGCGCTGATGGATGAGATCAACGTCTTTCTATACGGCGCGATGCTGGATGCCGACGAACGATCCGCCCTGTTCGAGGCCGAGCAGCAGAACAATGCCGCCATGCTGCGGTGGGTATCCATCGTCGCCACGTTCATCATCGTCCTTGTCGTGGCTGCGGTGGCCTTTACGGTCTCGCGCAACAGGAAGGAGATCACGCACGCGCGCGACGAGGTGCGCGCGATCAACCTGACGCTCGAGGAACGGGTCGAAACAAGGACGCACGAGCTAGCGCTTGCCCGGGAACGGGCGGAGGTCCTGCTGGCCGAAGTCAATCATCGCGTCGCCAACAGCCTCCAGCTCGTGGCCGCGCTGGTCCACTTGCAGTCCAAGACCGTCACCGATGAATCGGCCAGGGGCGCGCTGAAGGAAACCGAGACGCGGATCCAGGCGATATCGCAGATTCATCAGAGCCTTTACACGTCGAGCGACGTAACCGCGGTGGCCTTGAACGACTATCTGGGCGTGATGCTCGACAACCTTGGAGTCGCTATGCACAACGACGGCCACACAGCCCGGCTAACCCGCATGCTCGATCCGGTCGTCCTGCCTACCGACCAGAGCATCAGTCTTGGCGTGGTCGCGACCGAATTGGTCACCAACGCATTCAAATACGCCTATCCGGCTGGGCAATCAGGCGACATCCGAGTCATGCTGCGACAGCTCCCGAAGGGGAAGGCCGAGCTTGTCGTGCAGGATGATGGCATCGGGCCGGGCGCCGCCGTCAGTCCGGGTGGAACAGGGCTGGGATCGAAGATCATCGCTGCGATGGCTGCCGGACTGAAGTCAAAGGTCGAGTATATCGACCGGACACCGGGGACGGCGGCCCGGCTGGTGTTCTCGACCGCACAGTCAGCATGAACCATTCCACCCCAATAGCGCCGACGCGATCGGGGCGCCGCGCGCCCATCAGGCCTCTGGCGTGCGGTGCGCTGGCGGTGTTGCTCGCCCACGCTCCGTCGTTGGCGGCCGCCGCGCAAGGCAATGGACTCACCAAACCCGTCATCCTTCCGGCCTTTGATCCGACCAAGCCGAACTGCACCAAGCCCAGCGGCCTGCGGCGGGAACTGGTGTTCGTTCAGGACAATGACCGTGAATTCGTTCAGGGCATTGGGCGCGGACTGGCATCGGCCGCTTCAGACCGAGGGCTGGCGTACCGCGCATTGCGCGCCGACAATAATGCGGCGTTGATGGTAAGGCAGGTCAACGGCCTTCAAGCGAACAAGGCTGGATCAATCGTTGTCGCTCCCATCGATCCCCCGTCGCTCAGCCCGGGTCTCAAAAAGATGATCAGGAGCGGCGCCTATGTCGGGGCGATCGTGCCGCCGCCCGCCACCACGATCTTGAATGCACCGCAATATCGAACCGGCAAGGTGCTGGCGGAGGCTGCGGCAGCGCACATCCGCACCCGTCTCGGTGGCAGGGCCAAGGTGGTATTGCTGACCCACGACAATTTGCAGTTCCTTGCGCCGCGCTTCACCGCGATGCGCGATACGCTGCGGACGCTGCCGGGCGTGAAGATCGTGGCCGACATTTCGCCCGCCACCGTCGACCGGGCTGGCGGATATCGCACCATGAAGATGATCCTGCTTGCACAGCCGAAAGTCGACGTGGTTCTGGGCGCCGACACCGTCGTTCTGGGCGCGCTGGACGCTTTGCGCCAGGCCGGCAAGGCGCGACCAAATCAATTTCTCGGAGGTATCGACGGAGAGCGCGCGGCTGTCGCCGAACTCAAGAGGGCGGGGAGCCCCTATAAGGCCAGCATCAGCCTGGCATCCCCCATTTTCGGTTATGCACTGGGGCGCTTCGCTTCCGACTGGCTGAATGGAAAGTCCGTGCCCCAGGCAATGGACATTCTTCCGAAGGCTCTGACGATTGCCAACATTGCGCAATATGACCGCGACGTCGCGAACCCCAGGGCCGTCTATGCCGATCCGCTGCGCCGCAATTCCTATTTGAAGATGTATGGAAATATCTGCTTCGATAGCCGCGACCGTTACATCGACTTCCCCTGGTCCTCCGAGCGCAGGTAGCCAGGCGGTCCCACCGCCAGCCAGTTTTTGCCATAGCCAATGCCAGGCCGAAGGGGACTCCCGGTGCGACTCGCCAGAGAATCGCAGCCGGCCCTCGCCGAGTCGCGCGCCTTTCGTTCCGCCGCCACCCCGTGCGTCCCGTTTCGGGACGTGGGATCGGCACATTTTTGTCGGGTCACCAACACTTTGAGGGCCGTCGTTCTGAGTCCGATAAACGACGCTATTAAACAAGTGTTAAGCACTTTGAGCACGGAAACCGCCATGACGCGCGCCGGCTGTTATCACCAAATATTACGAACGACCACACAACATTACTATGGCTTTGCATGGTGATCCTTGCAAAACGCCCTAATGCAAGGGCGTTTGTGGCATGATTATCCAGTCAATGACGCTAGTAACACTTAGGTCGTTAACCGTTTTTTACTTGTGTCACCGACATGAAATGATTCGCGCGGCTGCTCATCTCTTTCGGTCAAGCTTGCCAAACCCCGCAACGGGTGTTCTTTGTTTCGCGAGCGCGGGGTGCCGACTCTCAACATTAACCTTTTCCGTTGAACGGAACTGGCGGGTGGAGGCACTCTCGACAGCGACATTGCCGAACGCGGGGGGTCCTCCGCGCCGGACGTAAGGCAGGGGTGACACATGCGGTACGAAGATACTTCAGGCTCGATCAGCGGTTCGGCGGTTGTCGGCGCACATGACGATGCGGACTCGCTGGCCAATGGCAGCAACGGTCCGGCGACCGGCAACGTAATCACGGGCGCGGGCACGATCACTGGCAAGGCCGGTGCGGATACCCCGGCCAGCGGCCATATCGTCGCGGTGCGCGGGGCCAGCGGCACCGACGCTTCGGACAGCGGCACCAGCCTCCATGTCGATGGCCGGTTCGGAACGCTCGCGATCGATGACCACGGCAATTATAAATATGTCGCGGACGGGCACGCCCCCGCGAACTTCCGTGACCTTTTCCAATATACGCTGGCGGATTCGAAGGGTGGGCGCTCGGTCGCCGACCTGGTGATCAGCCGCGGCGGCGAAATCAAAGTCGCCGACAATGCGCAGAAAATCACGCCCAACGCCGATGGCACCGTCACCTTGCCGGCCGGCGTGGATCTCAACGACGTTCATGTCGTCGGTCGCGACCTCGTGGTCGACATGCCCGACGGCACGCAGATTGTTATCGTCGACGGTGCGGTGTTCGTGCCGCAGCTGGTGCTCGGTGGAGTCGAGGTTCCTTCGACCAACCTTGCCGCGCTCCTCATCGACGCGGAGCCGAAGCCGGCGGCGGGAACGCCGCAGAGCAGCGGCGGCAACTTCGACGTTCCGGTTCCTCCGCTGGACCCGGGCGTTCCCCTCGGTGACCTGATTCCGCCGACCGGTCTCACGTTCATTCCGCCGACCTTCAAGGAAGTGAACGGTTTCATTGACCGTGAGCCGACGATCCAGATCCAGCCCGACGGCCAGCCGGCCTCGGTCGCGGCGGTCGACAGCGTCAACGAAAAGGGCCTGCCGACCCGCAACGGCGGCGAGCCCGCCGGTTCGGGCGAAATCGCCGACGGCAATGGCGCCAACAACAGTGACACCAGCGAAGCCCATGGCGGGACGATCATCATCGATTCGCCCGACGGCGTCAGCGGCGTCTCGATCAACGGCGTCGCGGTTACCGGCGTCCCGGGCCAGGTCATCAGCGGTGCTTTCGGCACGCTGACCATCACCGGCTTCAGCGGCACCAACATCCTTTATACCTACACGCTGACCGACAATACGTCGGGCGATACGACGCATGACGACTTCAGCGTCACCGTCACCGATCCCGATGGCGACCAGGCCACCGCCACGCTGGTGGTCAACATCATCGACGACACGCCGACCGCGCGTCCCGATACCGATGCGGTTGCGGCCGGCACCTACGGTCCCGAGACCGGCAACGTCCTGACGGGCGTCGGCACGACCTCGGGAGCAGCCGGCGCCGACACGGTGGGCGCGGACAATGCGCACATCACGAATGTCACCGGCTTCAACGGCAGCACCGACAACACCGGCCCGTTCGTCGTCAACGGCCAGTATGGCGTGCTGACGCTGCAGGCCGACGGGAGCTACAGCTACACCCGCAACCCGGGCACCCCGGGCGGCGTCAACGACGTGTTCAACTACACGCTGACCGACGGCGACGGCGACCCGTCGACGACGACGCTGACCATCAGCATCGGCGACGCGACGCCGCACACCGGCGAGAACGGTGTGGTGCAGCTCGACGACGACGCGCTGGCCAACGGTAACCCCGGTGGCGTCGGCGACGATCCGGATTCCGTCAACGCCACCGGCGCCCTTGCCGGCGGCGGCGGCGACGGCCCGATCACCTTCGCGGTCCAGACGACTGGCGCCCCGGCGGGCTTCAGCTACGTCTCGGGTGGCGCGGGCATCGTGCTCGTCCAGCAGAACGGTCACACGGTCCTCACCGTGACGGTCGATGCGGCCGGCAACTACAGCGTCGTCCAGAACGCGCCGATCGATCATCCGGCCGGAAGCAACGAGAATAACGACGTCTTCACGATCAACTACAATGTGACCGACCAGGACGGCGACAGCGCCCCGGGCTCGTTCACGATCAACGTCGACGACGATACGCCGACGGTTGGCATTGCCGATCGCGGCGTTCCCAGCCTGACGGTCGACGAGACCGATCTCGGGACCAACGCGACAGCCAGCTTTGCGAACAACTTCTCGCACAGCTTCGGCGCGGACGGTCCGGCCGCCGCAGGTTCGCTCGCTTATTCGCTCGGCATCAGCGCTCCCGGCGCCGATAGCGGGCTGATCGACGTCGCGACCGGCCAGGCCGTCGTGCTCGTGCTCAACAACGGCGTGGTCGAAGGCCATGTCGGCAATGCGGCGGGCGCCCTGGCGTTCACCGTCAGTGTCAACGCTGCGGGCGACGTCACGCTCGACCAGATCCGGGCGCTTCAGCACCCGGACACGACCAACCCGGATGACAGCGTCACGCTGTCAGCCAGCAACCTCGTCACGCTGACCCTCGCGGTCACCGATCATGACGGCGACACGGTGAGCCAGTCGCTGAACATCGGCACCAGCCTTCACTTCGAGGATGACGGTCCGTCGATCGGCCTGTCGGGTTCGGAGCCGAGCCTGACGGTCGACGAGACCAACCTCGCGGTGAATGCCTCGGCCTCGGTCGCGGGCGCCTTCACCAGCGTCTTCGGCGCGGACGGCGCGGGCACGGTGACCTACCAGCTCGGCGTCACCGGCGGTAACGGCACGGCCAGCGGCCTCACCGACGTCGCCACCGGCCAGAGCATCGTGCTCGTCAACAATGCGGGCGTGATCGAAGGTCACGTCGGCAATGCGGCCGGCGCCCTGGCGTTCACGGTCAGCATCGACAGCGCGGGCACGGTCACGCTCGACCAGATCCGTGCGGTCGTTCACCCGAACACGGCGAATCCCGACGACAGCGTCTCGCTCGCCGCCGACAATCTCATCACGATCACCGGGACGGTCACCGACAAGGACGGCGATTCGGCCTCGGCAGTGCTGAACTTCGGCCAGAACCTCAACTTCAAGGATGACGGTCCGTCCATCGGCGCAGGCGGTGCGGAGCCGACCCTGACAGTCGATGAAACCAACCTTGCGATCAACGCGACGGCAAGCTTCGCCGGCAACTTCACCGGTTCGTTCGGCGCCGACGGCGCCGGCACGATCAGCTACTCGCTGAGCGTCACGGGCGGCAACGGCACGGCCAGCGGCCTGATCGACGTCGCGACCGGTCAGTCGATCGTCCTCGTCAATAACGCGGGCACGATTGAAGGCCATGTCGGCAATGCGGCGGGCGCCCTGGCGTTCACCGTGAGCGTCAACGCTGCCGGCGATGTCACGCTCGACCAGATCCGCGCGGTTCAGCATCCTGATGCGACCAACCCGAACGACAATGTCACGTTGTCGAACGACAATCTCGTCGTGCTCAATGCGACGATCACGGACCGCGATGGCGACCAGGCCAACGCGAGCCTCAACATCGGTCAGAACCTCAACTTCCACGACGATGGCCCGGCGATCAACGCGAGCGGCGAACAGCCGAGCCTGACGGTCGACGAGACCAACCTCGCGGTTAATGCCAGCGGCGACTTCTCCGGCCTCTTCGCCGGGTCGTTCGGCGCGGATGGCGCAGGCTCGATCCACTATGCGCTCGGCATCACCGGCGCGAGCGGCGTGGCCAGCGGCCTCACCGACGTCGCCACCGGCCAGTCGATCGTTCTCGTCAACAACAATGGCGTGGTCGAAGGCCATGTCGGCAATGCGGCGGGCGCTCTCGCGTTCACCGTCACGATCGACGGCAACACCGGCGTCGTCACGCTCGACCAGATCCGTGCGGTGGTTCACCCGAACACCAGCAATCCGGACGACAGCGTCACGCTGGCGAACGACAACCTCGTCACGATTTCGGCGACGATCACCGACCGCGATGGCGACACGGCTTCGGCCACCGCCAATATCGGCCAGAACCTCAACTTCAAGGATGACGGCCCGTCGATCAGCCTCGGTACTGCGGCGGAGCCGCAGCTGACGGTCGATGAGACGGTCCTTCTGACCGATGCATCGTCGTCGTTCGCCGGCGCCTTCAATTCGGCATTCGGTGCCGACGGCGCGGGCACGGTAACCTACGCCCTCAGCATCTCGGCGAACCTCGCCAACAGCGGTCTCGTCGATACGTTGAGCGGCCAGCCGATCGTGCTCGTGATGAGCGCGGACGGGACCTTCGTTGAAGGTCGCGTCGGCAATGCCGCCGGCGCGGTTGCGTTCACCGTCACGGTGAATGGCTCGGGCAACGTCACGCTCGACCAGCAGCGCGCGGTCATTCACCCCAACACGGCCAACCCGGACGACAGCATCACGCTCAGCGCTGACAACCTCGTCCAGCTGACCGCGACGGTTACCGATAAGGACGGCGACCATCAGTCGGCGACGCTGAACATCGGCCAGAACCTTCACTTCGAGGATGACGGCCCGTCGGCGAACAACGACAGCGACACGATCACCTCGGGCGGCACGACCGCTCAGGGCAACGTCATCACCGGCGTCGGCACCAATGAAGGGGCGGTCAATGCCGACCAGCCGGGCGCCGATACGTTCGGCAGCGTCACGACCATCCACAGCAATGGCAGCGGCCTGACCGACACGACGTTCACTGCGGGCGTCCTGTCGATCCATGGCTCGTTCGGCACGCTCGAGATGGATGCCAACGGCAACTATACCTACACCCGCGATGGCGGCAGCCCAGGCAACGTCAGCGAGTCCTTCACCTACACCTACGTCGACAAGGACGGCGATCCGGCGACGGCGACGCTGACCATCAACATCAACGACTCGGCCCCGACCCTTCCGGATCCGGCGCCGGTCCTGCTCGACGACGATGCGCTGGCCGGCGGCAACCCCGGCGGCACGGGCGACGATGTCGACTCGCAGGGAACCCCAGGGCAGCTCGTCGGCTCCGGCGGTGACGGCGCGCTGACCTATTCGTTCAGCGGCCTCAACACGCTCCCCGCCGGCTTCACGGTCAACCCGGTCGATGCCAGCCATCTGCAGGTCCTGCAGGGCGCGACGGTGGTCCTGACGATCACGCTCAACACCTCGACCGGTGTGTTCAGCGTCGTCCAGAACCACGCGATCGACCATTCGGCCGGCGCTGCCGAGAACAACACCAGCTTCGGCATTGGTGTTCAGGTAGCGGATGCCGACAATGACACCGATCCGGCGGTCATCACGATCAACGTCGACGACGACACGCCGACGGTCACGGCCCTCGGCGCTCAGCCGAACCTGACGGTCGACGAGACTGTCCTTGGTACCAATGATACGAAGGACTTCTCCGGTCTGTTCTCGCACTCCTTCGGTGCAGACGGCGCGGCGGCGGCCAATTCGGTCACCTACGCGCTCGGTATCACCGGCGGGAATGGCGTCGATAGCGGCCTCGACGATGTCGCAACCGGCCAGAACATCGTGCTGGTCCTCAACGGCACCGTGGTTGAAGGCCACGTCGGCAATGCGGCGGGCGCCCTCGCGTTCACCGTCAGTGTCGATGGCTCGGGCAACGTCACGCTCGACCAAATTCGGGCGGTTGTGCATCCGAATGCGGCCAATCCGGACGACAGCGTCAGCCTGGCGAACGACAACCTTGTCACGCTGACCCAGACGGTCACCGACCACGACGGCGACCAGGCATCGGCGACGGCGAACATCGGCCAGAACCTCAACTTCGAGGATGACGGCCCGTCCGCGGCGATCGTCACCACCGGAGCAGCGGTCAGCGTCGATGAGTCAGTCGGCATCCAGGTTGACTCGAACGACACCACGTCGGCGGCGGTCATTGCGCTGTTCAGCGGCGTTACCGGCAAGGGCGTCGATACCGACCTCCCGCAATATGCGACCAATGCCAATGCGGTGGTGGCCTCGACCGGCACGACGCTCGGTGCGGATGGCGGGACGGTGGCGTTCAGCCTTAACGTTTCGAGCGCTGGCGTAGACTCCGGTCTCAACACGACCGATGGCCAGGACATCCTCCTCTACAAGGAAGGCAACCTGATCGTTGGTCGCGTCGGCAGCCAGGCGGGTGCGGCAGCGTTCGCGGTCGCGATCGACAGCACCGGTCACATCAGCACGGTCGAGTATCTGTCGATCCAGCATCCGAATGCGGGCAATCCCGATGACTCGCTGTCGATCGCCAATGGCGCGATTTCGGCAGTGGTCACCGCGACCGACGGCGACAACGACACCAGTTCGGCGTCGGTCGCCATCGGCAACTTGATCCAGTTCCAGGACTCGGGACCGGTCATGACCGCGGCGTCGAACATCAACATCCAGAACAGCGGCGACGTCGCCCACACCGGCGCGTTTGCGTTCAACCTGGGTGCGGATGGCGCGAATACGTCGAACGACGTCATCACGAACGTCACGGGCAGTGCGACTGTCGGCGGCGTTCCGGTCCAGAATTGGACGCTGACTGCGGGCGCCGAGAATGCGACCACCGCGAGCTACTCGTTCAGCTTCGACTATGCGGTTGGCGGCGGTAGCACCGCTCACGAGACCGGCACGCTGACCTTCGACAAGGCTGCCGGCACCTACACCATCGACCTCGACAATCCGATCCAGGGTGTCACGACCATACTCCAGACGTCGCAGGGTACGCTGTTCCAAGGTTACGAATTCGGGACTTCGACCCCCGATGGTTCCCAGCCGGAAATCTCGGTGACTCAGATCCAGGACCTGGCTGGCACCACGAACGACATCTACGTGCAGTTTACCGGCGTTGCCGAGCCGAGCTCGGGTACGGGCGACAACAATCTGGAACTCACCTCCTGGGTTCCAGGCGCCAATAACCCGCCCCCGGTCAATGGTGGTGGAGACACCGCCTTCAACGCTGGCGATCTGTTCAATCAAACGGACAGCTGGGTATCGACGTCAAACAGCGCGAATGGCGTTGCCGGCGACACCATCCAGGGCGGCGAGGTGCTCGACTTCACCCTGGTCCAGGGCGCCAACCCAACCGGTGTGCTGGCCCAGCCGGGAACGTTCGCCCAGGCTTCGGCGATGTTCCTGAAGTTCGACGGCATCGGCAGCGGCGAGGACATGATTGTCGTCCTTAAGCTCTACGACGCGACGACCAACAGCTACACGACCCGCGCGGTGATGATCCAGAACGCGGACATCATTAAGGGTCCAGGTGCGGGTCCCGGCCAGTATTCCGGCGTCTCGCTCGACAACAACGACGGTCTCGTGATCATCGAGTCCAACGACTACAATCTCCCCGGCGAGCATTGGGTCATCGTTGGCGCGCAGGTTGCGGGCTCGGACGAGGGCATCACCGGCACGGCGATCAACCTCAACGGGGCGATTGGCGCCGCGGGTGATAGCATTACGGGGAATGCGTTCGACACCCAGAGCTTCGCGACGGACACCAACGACGGTCCGTTCAAAATCTCGTCGATCGGCTTCCTGACGACGCAGACGACACCGCAGAATGCGCAGCTGGACTTCAACGTCACTGTAACTGACGGCGACGGTGACTCGGTCACGCAGGCGGTCAGCGCGACCGTGACTGCTGCGGCGGACACGTCTACCCCGATTGCGCTCAGCCCGAGCGTGACTACGGTGGCGGCGGCGCCGCTCCACACGAAGACCGTTGCCGCGGTGTCGGAACCGCAGCAGACGACGCAGCAGCAGACCGCAGCCAACACCAATGTACTGGCGGGTGCACTTGCGGCGGCCGGCCTGGCGGCGACGGACTCGGCGGCGGCGGCAAGCCACGGCGCCGGTTCGCACAGCGGGCAAAACCTCGAGATGGTTGCCCACCATGCGGTGGCGGCTCCGATCGAGGCTGACAGCGCGGTGAGCGCTCCGGCGAACGACCTGATGCCGGCGCTCAATGCTCATGCGCTGGCGGCGGCCCAGGCGGCCTCGCATACCGCGGCGCAGGCTCAGTCGCACGCTCAGCAGGGTGCTGACGGCGGGGCTCAGCAGCAGGCGCCTGCGGCGTTGCTGCACGGTACGGCTGCAGCGGCTCACGCCGATGCGGCACCCGCTCCGGCGGCTGCGGCGGTTGCCATGCCGGCGGCGGCGCAGTTGGCTGGCGCTCATAATCCGGTGATCGGTCAGGTTCTGGCCGACGCACTCCACGGTGGGGCCAATGCTCCGACCATTGACAGCGTGCTCAATGCGCTGCCGGGTCAGGCCAATGCTCACACCGCGGCGCTCGAAGCCCTCGCCAGCCATGCTGGTGGGGCCGCCTCGGACGGGAACGGCAGTGCCTTCGCCGGCTATGCGCAGGCCAATGGACACTTCATGATGGAGCAGATGGTGGTTCACGCCGACGCTCCGACTCACGCGTAACCAAGTTTAGCGACAAAGCGGGGCCCCACCTGTGGACGGTGGGGTCCCGTAACGACCAGAAGGGGGTACCATGATTAAGAAGCACTGGACGATGATCGTTCCCGGAGCGGTGCTGCTGTGTGCGTCACCAGCACCTGCAGTGGAGCTGCGAGACGCCATTCAATCGGCGTTGAATACCAATCCTGAAATCCGTCAGGCCGTCGCCAACAGGTCGGCGACGCAGGAAGAGCGGGTCCAGGGCCAAGGCCTGTGGTATCCGCGAATCTCGGTCGAGGGCTCGGTTGGCGTGCGAAGCCTGCGCAACCCGACCCGCCGGTCGATCGGCCTCGCCGACCAGACGCTCTATCCGATCGAAGGCGACCTGATCGTCCAGCAGCTGCTGTACGATAGCGGCGGCCGCGAGGCGGAAATCCGCCGCCAGGCATCGCGCACCGACGCCGCTTCGGCGCGCATCGAGGAGCGCAGCGAGTTTATCGCGCTCAACGTGTCGCGTACCTACATCGACTATCTGCTCCAGCAGCGGCTGGTCGCCATCGCCCAGGACAACGTGACGTTCCACGAGCGCCTGGTCGGTGACCTGCGCGAAGGCGTGTCCAAAGGCTCGATCAGCATTGCCGACCAGCAGCAGGCCGAAGAGCGCCTGCAATCGGCCCGCGCCCGCGTCACCGAGGCTCGTGAGGATCTCGATACGGCCGCGATCACCTTTCGCACGTTGACCGGTGTGCCGATCGACACCGTGTCGCTGCCGCCTGACGTGTCGCAGTGCATGCCCGCGTCGCTCGAAGATGCCGAGGCGCTGGCTCGCGGCCAGAACCCGCGCGTCCAGGAGGCGATCGCCGACCTCAACACCGCGCGCGAAGAAGTCCGCGCGGCGAAGGCCGACATCGGTCCGAAGTTCTACCTTGAAGGCCGCGCCCGCGCTGGTCACGACATCGACGGGTTTGCCGGTCGCACGACCGACCTGCAAGCCAATGCCGTGCTTCGCTGGACGCTCTACAATGGCGGAATCAAGGAAGCTAACGTGCGCGAGCAGCAGCACCGGGCCGACGAGGTCCACGGGCGGCTGTTCCAGGTGACCCGCCAGGCCGAGGAGGACACGCGGACCGCGTGGAGCCGCCTGACCAACCAGACGGCACTGGTCAGCGAGCTCGAGACGCAAGCCAAGATCTCCGACGACGTGCTGCTGTCCTATCGGGAGCAGTTCAACATCGGCCGGCGCTCTTTGCTCGACGTGCTCGACGCCCAGAACACGCGTTACAACGTGCAGCAGCAGACCGAGACCGCGCGTCTCGCCAAGCTCTACGCGCAGTATCGGGTGCTCGCGGCGGCCAACAAGCTGATCGACTGCCTCGGCGTCAACATGGCCTCGGCCGCGGTCGGTAGCGAGCGCGCCCGGTTCCATGTGAACCCGATTCCGCCGGCGGACCTGCAGGAAAATAGTGTCCCATATCCGGCCATGGGCGCGACACCTGCTAGCGCGCCGGCGAGCACTCCGGGTACGGCGATGGCCAACCCGAACGACCAGCCTGCTGGCAGGTAGATAGTGCAAAGGACGGTTTGTGAGCTTCATGCATTGGCTTGATGCGGAACGGTCGCGTGAAATCGACCCCGTCCTTGACTGCCTGACTTACCTCGCGCGTGAGGCGGACCGGCCATCGTCGCCGGTCCTCCTCCGCGCGGGTCTTGCCCTGTCGGAACAGGGCACGCTGCCATTCCACCAAATCGAGCCCGCGCTCGAGCAGGTCGGAATGCGCACCGAAGCGATTACCCGCAAGCTTAAGGGCTGGCCGGCGCGCAAATGCCCGGCCGTGCTCGAGCTCAGCGACGAGCGCGCCGCGGTCTTGCTCGAGACGCGCGGCGCCGAAGGGTTGCTTTATGCGCCCGGCCTAGCCGAACCCAATTGGGTCAGCCT
>Ga0207668_10000793_pt1 | contig 19353 bp, 19 predicted proteins | sample KBSS43metaG_FD_184323 | JGI IMG/M metagenome (GOLD analysis project Ga0207668, IMG submission 184323) | Switchgrass rhizosphere microbial communities from Kellogg Biological Station, Michigan, USA - KBS S4-3 metaG (SPAdes) (version 2) | ecosystem: Host-associated > Plants > Roots > Rhizosphere... | reverse complement strand
TTGCTCGTCGCTTATCTCATAGAGCTGTTGGCCGAGTACGTCCGTCTCCACGCCAAGCGTGACGAGGTGGACCTCCGGTGCCAGGTGCTCGGGGATGCCCGGAGTGGTGTGAAGGGCGATCGACAACCAGACCGTCCGGGCCTCGGCTGGACTGTATCCCTGATCGAGCAGAAATTGCTCGGCTATGTCGGCACCATCGATCTCGAATCTTTGGTGCTGGGAACGGTACTTCGATGTCAAGCCGAGGTCGTGAAACATTGCGCCGACGTAGGCGAGTTCCGGGTCGGGCGAATGCCTGCGGCGGCGTGACTTGAGCATGCCCCATAGGTACACCCGCCTCGAGTGGTGGAACAACAGGTCGTCATCGGCCTCAAGGACCAGTTCGGTGGCGGCCTTGACGACAACGGTGTCGGGGATGGTGACTCCCGCGATCGTTTCCGTCATTTCTCACTCCCCGTGACCGAGCCCGCACGCACACCCTTCTCGACCCGCTCGCCGAGGTCCACATCGACGTTGCGAAAGTATTCGAAGGCGCGTTGCAGGACAGGTTCCGTCACGCCGTCGAGCAGGTGCCCGACGATGTTGTTGACCAACCGATTCCGCTCGGCGTCGTTCATGACGTCGCGAACCAGGGTGCCGGCCTGGCCCCAGTCGTCATCGTCGGACCGCAAAGTGTAAGCGGTACGGACCATCTCACCGTCGGTGTGCCAGCCGGCCGGTTCGCCATAGCGCTCGACGTCGGCTCGTGGGCCGCCCTTGGAGTTCGGTGCGTACACCGGGTCGCTGGCCAACTGATAGCGCATGTGGCCGGCGGTGTTGTAACTGTGCACTGGGCACTTTGGTGCGTTGACCGGTAACTGGTTGTAGTTGGCGCCGATGCGGTAGCGCTGCGCGTCGGCGTAGGCGAACATCCGGCCCAGCAGCATCTTGTCCGGACTCGCGCCGATCCCGGGCACCAGATTGGATGGCGACCAGGCGCCCTGCTCGATCTGGCTGTGGTTGTCGGTGGGGTTGCGATCCAGGGTCAGCCGGCCCACCTCGATGAGCGGATAGTCGCCGTGCGGCCACACCTTGGTCAAATCAAACGGGTTGAATCGGTAGGTCTTGGCGTCCTCGAACGGCATGATCTGCATCTTGAGCATCCACGACGGGTAGTCGCCACCCTTGATCGCTTCGAACAGATCGCGGGTGTGGTAATCGGTGTCGGCCGATACCAGCGCGTCGGCCTCGGCCTGAGTTAGGTTCTGGATGCCCTGATCGGTGATGAAGTGATAGCGCACCCAGAACCTCTCCCCGGCGGCGTTGACCCACATGAAGGTATGTCCGCTGTAGAGGTTCATGTAGCGCCAGCTGCGCGGGATGCCACGATCCCCCATCAGCCACGTCACCTGATGCGCCGACTCCGGGGACAGCGTCCAGAAGTCCCACTGCATATCGTGATCGCGCAGGTTGTTGTCGGCGCGGCGCTTCTGCGAGCGGATGAAACTGGGGAACTTGATCGGATCGCGCAGAAAGAACACCGGGGTGTCGTTGCCAACGATGTCGTAATTGCCCTCGGTGGTGTAGAACTTCAGCGCAAAACCGCGCGGGTCGCGCCAGGTATCTGGGCTGCCGCGCTCACCGGCCACCGTGGAGAACCGGATCACCGTCTCAGTTGTGGTGCCGGGCTGAAACACCGCCGCCTTCGTGAAAGCGCTGACGTCGTGGGTCACCTCGAACCGTCCAAACGCGCCCGAACCCTTGGCGTGTGGCTGGCGTTCGGGCACGCGTTCGCGATTGAACTGCGCCAGCTGCTCGATGAGGTAATGGTCGTGCAGCAGGATCGGACCGTCGGGGCCGATGGTCAGCGAATGCTCATCGCTTTCCACCGGGATACCGGCATTCGTCGTCGTCGGCGTGGGCCTGGCTTCGGTCATGGTCTTGCCTTTCGATAGTGGTGAACTAGGTTGATAGGCCTAGCAATTGGCGCCGCGAGCTGAGTACTCCTCGTCCAACTCCGGGACAGTGATCAGATTGCGGTCGAGGATTTCGGCGGCCCAGTGGATGAGGCGTCCGATGATGCTACGCATATTGGTTCCTTTCGTTGGCCCTACTGAGCGCCATCCGCTGCAGGTGATACTTCCGAGCGACTGTCCTTGCGCGACAACCCATTCCATGGCGCAAGGCTGGAGTCGTCAGCAGACGTAGTAGCGCCCCCGCCATCCCCGACACATCTCCCTGCCGGTAGATCAATCCTGCACTGGCCGGTACCACCAATCGCACGGTTGTCGGGTCGGCCTGCGCAACAACCGGCCGCCCGGCGCCCAGCACGTCCAGCAGTGAGGTGGTTACTCCGGCAATGTTTGGGACGACGACATCTGCGGCGGCGATCAGGTATAGCCAGCGGTCCTCAGGGAGATCTCTAATCACGTGCACACTTGTTCCAACACCTTGCGCGAAACTTCGCCGCAAGACCGTGGCGCGGTATTCGCCCGCCCCGAGGAGTACAAGCTGTGCGCGACATCGCGACCGCACGGTGGCGAAGGCGGCCGCCAGTTGCTCGGCATCCGCTTGGTCGTCGAACGGACCTGTAGCGAGGATTGTCGGAAGACCCGCCAGGCCCACCAGCGAACGGGCGGCCACGGGGTTTAGCGCCGCGGCCGGTGGGACCATCGAAGTAGTCACTTGTCGTCAGGGTTCAGGGCGAGAAATGTGACTCCCGCGGCTATTCCAGCAAGCACCTGGGCCACCATGTATATCCACAGCGTCGGCCACGCGAACATGCCCATCACCGCCGCCGCAAGCGAGACCGCGGGGTTGAACGCGCCACCCGAGATCGCCCCAACCGCGAATGCACCTGCCACGACGGTGAATCCGATCGCCAGGCCATAGAACGAGTTGTCGGGGTGGTTCTTGCTGGTGGCCACATTGAGCACGACATAGCACAGCGCGAACGTGAACAACAACTCCACCACGAACGCAGCCACGAGGGTGCGGCCGGTCAGTGTCATCGCTGCTGCGGTCGACATCCGTGTCGGGTCGACCACAGTGCGCACCACGACTGCGGCGAGCAGCCCGGCACCGAACTGCACAACCCAGTAACCAACCGCATCACGTAATCGAATCCGGCGCCGCACCAACACCGCCAGGGTCACGGCCGGGTTGTAATGCCCACCCGAGAGGTGTCCGCCGGCGTAAATCATCACCATCAGGACGGCCCCGATTCCCAGCGGCGCCAACGGGCTGCCGCTGCCCACGGCCGCCCCCACAGTGAAGACCAGAAAGAAGGTCCCGATCGCCTCGACCGCATACTTGATGCCGACCCGAGGCCCGCTGGCCACTTCGGCTATTTCGTCGTTGAGCACCTGAGACGGTGCTTGTGCTGTCACCATGCTCATACACTCGCGGCCTCGGACGCCAATGTCGTCAACGCTGTCGTCCATCTCGGCCCCTTGGCAGCCCTACTCCTGGCATACCTGCTAGCTGCTAATGCCCTACCCCTCCAGTCGGTCTGCGTGTTCTCGTCGTTGGCGAAAGCGCGGTCCAAGTTGAGGTTGCCGCGATCCAGTGCGTCAGTTTGCGTAAGCGGTTGGGACCACGAGGCTTTCCCAATTGTCGGGTTGTGGTGTCAATATCGACGGCGACTGCCTCGAGTACGACCAGTCGGTCATGCGAGTAGCTAGGAGGGCCACTGCACGTCTGCCCCCAGAGAGCATGTGCCGGGCCACGCCTCTGAGTTCCCTGCTAACGGGAGGCCCAGTTGGGGGTCAGCGGTGAAGACGTCCGTTGGCTGAAGCGTGACTATTGAAGTCAGTCCGAACGGCGAACACACAAACAGGAGAGCACGATGAAGACGTTAACCAAGTACACCGCACCGTGGTTGGCCGTGGCCGCGATCGGTGGCGCGATCGTTCTCGCGCCCATCGCCGGCGCCGACACCGATCCCCTCGTGCCCTATGGAACCGATCCCCACACGCCCTACATCCTCGGTTTCCACGAGTCGAACCACGACGAGGCGAACACTACGAACGGCCAAGTGGACGTTCCGTTCTGATGCAGCGCGGCTGATAGTCGGCTCGGGGGCCGTGCGAAATCCTCGCGAACCCGCCGAGCGATTACGGACACTGCCCCCGCACGTACCGACGCCGTTCGCCGATACCTTATCGACCTGCTTGACGACGACGCGATCGCCACCATGACCGATGTCTTCCAGCGAGTACTGGAAGGGATTGACCCACAACGAGATTAGGGCGCAGGGTGCTGTACAAACCGCATATTCGAACGGTCCTATCGAATCGCACTGTGGCGAAACAATTGTCGTTGCGTCTCGCATGGCCTATGGCCGATAGGAACTTAGCCATGAGAGTGATGCTCTTGTAGTCGCACCAACCACTGTCGGCGCGTGTGTTCCTGCGCAATCGCTGCCGGTTGAAAACGGAGCGTTCATGATGGATAACATTCGTTATCCATCATTAATCCCGCCGTTTTCATCAGATGAATCACGGATACGCCGCCGCTGCGTCGGAGGCCAGCTGGCTCTGGTGACGAAAACTGTTGCTCATCTGAGGATTTGGTCTCTTTGCGGCCTGTCGCGGATTGCCTGCGCCCGGCGTGCTGCCGACACTCCGGGCGAACTGTCTCGACGCTGATGCACTTGCCTGCAATGATGTGGCAATGATTCACTGGCTGATTCAATGATGCATTGGATGAGACAGGTCTGAAGCCCGTTCCGCCCGTCGATAAGAGCGGTCGCTATGCGTGGCCGGTTCGGTTCCCGTATTTGCATCTGGAGGCCCAGACCGTCGACGAGATGCTCGCGGGTTGGCGTAATCAGCAACTGTGCGGCGACTTGGATCATGCCACGATCGCGGGGCAGCTGTTTGATGTGCTCGCCGCGATCAGCGGCGCCACGACAGACCAGCAACGCACTCGCCTACCCATGTGAGCTCTCGAACTCACCATGCCTGTACCTGACAGCCGAGTCGGACTCCGCCGGGTTTACTTCCAACCCGGACGGGTCGAATGCCCGTACCATCCGGCAAAGGCGGCAAATTCGATATGGAGGGTTACCGGTAAATTCCTCCGTGATCATGTTGTCGCACAAAATATCTCACCCACCCCGGAGAGTTGGTCACGCCGGGCAAGCAAGTGAAAGCCGTCGCCAACTGGTCCTCGCGGTTGCCTTGGGTGCCCGTTCGGCATGGTCAATGGCGAGTGGCGGTGGTTGCGTCGCAGGTCGAGCACGTGTCGATCACGGTTGTGTGAGGGCGCGTGTCGTCGGGAAACGGAAGCCCTCAATTGCCGCAGCCTGGCGCTATGGCCGATGCCTCGAACGTGCGGCACGACACCATCGTCGTGGCCGAGACGATGAGCCCGGCCAAAGTAAGGGCGCTCGCGGAGCGGAAGGCTCAGGCTCAAGTCGGCGACGATGACATGGTCGCCTTTTTGCATCTCCACGGATCACGACCGGTCGGCGGTGACCATGGCACCGAGGTCGAGTGGCGGTACAGCTACCAGGTGATGCCCCCTGGCGGCCCCGCTGCCGATACGGCCGGCTGACCGCAGCGGCGGTGTGTCCTGGAGGGTGGTGTCGCCCTTGCCGCTATAGCCCTTCACTGGCGAATACGGCAATAACCGTAAGGAATATGGCGGGTTACCGGTAAATGCGCATATCCCAGCTGGGACAATAGGGTTCATTCCTACACGGGTTATGTTCCCACTATGGCGCGCTGCTCGAGTATCTTGTCGGCCACAACAAGTGAGAGAGCGTGACTGGCGCCGGCAACCACCTCGAGCGTGCTGTTGGGGAGCAGGCTTGCCAGACGGCGAGCGTGATTCATCGGTAGCCACGTGTCGAGCTCTCCTTGTCAGATGGTGTTCAAGTTCCTACTCGACAACGAGGACATCATGTTTCGGCCAGGCGACGACCGTGTCGCCTCGTGGCTGCTATGGCATACGGTGGGAGGAGTCGAACATCGCAGCTCGGCGGTGGTTATCTACAACGCTGCCGTTGGCCAGCGAATGTATCGCCTGCGCATACTTCCCAGTGTCATCCGGCACATAATGGGCACCCTCGTTCTGATCTACGTCAACGGCATGAATACCCATATCCCCGAGAGAGATCGCGTGTTGGACCTTCGCGTGATGTCAGTATCGTGGCGTATTCGCGTGCAGCTGCGCGCCCTCGTGAGTTGGGATCACCTCATCTCACCACCAATGCTTAAAGCGGTTGACCGCAAAGGCGGACGCCAGGCGTTACGCGGACTAGTTCTCAGCCAAACCCCGTACTCTGATCCTGCCGACGAGGCCATCCCCTAGTTTGTAGGCCAGTGGTTCGACCGCTTCGAACGCGGCGATGATGTCACTCACTGGCACGGAAGCCAAGCCGCCTCCTAGCGCACCCAACACGCATGTGTACCGGTTGGTGGTCAGTATGTAGGGGTTCGTTGGTCAGTGGGCGTTCAGTTGTAGTCGTTCGAGTCGGCGGACAAGGATGCTGGGCAGCCATTGGCCGACGTCGGCCGCGTGAATCCACTCGGTCTGTTCCAGCAGCATTCGCAACACGATCTTGGCCTCCAAGCGTGCCAGTGCGGCCCCGACGCAGAAGTGTGCGCCCTTGCCGAAGGTCATATGCCCCTTAGCGCCGGTGCGGTCGAGCCGGAACTCGTTGGGTGTGTCGAACTGTTGGGGATCGCGGTTGGCGGCTCCCCACATCAACAGCAGGCGCGAATCGGCAGGCACATCGACTCCGGCGAGCGTGGTGTCTCTGACTACGTGGCGGTAGTGACCGCGAAACGGCGACTCGTAGCGCAGCGTCTCCTCGATGAACGCACCCAACAGTTCGGGGTGGGCGCGGACCTCTTCTTGGATGTCGCTATGGCTCACCAGAATCCACGCGGCGCTTCCTAGCAAGGAGGCAGTGGATTCGCCTGCTGCGCTGAAGAGCGTCAGCATGATTGCGAGCGCCGGGAGCTGCTCCAACTGGCCAGAGGCGTAGCGGGCGGCGAGGTCGCTAATGAGTCCCGGCTGAGGGCTTTCACCGGCCTTCGCGAAGTGCTCCATGATGTACCCAGATAGCTCCATCGCGGCCATGCCAGCGGCTTCGAGTTGGGGCGGGGTAACGACCCCGTCGAGCAGGGTGGTGGTGGCGTAGCCCAATCGGATCAGCTTGTCGACGTCTCCTTCGGGTAGCCCGAGCAGGCGGGCGACCACCATCATCGGGAGCCGATTGGCCATGGCGCTCATCCACTCGATCTGAGCGTCGACCAACGCTTCGGACCAGAGTTGGATTGCAGTAGCTTCGGCAAACTCTTCGATGACACGGATTCGCCTGGCGGACAGGTGGGGCACCAGCAGCTTGCGGTGAGCGTCGTGGACCGGGTCGTCGGCGGTGGCCAGCGCGTGTTGTGACCCACCCAGTGGCCCCATGTCGAACGGGGTTACGGTCCCGTCGTCGTGATACACCATCGTCGCGGTCAGGTTGGACGAGAAGTCCTCGACGCGGTTGACGGCCTCCGTGATGGCGTCCCAGCCGCACACTGCGTAGAAGACGGAGTCACCGATGCGGTGCACCGATGATTGGTCGCGCATCCGGTCGTAGAGCGGGTAGGGGTCCTGCAAGGCGTCGGTTCCGAAGAAGTCTTTCGCGTCCGCCAGGAGGGTCATTCGCTCAGGTTGAACGCGGTGCGCGACGGAGTCAACGGTGCATGGCGAAGGTGAAAGTCGGCTCGACGCAGGCGGGGGCGCGGTCTCCTCAGTCCGATGAGCCGACCAGCGCCTTCACTGAGAGATCAGTCTCAGTCTTTCTCATGGTGATAAAACGACTTCATGGGTTCGCGGCGATGGAACAACTGACCGATGGCGAATGACGACTGGCTGGTTGGGCGGGATCGCCATAGCGAGGCCGCTGAACGGATCTACGCCGCAGCCGCCGACCTGATGTCGCGTCAGGGCTACGACGCATTCAGCATCGACACCTTGGCCGCCGCCGTCCATTGTTCACCGGCGACCATCTACCGCCACACCGGAGGTAAGGCAGCAATCCGTGATGCCGTGCTGGGCCTGCAAGCCGAACGTATCCTCGAGTCGGTTCGCGAAGCCATCGCTGGGCTGACCGGCCCAGACCGCATCGTCACCGCCACCTTGGTCGCCTTGCAGCGCCTGCGAGCGGACCCGCTCGCACAGATCATGCGCTCGATGGCCACACTCCCCGGCGACGAATGGCTGAGCGATTCACCCATGGTCACCCGCTTCGCCACCGAAATGGTTGGGCTAAGCACGCCCGATCCCCTTGCCGCACAATGGTTGATCCGCGCGTTCCTGGCACTGTGGTACTGGCCCCTCAAAGACGCCGATGCTGAGGACCAAATGGTGCGCCGATACCTCGGGCCGCCCTACGCAGTCGACACCAACTCTGTCGCCCAGGCCCCCTCCGCTTAGCTAGTCCTCGGCCAAGACTCGGTAAACGGTCGCTGCATCAGCGTGCTCAGCCACGAAACTCCGCTCTGCAGAACCTTGTGGCCGAATACCTCCTCCGTCGTAGCAAACCTGTTGGGCTACAGCCACACCCCTATCCGATACCATGTCCAACTCGCGGCCCAGCCCTGGGCTCTACCTCACCTACCTACCGGTCGCGACGTCGTCATGACAGCACCGATTGGACGACGAATGCGGCCGAGTCGAATACGGCGGTTTACCGGTAGTCTGGGTCCCGGCCTGACAGGCGCCAGGGCCTCCTGAATCGCTATCTCCCCACCGATAATGACGCCGTGAGTCAGCGCCTGACAATCCCCAAGTCCGATATGTTGCTGAGATGTCGGAGCCCACACTCATCCAGACCGACAGTCGAGGGCGCGCCGTACTCCCAAGCCATCCGAACAAGCGATATCTGATGCGGGGAGAACGAGGACGGCAGCATCCTCCTCCAACCGGCGACAGCCCTCCAGTTTGGGCGTCAATCTCGTCCTTGGTCACCGTTTGCTCCGATCTGATATTTCGACGCTACGTCGCGGCTTGCTGCACAGGTGAATAGCCGAGACTGTTGGCGCAGGAAGCACAGAGTGTTTTGACCAGGTAGCGGGTTTCGTGCAACGCGCCGGGTTCGCTGCAGCGTTCGCAAGTGATCGCTGAGGCACGTTCGGCTTCGCCGGTGATTGCCCTGAATGCATCAGACACCGCGGGACTGGCTTCGTCACCGCTGGGTGCGCAGTAGTAGCGCAGGGTGCCGAATTTCTCCTTGATCTGGTGGACGACGTATTCGGGGTCGATCTCGGACAGGCGTTGATCGACGCCGACGACGATCGGGTACCAGCCGGCGTCGTGGCTGATCCAGCGTCCCCAGCCATCGGGGATCCGGCGCAGGATTGTCTCCAGCGCCGGAGCGAACGGGCCAGCGTCGGTAGGGATGTGCAGGGCGTTGAGCATGGTGTCTCGGTCGACGTCGACGGACATAATCCGTGCGACCCCGCCCGCGACGTCCTCTGGCGTCGCGGTTCCGGCGCGTAGCCCGGCAGACATTTCTGTCATGTCGGACACCATGGCCCGCACCCGAATCTTTTCCGCGGCGGTGAGCTCGGGAATGTTGTGGTCTTCGCTCATCTACAGGTACATCCCTTCCGGCGCGGAGGCGCGATAGGCGTCGTTGACTTCAGGTTGAAGAGACCTCGACCAAACGGTCACCTTCGACCACCCTCAGCAGAGGCTTGTCGAACGCCTTCTGGATCAATTCGACGGAGCCCTTGAGGTCGTCGTAGTCATCCCAGCGCTGGAAGTCGAGGCCGCTGTCCACCCACCCCTGGGGGACGTCGCCGTCGTAGTAGACCTCGGCGATGAAGTATTCGGTCTGGTCGAACGACTGCAGGACACGGTAGTTCCAGTGATTCACCGTTGGATTCCCTTTCGCCGGTCGCGACGGGCTGGCCGCCTCCGCGGGTTGACTCGATCACCGCCGCCTCAATCTGTTGTCGGATCGTCAAGCATCTGCTCGCGTTCGGCTTTGGTGATCGGCGATCGGCGATCGGTCCTCGAGTAGCGGCCATATCTCAGTCTTGAGAAAGGAGAGCAAATCTTCCGCCGCATCGCCGGTGCCGGACTGGATCATTCCGCTTTGTACTTGTGTCCGATCGGTTTCGCCACGCGTTACAAGAGCGTCACCGGTTCCCGACGCGGCAATGTACCGCTCGACGGCCGGCGATCGGACAAAGTCAGCCGGCACCTCACGGCCTTCGAGCCGTGCCGATGCCTTGGTGTTCTTTCTGGCCGCGGCTCGGATGGCAGCCGGCGTGACCGTGACCGTCTTACGTTTCACAGGACAACACCTCCTGAAGGAGCGAGCGGGCCGCTACCGCGTCGCTTCGTGCGGGCAAGGCAGACACTCCGCACACCTAGTGGCCTCGATCGTGTCTAGGTCGGCTACCAATGCCGAGTCGACTTCGTACATCAAGCGATCACCGTTTACGACAGACACACGGTAGGGAGGCCCGGCGCCAGGTTCGTCACGCAAATCGATTATCAGGTAAGTGATTTCGTGATCTCCGTCGGGAGCCGACAGCGGCCAGTCATACATCGTCCGCCCGTCGGATCGGCAAGACCTAATCCATCCTGGCTCTGTTAGCAGGTTGTGGAGTTCAGCGTTCGCCACAGTAGCTCCAACATCACCGTTGACCTTGCCAGGAGTACGCCAAATCGTTTGGCCCGGCTGGACGAAACGGCGTCGGGCGCTCGTCTGATTACGACGGGCATTCTTCACTCTGACGATCCTCGCTCTAGCGATCATGCGCTCCGCTAGTTGCGAACACTTTCCAGATGCGGCCCGATGGCATCGAGGATCCAGGACTGAACACTGCGGTGACCGGACTGCTTCGCTAGCGCGCGCAGTGCTCGCTGCTCTGACGGCAACAGCCGTAGGTTCAGTTTCTCGGTGCGTTGTCGCGTCTCGGTCCCGCTTCTCCGCTTTTCCACCTTGACTCTCCTACGGCATAGCCTGCTCCAGCTATCCGATAGTACTACTAGTAGGGCACGCGGCCATTCCCAAGCGCGTACATCACTTGAGTCGTGTTGAGCCCAACGTTGGCGACAAGCTCGCGTATTGACTGACATGCGCGCGACCAACGTCGCGGCTGTCGATCGCCGATTCAATCGTCTGGGACGCTGACCCTTCTCAACGAATGCCCTCCAGGAGTTCAGCAGCCGAGACACCGAGCGCCTTCGCGATGTCGAAGAGTCGCTCATGCAGGATCCCTCGGCGGCCATGTTCCACATCCATCAACACGTTGCGCGACAGCCCGGACAGCAGGGCGAGCTGCTCCTGAGTGAGTCCGCGTTCAATGCGCAAACGCTGAATCCGAGTGCCCAAAGACCGCCGCCGACGCTCCCACGCGGCAACGCGCTTGGGGTCGTTCTGACTGGGGCGTGTGGGCACGCATTCCAGTACTCCCGCCAGAAGGCGCAAAGTCTGCCCTACTAGTAGGGCATTCTTGAGATGTGCCGTTCAGATCGCACACTTCGTGGTCCTCGGAGTCGCAGGATCCGCCTGTTCGCACGCTGCCGATCCGGCTCGACCTTCTTCCCGAGGAAAGCCTGGACTCCTGGTTGGAAGCACTCGCTCGCCGGAGGGCTACCGCTTGGGGCGACACGTTGTCCGCGGTAGGGCTAACCGATCCGATCGGTGAGGCCACCAATGATCCGCGCCGCCGTCCATGCTGGCTCGGGTTGACGTCGCGACATATCAACAGGCCCGGTCAGGCGACCGGCATCGCACCGGGTGTGTGGCGAACATTTTGGGTCTGATGGGGCTGCGAAGGTGATGCCCAGAATCCGCACACTCCCGATACGAGTTGCGCCGCTTCCGGAGGAGAGTTTGGAGTCTTGGCTGGAGGCCCTTGCGCGGCGAATGTCGGCGGCATGGGGCGACCTCACGGACGCCGTCGGACTAACCGATGCAAGCAACCGAGAGCGTCGCGATCCGGATCGACGTGCACACCATCTGACCCCCACCGAGCGTCAATGGTCGGCGCTCACCACTGCGACCGGAATCGAGCAATTGGCAGCCCGACGGATGACCGTTGCGGCAATGATGTCCGTTCCCGCCGGAGTCTCGCTTCCGCACTCGGTGTACCTGCCCGGCTCGCGATTTTGTCCGCAGTGCCTGGCGGAGCGCGACGGGCGATGGCGGACCTGGTGGTGGCTGCGGTGGGGGTTTGCATGCCCCGACCATGAATGTCTTCTGCTGTCGGCGTGCCCGGCGTGTGGACGAAGCCAACGGGTGCGTCCACACGCTCGCGAACTGGTGCCGGACCCTGGCATGTGCACGCGAAGCGCGCCAGCCGGGGGGCGTATTCCCAAGCGTTGTGACCAGTGGTTGGCCGACGCGCCCGTGGTTGCGCTGGGCGCGGGCCACCCGGCCATCGCGGTTCAGCGCGACATCCTGTCAATCCTTGGTGCGGGCGCCATCTCGACTGGCGTGTACGCCGATTCCCCGTCATCGGTGGAAGTGTTCTTCCGGGACTTGGCGGCGCTCGGTCAGCGCGTGCTCCGCTACGCAGAACCGGCGGACTTGCGCGGCCGACTGCCCGGTGATCTGTGGGCCGACATCGAGCCGCTTACGGGACGCGATGCCCGCCGAGACACCTCGCCGGCATGGGCGGTCACGAACCACTCATCGGCATCGGTCGCGGCGGCCGCAGCGTGCCTCGCGGTGCCGATTCTGCTCACCGATTCGCACGCCGCTGCTGGCGAGAAATTGCGGTGGCTTGTGGTGTCGATGCGTCGCCGCGGTCTTACGGTGTCGGCGTCGAATGTGGGATGGGGCCGCAATGTCAGCGACGCGCTCATTGGTGTTCAACTGGCGTCCCTGAAGCCCTTCCTCGGCCCCGTCGATCAGCTCCGACATCGGGGCTGCGTAGTGCGGCCAACTGAACGCGATTCGGCTGCTGCGGTGTCACGATCACTGCCCGCCCTCATATGGCCACGATGCGCGTTCCGGTTTGAAACTCAGGGTGTCGGGTTCGACCAACTGCGCGCCGCGTTGAGCGTCGCGATCCTGCTCGTCGGGTCGCGAACGCCGATGCCAGCAGGATGCACTCTGCTGGGTTCAATCACGCACGGGCGGGCGGTGTCGCGGGTCCTTCAGCGACTGCGTGCCCAAGCCGACTGGGACCAGTCGGTACTGAGCCTGATCGCGCTCCGGGACCAGCTCGATGCGAACATCCCCATCGACTACACACGCCGGCGCGCACTCGACTACTCGGACCTGCTCCCGCCCGAGTCGTGGCGCGACATCTGTGCCGATCTCGGGATCCCCGTGGGTCGATCGACACGGGCGCGTCTGCACCGCTACTGGCTATACGAGCGTCTCACCGGATCACCCGCCGTCGCCCTCGCACCTGGACGCGGCGACCCAGCGTTTCGTGCACTGCTCGCCGACCTGCCGCGGACGTTATCGCCGGACCTGATCGCCGTCCTCGACGACCTGGGTCGCGAGTTCCTCGAGCGTCACGACGTCTGCGACGAGCCCGTCACATGGTGTCCGAATCTCCTCGAGGCCGGTATCGAGAGTACTGAGTATCGCCGCACTAAAAACCGCGCCGGCGCGATTCACCGACATGTGGCACAGGAGTTGTCACTCGGCCACATCGCCAGACGCCTGGATACGACGATCAACGTCATTCGAGAAGTGCTCACAGAGCATCTAACACCTTGAGGACCAGGCTTGCGGCTCCGTGCCGACCCTCGGCCGGCATACGCGAGATACCCGCTTCCTCACTGCGATGTATCTGTTTTCGCGCGTCTAACATATCGTCGGTCCGTCGACGACGCGTCCTGTGGAACGCGCTCGACGGATCCTCGTCGCCGTGCCAAGGTGGCGCTGTGGCTTGGCGTGCCTCTACCCCGCAAGGGGATCTCATATTTCTTGGCCCACCTAGCCATGTTCGCCGTACTCATGCCGGCTTCCTTCGCGAGATCAGGAAGCGCGCGGAGTTCGTTGACGTATTGGTCGTAGAGCCAATCTCGCTCGACGGTCGTACGCACCTGAGCCCGCGCACGGCGCAGCGGAATGTCGTAGTCACGGGCAAGGTTGCCGATCACCTGGCGACTGACCCCTATCAGGACGGCGATGTCGCGCAACGACATCCGCTGACTGCAGTACAGATCGACGAACCGGTAGCGCGGGAGTGCGTCCGTCGCCTTCCCATACGCGTGGCTGTGCCTCGCACACGTCGTGCCCGCAGGTGGATCTTCGCGGGGCGCCGGGTGTTGATCGAGGAGGTACCGGATGGTGTCGACATCGGTGCCCAGGTAGGCCGCTGCCGCGCCGAGTTTGATCCTTTCGGCCGCCATGATGCGGTGCAGCTCGGCGAGGTCGACGGCGGCCGGGTCTGAACCGGGCAGGCATAGTCCATCCAGCAAGTCGGCAGGCGGAGCCCACGTCGGAGGTTCACCGCCGATGCCACGCTCCGCCAGAAAACCGCGGGCATGTTCGTCCAGTTCACTGGCGAGGCGCGGGGTGAGATACCGCGGGAAGTCGACGACCTTACCTCGAAACAGGGTGTCATCAACAGCGAAGGGAGCGATCCCAGCAGGCAGGCCACTGAGCCGTTCGAACAGGAAACACCGGACGATTCGGCCTCGCAGCGTATGCGATCCCGAAGTTCCTGTGCGACGGCAGATTCCCGCCCAGACATCGTCCGGCAACAGCATGGAGTAGTCGAGCCGCGCTCGACGCCGGTAGTCGATGGGCGAATCGTGGTCACCGATGTATTCGGCGATGCGAACGAGGGCGGCCCGAATATCCTGCCAGCTTGAATTTCGCTCGAGAAGCTGCAGCACGCGGGAGACCGCATGGCCTTCGATCGGGGCATCGACCAGACGTGCGGCCTCGTCGAAGTTGAGACGACTGCGAACGAGGAGCAATGCGGACGGCAGTGCTTGGCGCAAGAACCGCTGGCGGCAGTTCGGGACCGTCAAGCGCAGCGAGAGAACAGGCCACAACATCGACGGGATACGTCGGGCAAGAACTCGCGCCCGAGTTGCGTGGTCCGCGGGGCGGCACGGAAGCGGCGAGCCAATCCGATATCGCAATTGGTCGCTCGGGTGAAGCATCGGCCCCAGCGCGGCGAGTTGGATTCCGGTCAGCACCGGAGAGATTCCCTTCCCCCAGCCCGTGATCGTCGGATGGATGCGCAATCCGCGATTCCGCGCCGAGGCCACCAGCCACCGCAGTTCGTCGCCCGCTCCGGCGACGTCGGACACCTCTAGTGAACTTAAGGCAGCGAGGACACCGACAGCAGCGCTGACAGCCCGCGCCGGCGCAGCCAGCCCGGGTTTCGACTCCGCGCGCGCGATCCCAGATCCGTCGATGCGATAGCGCGTCGCCTCCAGGTACGCGGCGTGCAGATCATCGGGAACCAGGCCTCGCAGCTCCTCGGGTGTGGCATAGGCAAGAACGCGGCCGGCAACGGCCCGGATGTCGGAGAGCACGCTAATGCGCGGCTGCGGGCTGATGCGATAGGCGCCGAAGCACGCTGTATCGCCGTCTATTACGGCATCGACGACGCGCTGGGCATGGACAGCCGGGTGGTCGATATCGAACGTCGTGGCCGGGGCTTCGGTGAGGTCGGCGCCACATCGAGCCGGTCTGCGGCCGACTGCATTCGTGAAGTGGTGCGCGCATGCGCCTGACTTCGGGATGATGCCGCCGGGGTGACTGCGGCGCCGTTGCACGGCTCCGCACTCCGGGCAGGCATCAGCGAGCAAGCAGCCGTGTTCGGTGCAGGCGAACGTCCAACCAAGTCGCCACGACAACTGCCAACCGCCCGCGTTGCCTTTCAAACACAAAGGACAGAAGCGTGATCCGCAGGCACGTCCCCACGGAAAAGTCCGGCTAAGCACCGAACCGCTGTCCTTTATCCTCAATGCTCTTTCGGAGAAGTGAGCCAGCGTCATCGTTTCGAGGATGTCGACGGCGACTCCGGTTGCGGTGCTGATGCTTTGCGCATCCTCTTCCCTTAGCTGCACGATCCACGTGCTGGTGGTGTTCGCCCGGTGTGAGTTCAAACCGACTGCTAGTAGCACGTCACCGAACGCGGCATGGGTCCGATGGGCGATGCGTTCGAGCCAGGAGTCCAACGCCTCGCCTGTCATCGGCGCGACACGAATTGGCAGCGTCCGGACGGCGCTCACTTCATCCCCGCGATTCTCGTCGCGAAAGCGGTATCGCCGAACCTGGGAATGTCGCGTCCGTGGGTCGCTACGCCGGTAACGCGTCGACCGTGCATACTTCGTCCTGCCATGTTCACGGCTCCTCGCGAAATAGCCTGTCAAATAGTCTTTCTGGTGGCGTCGCCGGCTTGCTTCTTCCTAGCCGTCCGCAGCCTGGCGTGTGCGACCTCGCGGCCAGACTCAGCGGCAACGTCGATCGTGACTTGCTCCAACAGGTCGATGGTCAACGCTTCCTGCCCATCAAGAACCGCCAGCGCGCACGCCCGCGTAATCAACGTCGCCAAGGACTGGAAGTAGCCCTGGGTACGCACGTACAGGTAATCACTCAGCTGCCCCGATGCGAGAGAACGCTGGCCGTGATCAGCCAGTACCAACTGTTTCTCCATCGCTCGTACGAGCGTGCGCCATTGCCGTCTACCCGCGAGCGTCTCGGCCTCGAACGGCCGCATGGCGTGTGCGGTCACTCGCCTGGCCGTCTGCTGTCTTACGTTGTGCTGCTTCGACGAGTCTCCCCGCCCCTCGGAGAAGAAACCGGCCTCACTTAGCCCGACGCCGACGAACAACGTCGTGATGGGGAAGTCGTTGGCGATCGACTTGAACGTATTGCTCAGCCTCGATCCGTCGGTGGTGTTGAACGCGGAGAAATGCACTTCGTCGATGATCAGCAAGCGCACGTTGCAGTCGAGGAACGCGTCGAGTGCACGTAGCTTGAACTGGTCGGCGTTACCCGTACGGATACCGGGATGAGCGACGAAGTACAGCATCGCGAAATACAGCGCGCGTGGCGTGGGTGTTCCGTTCAGCGCGATCCAGCACACCGGCCACCTTTCGTGTCCGTCCCTAGTCGTCGGACCGTGCTCGGCGATCACGTCGAGGTGGTAGCGCTGAGCGAAGTTCTGCACCGCCGTGGTCTTTCCGATACCTGCAGGCCCCTCAATGGCTAATCCACCTTTGACGCGGTTGGCATCGCACGCGTTGCTGGCCATCAACACCGAGAGATGCCTGCGCAGATCCAACATCGGTGGCGTCTCTACCACGCCGAGATTGGCGTGCCAGTCGAGCCGTTGACTGTTGTACCGACGCCTCTCGGGCGCACTCAAAGCCTTGATCTCCAGCCGAGTAAGCAGTTCCGGCTTGGTGCGCTGAGGCGCATTGACGAACTTCGCCCAGCCTTCCTTCGTGATGAGGGTGATGTTCTTCAGTTCCTCATTGATCTCCGGATCGAAGTCGTTCATGCCAAGTCGAAACTCTCGTCGTTGTAGTCGTCTTCGACGTCGGCGATATCGTCGTCATCACCCGTCTCCGCGCCCGCATGACCGAAGTCGAATGGGTTCTCACCCGACTCGGCGAGGCCACGCAGACTCGACAGCGAGTTGACTGCCTGGGCATCGTCGGTCTCGACTTGATTGCTCAGCATCTGCTCCTTGCGAGCCATTCTGAGGGCGATGCGCCGTTCCTTCGGGCTCAGTTCGATGCTGAGATTGAACCGTTTGAACAGTTCGCGCAATGCAAACTGCTCGTCAACGAAACCGTGCGCCTGGACAGCTAACTTGCGCGCGTATTGGTAGGCGTCGTCACTGAACGCAATCCGGAACTTCGATGCGTGTTCCCACTTGAGGGGGTGCCATTCGCGGTCGTAGGGATGCTGGATGTAGACCGTTGAGATGTCGTCTGGATCGGAGTGAATGGGCCAGGCGTTCTTGAACTTTCCCTCGTAAGGGCTCTTCATCTTGCCCAGATCACTGAGCACATCGCCTTTGTAGACGAGGCCGTACATCTTGACGCCTTTGCGTTGAATCGTGCGTGCGTCGGCGCGCAGAAACTCCAGGGCCAGATTCGGGTGACGGGGCACCTCGATGTGTCCCGCGCGCGCAATCCCGTGGCTGAACATCTGTGCGGGAGTCATCTTCGGGGCCCGCTTCGCCTGTCTGGCTGGCAACTCCGGATCGAACAGCGAATCATGCGGGACGCGATGGTAGATCCGTCCTACCCATTCGCGCAGGATCTCTTCGAGCTCATGGATGTAGTAAAACGCTTGGCCCTCCACGTCGAGTCCACGCGAATTGATGTCGGGCCCCTTGTAGCCGGGCAGATATTGCAAAAGCCGTGTGCGCACGGAGCCGAAGAAACGCTCCAACGGCGCTTTGTCCCTACCCTCTCGCAATCGCGCAGGCTGGATCGAGATGCCGAAGCGCTGACACACGCTGTTGAGATGCTCCGAGAGATAGATCCTGCCGTGATCGACGACGATGGTGTCGGGCCTAAGCGCCGGCCCAAACGTCTGTCCCGTGTGGTCGATCTTCTCCGGATCGATCAGCACCTCCCGTGGTATCCCGTGATAGGGCCACACCGCGTCGGAAGGCCAAGCTGCCGGAACAGGAAGCGGCCGAAACACTTGGTACATAAGGGCCGCCGCATCGACGGCCTTCGTTGAGCGCGGCGTCAGACGCAACGCCACGATGCAACGGGTGTACCAGTCCATCGCGACCGTCAGTTCGACCTGCATCCAGCGCGCAGCTGGGTCGAAGCCGAAGACGTCCAACCGAGTGGTGTCGAGAATCAGGTACTCACCCGGCCTTGTGGGGCGCAACTTGCCGTGCTGCCCTTCCGGGCTGTCCGCGAGGTCCCGGTTGCGCTTCGTCGTCCCTCGAAACAAGGGCCGCTGTGCGTCGAGGGCCAGCAGGTGACGGTTCGCCGTCGACCGTGACGGCTCCTTGACCACGCCCTCGCCGTAGAGAAGCTCCAGGCGCGCGGACGCCTGCAGGATCACGGCCGACTTCGTCGGCATCGATTCCTCGGTGTGCTCCCGGATGATGGCGTCGGCGACGTCGTCCCACCGAGGGTCGATCTTCGGCTCCTGCAACTTGCGGCGCGACACCAGGCCGGCCTCTCCGCGCTCCTTATAGGCACTGACCCAACGACGCAACGTCTTCTCGCCGACCCCCAGCTCGATCCTCTTGGCGTCGTAACGCTCCATGAGCTTTCGCGCAGGATCGAATTCAGGGCGTGGCTCCCCATCGAGTGCTAGCTCCGGTGACCCAGATCGATAGCCGGTCAGCACCTCCCGGACGTGGTCGGCCTTCTCGCGCACCGCCTTCATGTCAGCCGGGCTCAGTCCGAGCAGTGCGATGGCCGCTGGATCGTACGGGTCGTCCG
>Ga0207668_10000791_pt1 | contig 19364 bp, 19 predicted proteins | sample KBSS43metaG_FD_184323 | JGI IMG/M metagenome (GOLD analysis project Ga0207668, IMG submission 184323) | Switchgrass rhizosphere microbial communities from Kellogg Biological Station, Michigan, USA - KBS S4-3 metaG (SPAdes) (version 2) | ecosystem: Host-associated > Plants > Roots > Rhizosphere... | reverse complement strand
CTGCTCAACGCCAACCTCTCCTGGCGGACGCCGGACAAGCGCTACAAATTCACCCTGTTCGGCGAGAACCTGACCGACCGCCCGTTCGGCATCTACCAGGCGCAGACTGCGATCGGCGACTCGATCGCGCTGGGCGCCCCGCGCGAGATCGGCGTCCGCGCCGACGTTCAGTTCTAGAGCGGGTTGAGCAGAAGTGGATCCGGTTTTACGCACCCGCTCAAACTCTTGAAACTGGAGCACGATTCAACGATCAGGCGATTCCGCCTGATCGCATCGTGCTCTAGGCGATCGGCGAAATGCGCCGCCCCGTCGTTGGCGGGGCGGCGTAGGTCCGCCACACAAGGTCCCACGTGAGCGGTTGGCGCCTGTTCCACGGCGTCAGCGACAGCGTTCGGGCAAGCGCGCAGTAGCCGAACAGCGCCTGCGCCCACGTGCCGATGGCCGGGAGATAAGCGAGCCCGTGAAGCGGCTCCCAACCGACGCCGGCGATCAGCATCAGGAAGGCCACGCGCACCTGCACCGGGAAGGCGGCGGACCTGCCTTCCCGCAGCCGGAACCAGGCGACCTGGAAGCCGCTCAGCGCGAGGAGGAGCCAGTAGGCCTGCTCCACGCCGCTCAGCCACACGGCCAGCAAAATCGCGCTGGCCAGCCAGCACCACCAGCCGAAGTCCGACGGCTGCGGCTGGAACACGCCGTGGCGTTCGTGATCCGCGCTGATCATGCGTCCGCTCCTTCGAGCTTAAGCTTGCGCGTCACCCAACGCGGCAAGAAGTCGTCGGGGTTGAATCGGGCTGCGCCGCCGATGTCGAAACCTGCGGTCGCGAGCCTTTGCTGCAGCGCGCCGGAGCGATACTCGGCGAAGGCGTCCATGCAGCCGCCGATGAAAACGCCGCCGATGAAGATCTGCGGGATGGTCGTCACCCCAGTGCGGCGGCCGAGCGCGCGGCGCATGCGCAGGCCCAGGTCCGCCGACGCGAGTTCGGCGGAGTCGAGGGCGACGTCCGCGTAGGCGACGCCAAGCGCGCCCAGCAGCTTACGGAGCGACCAACTGAACTCGCACCATTCCAGCGAGAACAGCACGACGGGGCGCTCGGCGATGGCCGCGTCGACACGGGCCTGGGCTTCTGCGTCGACGGCGGGCGGGGTCACCGGCGCGGCCGGCGGGGGCGCCGGCGGCGCATCGAATCGCGCCGAGGGCGTCGAGGCGGAAATGGCGCGCTCCTCCGCGTCCATCTCCGCGCCGACCTGCTCGAACAGAGGCGTCGATTGGTAGCGCTCGCCGGTGTCCGGCAGCAGGCAGAGGATCGTGGCGCCCGGCTCGGCGGTCTCGGCGATCTGCATCGCCGCGGCCAACGCCGCGCCTGACGAGATGCCCGCCAGCACGCCTTCCCGCACCGCGAGTTCGCGCGCCAGCCGCAGCGCCTCGGCGCCCTTCACCGGTGCGACATGGTCGATCAGGCCCGCCTCGATGGCGTCGCCGGCCAGCTTGGAGATGAAGTCCGGCGTCGTGCCCTGGATCGGGTGCGGCTGGAACCGTGGATGGCTCTGTGGCACGCCATCGATCGATGGCGGCTGGGGCAGGCCGCTGCCGATCAGCGCCGCGTTCTCGGCCTCGGCGACGACGACCTTGGTCTGCGGGCGTCCGGCCCGCAGCGCTCGCGCAACGCCCTTCAGCGTGCCGCCGGTGCCGACCGTGGTGACCACATAGTCGAGCCGCTGGCCGTCGAAATCCCGCAGGATTTCCTGGCCGGTGGTGCGCTCGTGAATATCGGCGTTGGCCTCGTTCTCGAACTGCCTGGGCAGGAACCAGCCGTGCGTCTCGGCGAGCTCCAGCGCCTTCAGATACATGCCGCTGCCCTTCAGCGACGCGGGCGTCAGCACGACCTTGGCGCCGAGGAAGCGCATCAAGAGGCGGCGTTCGATGCTGAAGCTCTCCGCCATGGTGACCACCAGCGGATAGCCCTTGGCCGCGCAGACCAGGGCCAGGCCGATGCCGGTGTTGCCGCTGGTGGCTTCGACCACTGTCTGGCCGGGCCTCAGCCGGCCTTCCTGCTCGGCGCGCTCGATCACAGCGAGCGCCAGGCGGTCCTTCACCGACCCGCCGGGATTGAAGCTCTCCAGTTTGCCGAACAGGCGGACGCCCGCAGGCGCCAGCTTCCTGAGCTCGACGATCGGCGTCTTGCCCACGGTCTCGACGATCGATTGGCAGATCATTACGGGGCCTCTTCAGTGAGAGAGGGAGATGGATGGCCGGCCTGCACGGCGCGCCAGGCGGCGGTGATCGCGCCCGCCAGACGGTCGATGTCGGGCTGGGAGAGCGCGGCGGAGATGATCGAAAGGCGGAGCACCCAGCGCCCGCGCCATTGCGCGCCGCCGACCAGACAGACGTTCGCCGCCTGCATCGCAGCGATCACCTCGCGGGTGGCTGCGTCGCGCGCTTCGGGCGAACCGTCGCCGAACGCCACCAGCACCTGGTTCAGCTCGACCGGGTTGAGGATGGCTATGCCGGGTTCGCAGGCCAGCTGGCGGGCGAGGTCACGGGCGTAGGCGCAGTGCCGTCGCACCATCTCGGCGAGTCCGCGCCGGCCGAGCGTGCGCAGCATCGCCCAGGTCGCGAACCCGCGGGCGCGGCGGGAGAGCTCCGGCACGTACTGGCCGGGGTCATATTCGTCGGCTTCGGCGGCGGGCAGGTAGCTGGCGCTGACCGACATCGCGCGCCGGTGCGCCGCCGGGTCGCGGACGATGGCGAAGCCGCAGTCGTAGGGCGTCTGCAGCCACTTGTGCCCATCGACCGACCAGGAGTCCGCTTCCTCTAACCCGTCGGTAAGCGCCGCGAACTCGGGCGCCGCCCGCGCCCAGAGGCCGAATGCGCCGTCGACGTGCAGCCAGGCGCCGTGCCGGCGGCAGACCTTGGCGACCTCACGCGCCGGGTCGAAGGCGCCGGTGTTGATCTGGCCGGCCTGGGCGATGACGATCGCCGGGCCGGCGTCTGCGGCGAGCGCAGCCTCCAGGGCCTGCGGATCCATGCGCCCCTGCGCGTCGGTGGCGATGCGGCGCGCCTTCGACCCGAAGCCCAGGTAACGCAGGGCCGAGTGGATGGTGGCGTGGGCGTCGGCGCCGACGAAGATGCGCACCGCCGGACCGCCGCCGAGACCGTCCTCTTCGACATCCCAGCCAACGCGGGCGAGCACCGCCGTGCGGGCCGCCGCCAGGCAGACGAAGCCGGCCATGGTCGCTCCGGTGACCAGTCCCACCGAACTGCCGGCAGGCAGCCGCAGGATGTCCAGCAGCCAGGGGCCGACGACGGCTTCAGCGGCGGCCGCCGCGGGCGAGCAGGCGTGATTGCCGGCGTTCTGCGCCCAGGCCGCCGCCATCATGTCGGCGGCCGCGCCGACGGGATGAGACGAGCCGATGACCCAGCCGAAAAAGCGCGCGCCGGCGTTGGCCGCGAGGCCCGGCTCGACCCCGGCGGCCAGATCGTCCAGCACCACGAGGCCGTCCTCTTCGACCTCCGGCGTCGGCCCGCCCAGCGCCCGGCGCAGGTCTTGCGGCGTCGCGTTCGGCCACGGCGCGCGATCGGCGACGCCGCTCCGAAATCGGCTCGCGTGCTCGCAGGCGCGTTCGAAGAGAAGGCGGTGGTCCATGGCGGAGGTCCGACAAGCCCGTTGTTTCGACACCGCCATTCTTTCGGACACGCGCGTTCGGCTGAATGACCGTTCCGCCGGAACTCTTGACCGATCCGCCGGGCCTGCGCGCAATGCGTCGCATGGATGCGCTCTCGGACGTCCTGCGCGTGGTCGGCTTGACCGGCGGCCTCTTCCTCGAGGCTGAGTTCACCGAGCCGTGGACCATCGCCGGCAAGGTGGGGCCGGACGCCTGCCGGCCGTTCATGGCGCAGCCGCGCCAGGTGGTCTGCTTCCACTACATCGTCGAGGGTGGCTGCGAGCTGCGGCTGCCGGACGGCGCGACCATTTCGATCGGGACCGGGGAGGCGATCCTGCTGCCGCGGAACGATCTGCATCTGCTCGGCAGCCGCGTGGACCTGCCGCCGGTCCCCGCCAACGAACTGCTCAACGGCCAGCAGGCCGAGGGGCTCTATAAGATCCAGCATGGCGGCGGCGGGGCGCGCACGCGGATGATCTGCGGCTTCCTCGGCGGCAATGACGAGCTGCAGCCGCTGCTGGAAAGCCTGCCGTCGGCGATGAAGATCGACTTCAGCGCCATGCCCAGCGGCGACTGGATGGGGCGGACGTTCGCCTACGCCGCTCAGACACTGAGCCAGGGCGACCCCGGCGCCGGCACTGTGCTGGCCAAGCTCGCAGAGCTGCTGTTCGTCGAATCCGTGCGCCGTTACCTCGCCACCCTGTCGCCGGACGAGACCGGCTGGCTGTCGGGCCTGCGTGACCCGGTGATCGGCCGGGCGCTGTCGCTGCTGCACACCCGCGTGCAGGAGGAGTGGACCGCCGAGCGGCTGGCGCATGAGGTCAACATGTCCCGCTCGAGCTTCGCCGAGCGCTTCACCGCGGTCATCGGCCATCCGCCGATGCGCTATCTGACGCGCTGGCGGATGCAGCTCGCGCGTCAGCGCCTGCGCGAAAGCCGCGATACGGTCGCCCAGGTCGCGTTCGGCGTCGGCTACGAATCCGAAGCGGCCTTCACCCGCGCCTTCCGCCGCGAATGCGGTTCGCCGCCCGCGGTCTGGCGCCGTGAAGCGATGGCTTGAGCCGGCGATCCTGAAAAACCGATCGAGCCGACGTCGTGTCGTCCGCTGGTCAGCCGTCCTCGGCATATGCAAGCCGGAGCATCTCGATGAGCCCCACCATCACCGCCTTTGAAAGCTCGCCGGATCGCGGCCGGGGACTGGCGCGCGACATGCGCGTGCGCTGGGCGCTGGAAGAAGTCGGCCAAGTCTACGACGTGCGCCTACGCTCGTTCGGCGAGCTGAAGGAAGTTGCGCACCGCTCGCTCAATCCGTTCGGGCAGATTCCCACCTACGAGGAGGGCGGCCTTGCGCTGTTTGAGTCGGGCGCCATTGTGCTGCAGATCGCCCAACGCCCCGGCCTGCTGCCCGACGACGACAATGCGAGGGCTCGGGCGATCATGTGGATGTTCGCCGCGCTGAGCACCGTCGAGCCGCCGATCGTCGAGCGATCGATGGCGGTGATCCTGGAGCGCGACAAGCCCTGGTACGCGGCCCGGATGCCCATGCTCGACCAGCGCGTGCGTGACCGTCTGAGCCAACTCTCCGTTCACCTCGGCGACGCCGACTGGCTCGACGGCGAGTTCAGCGCTGGCGACCTGATGATGGTGACGGTGCTGCGCAGGCTGGGCGGATCGGGGCTTTTGGAGGAGCAGCCCAACGTCTCGGCCTATGTCGCGCGCGGCGAAGCGCGCCCCGCCTACAAGCGGGCCTTTGCTGACCAGCTTGCGGTCTTCGAGGCCGCGGAAGCGAAGCGCAGCGGCGGCTAAGCCATCAAAGCCGCATCCGGAACCTGCGCCGTCGCTTGCCGTTAGCTCCGCCGGACGTCGGGGGATGACGGAGGAGTGACACGCCCATGGGCCTTGGGACTATTCTGATCATCATTCTGATCCTGGCGCTGATCGGCGCGCTGCCGAGCTGGGGTTACAGCCGCAGCTGGGGCTACTTCCCGAGCGGCGGGCTGGGGCTGGTGCTGCTGATCATCATCGTCCTCGTCGTGATGGGACGCCTATAGCGCTGCGTCAGATGCTGGCCTGACGCCGGTATTTCGCTAGCATCCCCCTGGCCGCGAGGGGGATGCATGGCGAGCCTGCAGGATATCGAGACGAACGCCGCCGGCGCGCCGCTGCTCACGCCGTTCCAGCGGATCAAGGCGATCCTCGGCGGATCGGCGGGCAACCTCGTCGAGTGGTACGACTGGTTCGCCTACTCCTCGTTCGCCCTCTACTTCGCCAAGCACTTCTTCCCCACAGGCGACCAGACCGCCCAACTGCTGCAGGCGGCCGCAGTGTTCGCCGTGGGCTTCCTGGCGCGACCTATCGGCGCCTGGATGATGGGCCTCTACGCCGATTGGAAAGGCCGCCGCGCCGCGCTGACCGCCTCGGTGGCGCTGATGAGCGCCGGCTCCTTCGCTATCGCCCTGATACCCGACCACGCCCAGATCGGCGTCGCCGCGCCCATCCTGCTGGTGGTCGCTCGCCTGGTGCAGGGACTGTCGCTTGGCGGCGAGTACGGCGCCAGCGCGACCTACATGAGCGAAATGGCCACCAGCGCGCGGCGCGGCTTCTGGTCCTCGTTCCAGTTCCTGACCCTTGTCGCGGGTCAGCTCACCGCGCTCCTGGTGCTGATCGTGCTGCAGAAGGCGCTGCCGGTCGCGGCTCTCGAAGAGTGGGGCTGGCGCATCCCCTTCGCCATCGGCGGCCTCTTGGCGGTGGTGGTGTTCTGGATCCGCTCGGGGCTGGAGGAGACCCGCAGCTACCTCGCCGCCAAGGAGGAGGGCGCGCCGCGCGGCGGGACCGCGACTCTGCTGCGCGACCACCCGGGCGAGACCGCGGCGATCTTCGGCCTGACCTGCGCCGGCTCCTTGGCCTTCTACGCCTACACGACCTACATGCAGAAGTTCCTGGTCAACACCACGGGCTTCAGCAAGGACACCGCCACGACCATTACCGCCGGCGTGCTGGTGGTCTATATGCTGGTGCAGCCGCTGGTCGGCTGGCTGAGCGACCTGGTTGGCCGGCGTACGGTGATGACCGCGGCTTTCGCCCTTGGCGCGGTGGCGACCTATCCCGCCTTCACCCTGATCGCACAGACGCAGTCAGCCTGGGCGGCGTTTGGCCTGATCCTGCTGCTGGTGGTGATCCTCTCCGGCTACACGGCGATCAACGCGGCGGTGAAGTCCGAGCTCTTTCCCACCCACGTCCGCGCCTTGGGCGTCGCGCTCCCCTACGCCATGGCCAACGCCGTATTCGGCGGGACGGCGGAATATGCGGCGCTTGGCTTCAAGACCGCCGGCCACGAGAGCGGCTTCTACATCTACGTCGCCGTCGCCATGGCGGTCGCCGCGGTGATCACCGCGCGCCTCCCCGACACCAACGCGACCAAGCTGATTTTGGAGAGCTGAGGGCTCCGTCTTTGCCGTCATCCCGGTTTCGCGCAGCGAAGACCGGGATGACGATGTTAGAGAAGGCCAAGCTCCCTCTTCGCCGCTCGCGTCAGCTTGGCGGCGACCAGCCCATGGGCGGTGGCGAGCCAGTGGGCCACGTCCGTATCGTCCAGCGACGCCAGATCCGGGAACTGCACCCACTTGGCGCGTGCGAGGTAGGGCGCGGCGCGGGCGAGGCCGATCTCCTGCAGCGCCTCGTAGGCGATGTCGGTGACCTTCATCGAGACCCGCGTGGTCGCCTCGTCGGTGACGGCGAACATCTTGCCGCCGACCTTATAGACGCGCTCGCCGCCCCACTGGATGCTGCAGGTCGCCGCCGGCAGCGCCAGCGCGGCGGTATCGAACGCCTCGGGGCCCAAGGCTCAGACGGCCAGGCCGATCGGGCAACTCACGCCCGTCCCGCCGACGCCGCAGTAGCCGTGCGGGTTCTTCGCCAGGTACTGCTGATGGTAGTCCTCGGCGAAGTAGAACGGGCCGGCCGGCTCGATCTCGCTGGTGACCTGGCCATAGCCCTTGTCCGCCAGAGCCTTCTGGAAGGCGAGCTTGGAGGCCTCGGCCGCCTGGGTCTGGGCGTCGTTCGCCGTGTAGATCCCCGAGCGGTACTGGGTGCCGATGTCGTTCCCCTGCCGCATGCCCTGGGTCGGGTCGTGGCCCTCCCAGAACACCTTCAGGAGCTCGGCGTAGCTGATCGCCTTGGGGTCGTAGACCACCAGCACCGCCTCGGTATGACCGGTGCGGCCGGAACAGACCTCCTCGTAGGTCGGGTTGGGCGTCACGCCGTTCACATAGCCGACGGCGGTGACGTAGACCCCAGGCAGCTTCCAGAACATCCGCTCCACGCCCCAGAAGCAGCCCATAGCGAACACGGCGGTCTCCAGGCCGTCGGGGTAGGGCGCCTTCAACGGGTGGCCGTTGACGAAATGGGTCTCGGCGGTGGGGATCGAATGGGCGCGGCCGGGCAGGGCGGTCTCCGCCGTCGGCAGCTCGAGCGACTTCTTGCCGAAGGTCAGCATGGGGGGCGTCTCCTGGAGCAAACAAGATAGGTGCTTTGAACGTCCGATGCACCTGGACGCAACCTATGGCAGACTTCGTCCAACGCGTTCCCGGAGGCGCCCATGCGCAAGATCACCGCGTTCCTGACCACGGCCCTGATCTCGCTGGCCGGTCCCGCCCTGGCCTCTCCGAGCGGCGGAAGCGGCGGCGGCGAGGCGCCCAGCGTCTCCACGCCCAAGTACGATCCGGCCGCCGAATACGCCAAGGGCGTCACCGCCCTGCAGGCCGGCCAGTACGGGGACGCGACGCGGGCTTTCAAGCACGTCACCAGCGCCGCGCCCGCCACAGCGGAGGCCTGGCGCGGCCTGGGCGAGTCCACCGCCGGCGAGGGCGACTGGAAAGCGTCGAAGGCCGCCTACGAAAAGGCGGTGAAGCTGACGTCCGACGATGTGGCCGCCCATGCGGGCCTCGGCGTCGCGCTCGCCCACCTGAAGGACGCCAAGGCGCAGGGCGAGCTGGACTGGATCAAGGCCAAGGCGCAGGCCTGCGCCGACACCTGCGCCGACGCCGCCGCGTTGAAGGCCGCGGCCGATCAGGTGCAGGGCGCGATGTCCGGCGCGCCGCAGGCCTCGCTCAGCGATCCGATGATCTTCGCCGGCCCCGCCGCGGGCGACGCAGCCTATTCGTCCGCGCTCGGCCTGGTAAACGAGCACCGTTACGACGAAGCGCTGGCCTCGCTGTCGCGCGCCGAGGCGGTCTTCGGGCCGCACCCGGACATTTTCACCATGCAGGGCTACGCCTGGCGCAAGAAGGGCGACCTCGCCCGCGCCGAGGGCTTCTACCGCGAGGCGCTCGCCATCGCGCCCAACCACCGCGGCGCGACCGAATACTACGGCGAGCTGAAGGTCGTGCGCGGCGACATCGCCGGGGCGCGCACCATGCTGGCCAAGCTGGAGACCGTCTGCACGTTCGGGTGCGCCGAGGCCGAGGAGCTACGCCGTTGGATCGACCACGGCGGCGATCCGCAGCAGCCGTAGCCTGCTTCGCCGCAAGCCTGGCCGCGGGCCTGGCGCTGGCGGCGGACGCGCCGGCGCCGATCCGCGCGCTGAACTGGGTCGCGCCCGGCGCCGACCTGACGCGCGCGATCGCCACCCAGCCGACCGAGTGCCTGGCTAAGTCGCGTGACCCCGCCACCGCGCGCAAGGTCGAGATCGGCCGCGCCGCCTTCCGCACGCCGGTGCTGCTGGGCGGCCAGGCGGCGCGCGCCGGCCTGGCCTGCGAGACCTGCCACCGCGACGGCCGCGACAATCCCGACTTCCACTTCCCGGGGATCTCCGGCGCGCCGGGGACGGCGGACGTGACCCAGTCCTTGTTCTCGACCCACCGCGGCGACGGGATCGACAACCCAAAGCCGATCCCCGACCTTTCCGGACCCAAGGCGAAGCTGAAGATCGACCAGGCGCCGCAGGGCCGCGCGCTGGAGAGCTTCATCCACGGCCTGGTGGTCGAGGAGTTCGACGGCCCCGAGCCGTCCCCGGCGGTGCTGGAAGGCCTGGCCGCCTATGTCCGGGCGCTGAATGCCGCCGCCTGCCCGCGCGCCACCCGCGAGCCGGTGAACGTCCGCCGGCTGATGGACGACGCGCGCCGCGCCGTCTTGGCCGCCCGCGACGCTCAGAGCCGCGGCGACCGGGCCACGGCGGTGTTGATGCTGGCGTCGGCCCGTACCCGGCTCGGCTTGATCGACGAGCGCTTCGCCGGGGCCGAGCGCATTGTAGCGCTCCGGGCCGCCCTGATCGCGGCCTCCGCGCGGCTAGGCCAAACCCAGGCCGCACTACGTGATGCGGACGCGGCAGCCGACCCCGCGGCCCTCGACCGCTGGCTCGCCGACAGCCGCCAGTTGGAGGGGGACCTCGTCGCCGCCGAGCCCGGCTCGCTGTTCGACGCCAAGCGCCTGCAGTCCGCGATGACGCGCCGCTTGCCCGCCTAGCCATCCTCGGCTATTTGCCCCGTTCCCGCGCGGCCCTGGCCTGGGCGGGCGTGGTGAGGTGGCCGAGTGGTTGAAGGCGCACGCCTGGAACGCGTGTATAGGGGAAACTCTATCGAGGGTTCGAATCCCTCTCTCACCGCCAATATTTTGCAATAAAATCAGCGCTACATATCCTGTCGTGGACGATTTCTGGACAATTCGTCGTTAGTTGATCCGCCTGTGTGCTCCATCAGCGCATCTGCCTTAGCAGCTTCGGCGCCCTTGTCCGCACCTTCGATCCAGCGCCCATACACCTTGAACAGCATGCCTGTGTTGGCGTGGCCAAGCTGCCTTGAGATGTAAGTCGGGTTCACCCCACCCATGAGTAGCAGCGTCGCGAACGTGTGGCGGGTCTGATACGCGTCCCGATGCCTCAACCCTAGGGCTCGCAATGCAGGATTCCAGAAGCAGCGGAGTTGCGCCTGCACACCTGCCCACGGTCTCCCGGTGTTCGGGTTCTCGAACACGTAGCCGGTGGCCTTCATGAACGTGTGCTGCCTTTGCCTTGCAAGGACGGCCAACGCTCGACGGCTAAGGTCGATCTCTCGGACTCGATGGGTCTTGGTCCCCTTCTCCTCGTAATCAACCTGGGCGCGGCTGATCATGGCTTTCTTTCGCCCCCAATCGATGTCCGACCATTTGAGCGCGATTTCCTCGCTGGGCCTTAGGCCGGTGTGGAAAGCGAAGTCGTAGTAGTTCCAAACACGATCATCGGAGTGCTCCCGAAGCCTCGTCAGAACCGATTCTTTCTCGTCGGCCGTGAATGGGTCGGGCCCCGCCGCCTGGTGTTTGAGATTCTTAATCTTCTCAGTCGGGTCTTCCCTCAGTAGCCCATCGGCTATGGCAGTTGAAAAGACAGATCGAAGCACGATCAGATGATTGTTGATCGTCTTGCCCGATACGTCGGAAGCGCGGTCAGCGATGGCCTTTCGGATGTCGCTGAACCGGATGACAACCAACAGCTTGTCGCCAAGCGCCGGCTTCCAGGTCGCCTCCAGAGCGGTCTTGTATGAGCGCCGGGTGGACTTCTCTAAGGTGAGGGTCTTCAGCCACTCATCGGCGTATTCGGCAAACGTCTGTGTGGCGGTGGGCTTGCCCGCGCCTGCGAAGAAATCTTCTCGCCGATAGACGCCTGCCTGGATTGCAGCCAGCACCTGGGCCAAGATCCGGTGGGACGCTTTGAGGTTAGGCGCGGTCGGTTTGAGGTCGAGGGTTTCGGCGTGGCGTACCCCGTGGACCGTGAACTTCAATCGGATCGCGCTGCTGAGCGCCTCGACAGTTCCCGTCGCCCTTCGACCCATCTCTCAAACCCCATCATGTCGATGAAGACGCGGCCATCGGGTCCCCTGATGAACTCGCGGTTCTCCAGCCACACACCATCCTCGATCTTTCGACGGACCGCCTTATCGGTGTAGCCACTTTCCGCGCAAAACTTCGAAATGAGCACGTATCGCATGTGGGTAAGTTCGCGGTCGAGTGTGATGGGGAGCGGACCAGCCGCTCCCCGAACGCCTTACGGCCTAGGCTCGTAACAGTGCGACGAGCTTGAGGAGGGTGGCGTAGCCCTGCACTTTGGCAAACTCCTCAAGAGCAGAAGTAAATTGCTCTAGATCGGCAAACCCGATATGCATAAAATCGACCAGAGTTGCACCCAGCGTGTATTCAGGGTGCTTGAGCCACTGACTTTCGCAAGCACCTGTGCAGCACATAGAATCCAGTTCGCACACGTCTCTCGTATCCACAACGCGGAGATCGTGAACTCCGATTTCGTTGACGTTCCAGAACATGCCAACGTATTGCTCAGGTATCATCAGTTCATCTCATATTTCCTCACCGACCAGTTATCGGCACATAGCGTCCGAACATGCGGACGAGAATACAATAAGCGACTTCCTCCTCAGGAGGGTGTCTGGATGGGTCTTCTAGTTTCTAGGTGGATGGTAGCGGCGCATCTCTGAGCTGGCCTGTAGCGCCAGGAAAATGGCCTTAGCGTTGACCTTAGCCTGTTGCTTTATTTGATGTTCCTTTGAAAACACGTTGTCCGCCGGGTGAATTTCCTTAAGGGAGCACCATAGGGAGAAAGACAGAGAGAGATAGAGAGAGAAGCGATAGAGGTTGTTAGGCGCTATAGAGACTCTCTCTCTCTCTCTCTCTCTCTCTCTTCTGTCGGCTAAACCAATTTTATATGCGGTTTGACTCCAACCACCTCTTCAAAGGTCATCTCCATGATATCCAACAACCACTCCCTGTTCGGACTCGTCGTCACAAATGAATCATGGATCGACAATAGAGGTATTCCAGCTTCAACCCCAGCCAGCATGATCTTTTCGGCAATCTGTGATTCCATGAACATGAACTCAAGACCGACACCAGAATAAAACATATCGCTGAGCGGAGCGTGCATTACCTCGATCTCACGCAATAGATGTTTGGGCTTAAACGGAGGTGGTAACCCAAGCAGATCGTCACTTGAGGCAAGTCCTCGCTTATCTGTGCTGTTAAAAATCATGTTCAATGCGATCTTTGCAAATGGCCTTCCATATTCCTCATAGTTCTGACCACACGAGCAGCACAGATCATGCAAAGGCTCAACAAGGTATGAGTTCTCAGGCATTGCTTTTCCCACGCGGGCGTAAGCCATCGTTGGGTGGGCGAAACGATAATCTGCCTCTATCGTCGCAGAGTCCTGCACGAATAAATACTTTCTATCCGCCTTTATAACATGTTGGTAATCAGCAAAAAACCGACCGCATTTGTTAATCTGGCCACGAGAAAAAATTCGTCGATATTCGAGTTCATCGGGCCTAAATTTGTACGATGCGTCACCTGGCACGCAGAGTCGAACGTCTAAAGCTCTCTGAGCCTTGTTGATGACCTCTACGTTCCTGATTAGTGAGGCGTAGGGCTCAATGTTGGAGTCAAAAGGGATCGGACGCTTATCCTCATCCTTTATGACTACCACGGACCCCCCGTCCGACTTTCGGATGAGTCTCTCGGGCGCACTCGGGTCGGAGCGCAACAATTGCAACAGCTTAGGCCCCTGGGGAATGCGGGTCCGGAGGCCAGGCGCAACGCTTCCGGGATCGGGTACAGCCGCATAGCCGGCCAGCACCGCGCCGATAATCACCTGCTTGACTGTGCGAATGTGAAGCCAGTCGGGATGATGAGAACCGCCTGCTGCCGCCTCATTCCGCCACACCGCTTCACCGTAGGGGAGGTTGACGGTCGCGGCGGGCCCCCATCCACCGAGCCGAAGCAAGTTCGCCATCACCATAAGAATGGGCCTATCAAGGTCACTCGGCAGCCGCTGGTAAACGTACTGCTTTAGTGCGGCTTTGATCTCGACCACGAACTGGCCGCCATGCGTCGGCTCAAGCGTCAGCCAGGTGTTGATGGGTAGGTCGGGAGCGGTGCGGGCTCTGTTCATCGCCACCGAAGTAGCTGCGACAGGCCCGCGGGGCAAGGTGTCAGGATGCAAAACCGACCCTAACGGGCGCAGAGCGGAAGTATGTGGTAGCTATGTCAGGAATCCGATTGTTCCTTTCATTTAACTAGTGGCCGTTTTTAGTCTTGGTGATGTTTCTATTTGCTCCCCTAAGGCGCGAAATCAGACCCCGTGCGCCCCTTTATGCTAGGCATGGCCCGCCGCGGGGCCTAGTGTGCGCCACATGCCGCGTATGGCTGGAGAATGAGGGAAAAAGACAGACGCTCTGTCGTTAGCCACTGCGACGGGGGTCTTTTTGCGGGTGTTCGACCCGGACGTTTGCGAAATGGTGGAGATTGCAAGCGGTTTGGCCTTCCTCGCGGAAGAGACGGGGGGGTATGGGATTCCTAGGATTTGACCTTACGGCTGAGCTTATTGCAGCCTCATTCCCGGTTGGCGCGAGGTAGGCATGGGGACGACGAAGGTTCAGCGACGCTTCAGGGCAGCTACGCGCAAGCCAGCACCCAAATGGAGCTTGGCTGCCCTCGCGGTCGCCACCTTCGCCGGTGTCGTTGTGGTCGGGCTCTCGGCTTCTGCACCCACCAAGATTGATTTACGTCAGCTCCGCAACCGGATCGAGTATCAGGCCATACGGGTCATTGACGGTGACACCATCGTCGTGGCCACAGGAGAGCGGGTTCGCATTCTCAACATCGAATCCCCTGACATGCCTCCTCATTCCCGCTGCGCCGAGGAGGAGAGGTTAGCTCTCGCCTCTCGGGAACGGTTGCGCCGCCTGATCCGGGCGGCAGACGACGTCACGATGCGTTTCGGCCACGACGGCAGGGATCACGATAGTTGCGGACGGTCTCTGCGCTACGTGTTTATCGACGGTAGAGACGCAGGTGAGACGTTAATAACGGCAGGTTTGGCACGACCATGGTGCGGGAGCCATGCTAAATGGTGTTAATGCAGGGGGAGTGCATGCGGTGCCAAATTGTTGCTACCTTTATCGGCGCGATATCATCTTTGCTTATTTCGGGCTGTAATCCGAGAATTCGCGATGCAGAGAGGCTCGTGAGTTACGACCTCTACGATCCGCAGTCTGCGCAGTTTCGTGAGATCGAACATGGAGAGGGTTTCGTTTGTGGACAATACAACGCAAAGAATAAGATGGGTGGCTATACCGGCTATCGTGGCTTTATGGTGAAGGATGGTGTAGCAGTGCTTGAACCGGAAGAGAATCCTAAGGACACCGGCTTCGGTGCAAGTCTAAGGTATCGTTACGAGCTAGTTAAATTCGATATGAATACGCGGAAATTATGCGGCAGGCATATTGGGAGTCGGAAAGTAGAAGACGCTAGAGCCGATTTAGCAAAGGACTGGGGATGGTCTGACTACTCGGATGACGCTCAGGATGCGGGTTGGCAAATGCACGACAGAATAACAGAGAAGTACGACGTTGTTCCTGCAAGCGTTGTGGAATATGCTAGCAAAATGGCTTATGATACTGCCGAGCGGGTAAATTCTAGTAGACGCAAGCGCGAGAACTAGATGTTCTTTGCTCTGATTTCCACACGTTGAATCGCGGACCGGCTCACCCCGTACTCCTTAGCCAAGCATCCGAGTGAAGCTCCTTCAGCCCGGCGCGTGAGCACTGCGATTTGCTGCGACTTGGTTAGCGATTGTGGCCTTCCGAGCCGTTGCCCTGCTTGCTTAGCTCGCTGTAGCCCCGCCTGAGTGCGTTCAATCAGCAAGTCGCGCTCGAACTCCGCCACGGCGCTGATGACGCTCATTGTCATGCGACCCGCTGGGCTCGTGAGGTCCACTCCTCCTAGAGCTAGGCAATGAACCTTAACACCTACGGCAGCTAGGCCGTCTACTGTCGCCCTCACGTCCATGGCGTTCCGTCCAAGACGGTCAAGCTTCGTGACGATCAGCACATCATCGGCTTCAAGCCTATCCAGCAGGCGGGAGAAGTGAGATCGCTCCTTGGCGGGAATCGACCCGGAGATAGTCTCGCGAACTACGCGCTTGGGATCGACCGCGAACCCAGCCGATATAATCTCCTGAACTTGATTGTCGTGGGTTTGGTCCGGCGTGCTGACACGGCAATAAGCGAAGGTGCGGGACACAAGCGTTCTCCTGCATCGGAAACCTGTGTCGATTCTGAATCGGTATCGGAACTTATGCAAAGCTATTTTTCGATACAGCCCGCCTTGCTGACTCGAAAACGAACGGTTTCGATGCGAATCGGCGGCACAAACCGTTCCTGTGGTGGCCATCAGTATATGCAATGCTGAGCAACGTGACCGATTCGAGTGCCGCTCAGCAATCCGCACTAACATGAAGAGACTACGATGTATCAATATGATCAGAGACCATCGACCAGGCTTTCAGACGCTGCACAGGCTTGCGCTCAGACAATCAGAGATTCTGAGTACAGCGTATTGGTCGGACGGAACAATTGCGGGAAGTCGTACCTTCTCAAGACCCTTACTCAACAGTGGGGGCAGAGCGCTTCATATCTAGGTCCAGCGCGATATCAGAATTTCAACCTGCTCAGCTACTACACGCCAAACCGAAACCGTCAGAACGAAAAGTGGAATCAATTTGTCAATCAGTGGCAAAACCAGCAGCAAAATATCGATAATTCTCCACTAAACCTGCAGCAAGCCATTGCAGAGCTATCTGATGAGCAACGGGATAAGCTTAGCGACATAGTGCTAACGCTTCTCGGGATCAATCTAGAGATCAGACAGACGGTCGAAGACAATACTATGTCTCAGAGATATATTTCGTGCGGAGGCCACAATATTTCATATACCAGTTCCGGGTTTAGATTAATAACCACCCTCCTTACCAGCCTACTAGACGAAGGGTTTGATACATTTCTAGTTGACGAGCCTGAGCTAGGAATCAGTCCTGAGGCTCAAGGTATTCTTGCCGACTTCCTATTTGATAGAGACCATCGCAAGAGGTATTTTCCTCATATTCGAACTCTTGTTTTTGCTACTCATTCTACGATATTTTTGGATAGAAAAAACATTTGCAACAACTACATGGTGAGTAAGTCGGGTGACGAAATCGATATTACTCCCGCGACGACCCATTCTGAACTGAACCGAATCCACTTTTTCTTGCTTGGAAACCGATTTGAGACTTTATATCTGCCCTCGGTTATCGTCCTCGTGGAGGGGAAGTGCGACCTTAGATACATTGAACGCATATTGAGTCTAAACTTCCCTTACTCCCAGATCAGCGCTATAGCCGCGAATTCCGATGCTCGGATAAAGGAGGTAATGAGTCTGGCCAGAGGCTTTTTCACCGATTTGCAGAGAAGCCCTTATCGAGATCGTATATTTGTCGTCTTGGATGCCGTGCATTCCGCAAGTTTGCCGAGTGAACTTGTCTCCATGGGCCTACCGAGCGAGAACGTAATCGTTTGGTCAAAAAACGGCATCGAATATTTTTACCCGGAGGATGCTCTAAACAAGATATACGGCCTCGGGGGAGAGATCGAAATATCAGGGGATCTAGTATCCCGGAACGGCCTGACTTACCCGAAAGTTCAGTTGCTGGAGAAAGTTGTGCCACTTCTCACTGAACAAACGTCCTACCCGCCCGAGCTTGTTGAGAAACTAATTCAGCCCGTATCAGAAAGAGTGTCGGCTCAATGATTTACGACCGACATTGGTTCGCAAGGCTCTGGACGTGCTGAGCTGCGGCTTCTGCGAAATCCATGCCACTTGTGCTGATCCGTTTTTCTGCCCGATGGAAGAGATCAACAACTTCTTGGCCCGATATCATTCCTTTGGCCTCAAGAGTACGAATTAGCTCCGTCAACACGGTCGCGCCGGCCACACCCCTCGGTGTCGAGTAAGTTACATCACGCAAAGTTGTCGCTCCTCGGAATGCGGTTTCGCTTGCGCCAATCTGTAGTATGACGCCGGATAGCTAGGCTGTGGAGCCGCCCTGTCCCAGGCGCTGGCGGAGTGAAAACCGCAGCCCATGGCACCGGCCGTTCGGTTTCAATTCGCCGAAGTGGTAGGATCAGGCCACTCAGAGAACCAGCAGATGGTGCCGCTGAAGAGCGAGCGTCGGCCACGGAGCGCAGCCGTCATAGCGTCAGGTGAGATGGCCATATTGCCAAGCTAAATGCCAACTGCTCCGTTAGGAATGTCCTTTTTGACTGAGCCCTCATGGACAATTCCATGGACGATTCAGGGGCGATGAGGGGGGTGAAGGGGCGGCACGCGCCGCCTCGACTTAGGAGAACGGCCCCTACATGACCCCTTCTGTCCCCACGCTTTAGGGTTCGAATCCCTCTCTCACCGCCACACAGTCAGCAAGTATATCTCCAGTATTCACAGAGAATATGCTGCGGAATTACTGAAACTTAAAACTCAACCAGATCTTCGGCGTTTCTGATAACGCCCACATATGCGGTAAATTTGTCTCCGCATGCGTTCGCGTCGACTTTAGTGTCGACATTTCCGCGCGTTAGCAGGGAAAACTCTATCGCGGGTTCGAATCGCGGTCTGGCCGCCAGGCACTGTCAGCGCAAATGCACCGGCTGGTAAGCCCGAGCCTCTAGACGGGCGGAATGGCCCGAAAATCCAAGGCGCATGACCCGTTCCGCTGGTTCGACAGCTCACCTGAGGTGATCCAGCTCGTGGTGATGCTCTACGTCCGCTACCCGCTGTCGCTGCGCAACGTCGAGGATCTCGCGTTCGAACGTGGCATCGACATCTGCCATGAGACGGTCAGGACGTGGGTCGATCGGTTCGGGCCGATGTTCGCCTCGAGCATTCGCAAGCGGCGGGTCCAGGGCATGCGCCAGCACACCCATTGGCGCTGGCATCTGGACGAGGTCTACGTCCGAGTGCAGGGCGAGATGCGCTACCTTTGGCGAGCCGTCGACCACGAGGGCGAAGTGCTCGAAAGCTTCGTCACCAAGGAGCGGGACAAGGCGGCCGCGCTCAAGTTCATGAAGAAGCTGATGAAGCGGCACGGCTGCGCCAACGTCGTCACCACTGACGGCCTGCGCTCGTATCGAGCTGCGATGAAGGAGCTCAACATCGCCGACCGCCAGGAGGTCGGCCGTTGGGCCAACAACAGGGTCGAGAACTCCCACCAGCCGTTCCGACGACGAGAGCGGGCGATGCTGCGGTTCAGGCGCATGAAGACGCTGCAGCAGTTCGCCTCCGTCCACGCCAGCTTCCACAACCACTTCAATCAGGAGCGCCACCTCGTCAGCCGGGACATCTACAAAGAACGACGCTCAGCCGCCCTGGCTGAGTGGCGGCAGCTCGCGAGCTAGAGCCAGCCTGGGGTTGGGGCTGCCGCGCCCAAGTGGAGACGAGTTCGCGTTGGACTGACAGCACCATATCGGCGAATGCGTCAGCCAGATCATTACCAGGAAGGCCGCCGGGATGGTCAGGGACGACGCAACCAGGCGACGGCCGCGCCGACGCAGCAGGTCGTGCATCGCAAACGCGATCAGTTCAGCCCGCGTGAGGCGGCCGACAAACGTAAGCGGCCCGCTGTCCACCATCGTGAGTGCCCCAGCCCAAGGCGCAGCCTATTGGCCACGCAAGGGATGGTGCAAGCTCAACCCGAAGGCGATCGCAGTCCCCGCTGTTGCAGCGGCTTTCTGACGTCTTCTTCAGGGGCGGTCAGAGGTCGCGGCGGATGCTGCGCCGGCGGAATTGGTGAACGCCGACGAACGCCAGGGCCGTGATGACCAAGCCCCCGACAAGATCCCATTTGTTGA
>Ga0207668_10000790_pt1 | contig 19372 bp, 18 predicted proteins | sample KBSS43metaG_FD_184323 | JGI IMG/M metagenome (GOLD analysis project Ga0207668, IMG submission 184323) | Switchgrass rhizosphere microbial communities from Kellogg Biological Station, Michigan, USA - KBS S4-3 metaG (SPAdes) (version 2) | ecosystem: Host-associated > Plants > Roots > Rhizosphere... | reverse complement strand
ATTACCACAATTTCTCAGGATAGACTCCCGACCGGATAAGTCCGTTCAGGCTTTCCTGTACAGAAGGAGCGTCTTCTTTATATGTAACGCCAAACCAGCTCGCCGCAGTAGGAATGATTTTTATCCTGCCCCTCCCCTCCTGAATGAAACGGTCACCGATGATCGGAATGAAGAATTCTGATTTTGGATCCCCGCCCTGTTTCGCGAGAAATTCTGCGAAGATTTTTTCTATAAAGGGAAAGACGGAAGGATGAAAACACCAGAAATTCATGGAGACTTTGGCATCATCGGGCACAGAAAATGTCTTTCCCCCCTCTTCATACGTTATGATCCCGTCTTTGTTCCGGTAGATTTTGGTTCTTTCGTGAATAGACAACAGGTTATTGTCTTTATCCACGTCGCATACGCCCCGGCTTACAGAACCGTTTTCCGAGAGCGTTTTGGATAGATCATACCCGATTATACAATAGGTGGACGCATCCGTTTGTGTCGTCAGGAACTGGTAGGCTTTCTCAAAAGCGTCACGGCCGTAAAAATCATCGGCATTAATTACCGCAAAAGGATCCTGTATCACGGGCTTTGCACATAACACGGCATGGGCTGTTCCCCAGGGTTTGGTTCTTTCTGCCGGAACAGAAAATCCGCCCAGGTAAGAATCCATCTCCTGGTATACATAGGCTGTTTCCACTTTATCGCCCCATTTGGGTTCGAAAATATTCTTGAAATCGGTGGCAAATTCTTTCCGGATGATAAAAACTATTTTTTCAAATCCGCTTTGGATCGCATCGTAAATGGAATAGTCCATGATGGTTTCTCCCGAGGGACCGAAGGACTGTATCTGTTTCATGCTTCCGTACCGGGATGCCATACCTGCCGCGAGGATCAGTAGAGTGGGTTTCATTCCTTAATTTTATGACGACGCGAAAATAGCCATAAACCTTTAAGAGTACAAGTCCATCGTGACCCCAACGGCACCGGATCTTACCAAAATAAGCCTTGATCCCTGGGACAGTACGGTGTTCAGGAAAGCGAACCTGCAGGTGGACGTACTGCGTCTGGATAAGATCCATCACGAAATTTCGGGCAACAAGTGGTTCAAACTGAAATACTACCTCGAGAAAGCACGATTGGAAAATAAGAAGGAGTTGGTCAGTTTCGGCGGTCCTTATTCCAATCATCTGCTGGCCCTCTCCGCGGCTGCCGCGCTGTATGGATTCCGGTCAGCAGCCTTCATTCGTGGTGAAAGACCCCGCCTGCCTTCGCTCATGTTAAACCGTATGCAGAAAAATGGCATGCAGGTCCGCTTCCTCTCCCGAAAGGACTATGATCTCATAAAAAAATCTTCCGGGACGTGGGATCGGGAAGGCGATGACGGAAGAGAAGAAAAAACCGACGGCGGCGGGATGGAGCAGGACCAGATGTTCATTCCCGAAGGAGGTTCGGGGTTTGAAGGAAGAAAGGGCGCGGAAGAAATTCTAAACGCGGTTTCTTTAACTGTATATACCCATATTGCTGCAGCGGCCGGCACAGGCTGCACGCTGTCCGGGCTGGTAAACGCATCACAGGATCATCAGCAGATAGTCGGCATTTCCGTATTGAAAGGCACCCGGGAGATCGCCCCGCTTGAAGATTCCTGGATGGACCCGGCAAAATCGGAACGCCTGAAGGTCTTTCACGAATTTCATTTTGGTGGTTATGCAAAATTCACTTCTTTACTTATCGCAAACATGAACAGGATTTTTGCGGAATCCGGCATACCAACTGATTTTATATATACTGCAAAACTGTTTTCAGGCGTTGAAAGACTGGCCGGACTTGGCCAGTTTCCAGAAGGCAGCCGGGTGCTTCTTATTCACTCCGGAGGCCTGAAAGGCAATCATTCATTGCCTTCGGGACTGCTTCAGTTTTAGGCGGCTGAACCCCGGGCAACCCTTATCTTTGTCCGGATCTGGATAAACGTAACTCCTGTCATGCGGGTTTTTTTTGTTTTGGCTTTTATCTCCGTGTTCCTCCTGCCCTATGCCTACGCACAGGACACATTACCCGGCTTCACCGCTTCCCTTAAACCCAATGGAAAGGTGCTTATCAGCTGGAGAAACGGATATCCCGCCATTAACCAGATCAGTATACAACGCTCGCCCGACAGTCTTCGAAATTTTATTACCCTTCTTACCGTTCCCGATCCCCATATTCCGGAAAACGGCTTTGTCGACGGAAAGGCTAACGGGACAAAAATGTTTTACCGGATTTTTATTCTCTTCCCCGACAGCAAGTACATGTTCACGCCTTCTAAAAGAGCGGCACCTGAATCCGCAGCACCCGTGGCAGAAGTGGCAAAACCGGTGGATAAAAATAAAGCGGCCGCTAAGACTCCTCCCTTAAAAAAAGAGGCAGACAAGCCGTCGGAGAATGCTCCTAAACCGATAATAAAACCCGCATCGCCCGCAGAACAGAATACGGTCGTGGAAACTAAAGTTCCGGAGGAAGAAAAGTATCTAATCCTGCCGAAAATCGATAATTCGAGGATCTATTACATGATGGATCAGAATATGAAAAAGCCGGCCGTAAACAGCGTGGGCAGGATCAAAGCGCCGACCATCGAAGTGGATAAATATCTGTTTGTCAAAAGAAGGGATACGGTCATCATGCGCATTGCCGGTACCCAGGTACGGCGCTTCAGCGACTCACTCGTTAAACAGACGAAGGATACCCTGGTCTTTGCCGACGTGGATACACTGGTCATCCGGCCGTACATTGAGGTATATAAGGAGCCCAAAGAGGTTTACAAGATCTCCACCTATGTATTTGCGTCCAAAGACGGCAACATAACAATTGCGCTGGCCGACTGGAACAGAAAAAAATATTTCGTGGCATTCTACGAAATGGACAGTACACAGGTTCTTGAAGTAAAAGACATCCATGATCCCGTGCTCATTATAGATAAAACCAATTTCGGACATTCCGGATGGTTCCGTTTCGAACTGTATGAGGACGGTAAACTGAAGGAGAAAAACAAATTGCTTATACCCCGCGACTAAGGCCTACCACATTATCTGCGATTATTGATTTCCGTTAGATCCCATTGAACAGACCGTCTGCTGCGGGCAGCAGTTCCGCTTCGAATACCGATTCGAAATGCATCCTGAGCTTGCCCTTAACTTCTTCTGTCGAAACCGGCCTTCCGAGTTCAAGGGCCATGGAGCTTACCTGTTTGTTCCGGATACCGCAGGGCACGATCCCGTCGAAGTACTGGAGATCTGTATTCACATTCAGCGCAAATCCATGCATGGTGATCCAACGGCTGCAACGGACGCCCAACGCGGCAATCTTCCGCGCTTTTCCGGGCATTCCCGGGTCAAGCCAGACGCCGGTTTCGCCCCTGGAACGATCGCCACGGATCCCGTAGTCCGCCAATGTCCGGATGATGGTCTCTTCCAGGTTTCTAAGATACATGCCGATGTCCGTGCCGAACTTTTCGAGGTCGAGGATGGGATATCCCACAATCTGACCCGGACCATGAAAAGTAATATCTCCTCCCCGGTTGGTTCTTACAAAATCGATTCCCTGTTCCTTGATCTCCGCTTCCGGCAATAAAAGATGTTCTTCATGTCCGGTCTTCCCAAGCGTGTAAACCGGCGGGTGCTCTACAAAAAGTAAATAATTTATCGTGTCGGTCATATCAGTTTCCACCAAGGGCAGTGATGTCCGCGCTCCGGTATCTGCAGGAAGCAGGTCCCGGGATTTCCGCCATTTTACATCCACATTTTTCCGGAGCAGGTTTTCCTGGAAGTCCCAGGTTTCCTGGTAGTCCCTTCGCCCCAGGTCGCTAAAAAAGACCTTCTGCAACATTTCGCAAATTTAAGTAAACCCTGCCGGAACCTGCGGGAGAGGAATGTGCCTGTGGGACGGCTGTTACAGGAGACTTGTCGCGTAAGCATGGTCAATTGTCGGTAATTTGCAGGAATGTCCGGAACAGAAAATATATCAAATCATTCCCAGGGGGAAGAACAGCCTGAAGAAGGTATCGATCTTTTTAAAAGCGACGAGGAATCTCCGGATTTTTCCGAAACCTTATACGAAAAGCTCAATATCGTGGTAGACAGGGGTCAGGAGCCTGTGAGGCTGGATAAATTCCTGACCGCCAGGATAGAACAGATCTCACGCAATAAAGTACAGCAGGCTATTGACGGAGGACGCGTACTCGTTAATAACAAAACGGTCGCCGCAAGTTATAAGATCAGGCCGGGAGACCAGATAGTCTGCTATTCCGACCGTCAGTCTGCAGGCGAAGAGATCATCCCGGAAAAATTGCCCCTTGAGATTTTTTATGAGGATGATGAAGTCATGATCATCAACAAACCCGCCGGAATGGTGGTGCATCCGGCTCTCGGGAATTACACCGGTACGCTGATCAATGGAGTCGCATGGTATTTACAGGAAAAAAACAGGAACATCACGGAGGATAACCTTCCCAGATTCGGGCTCGTTCACCGGATCGACAAGAATACAAGTGGGTTACTCGTACTGGCCAAGACGGGAAAAGCTGTAGCCAGTCTGGCCAGACAGTTCTTTGACCATACCGTTAAACGGCAGTATGCCGCACTGGCCTGGGGTGATTTTAAAGAAGACAAAGGAACCGTTGTGGCACATGTGGGCCGGCATCAGCGTTTCCGGAAATTATTTGAGGCTTATCCGGAAGGAGACCACGGAAAGGAAGCCATCACCCATTATGAAGTAGTGGAAAGGTTTGGTTATGTCACGCTCCTGCGCTGCGTGCTGGAGACCGGCCGGACACATCAGATCCGGGTACATATGAAGCACATCGGTCATCCCCTCTTCGGGGATGAAACCTATGGAGGGGATAAAATCGTAAAGGGAACCGTGTATAACCGGTATAAACAATTCGTGGAAAATTGCCTGGCGGTCTGCCCGCGACAGGCTCTCCATGCAAAGACCATTGGTTTCATTCATCCGGCGAGTGGAGAGGAATTATTATTTGACAGTGAATTGCCGGCAGATATGTCGGAACTGATCGCCCGGTGGAGGAATTATACGAGAAAAAGCTAATTACGCGGGGAAAAGCTGCCTGTCCGGAAGAAGACTATCCCGAAAACAATTATCCGTGAAGATGGCTATCCGGGAAAGCTCATTTTATAATCCACGATCACCTTCCCTTTTGAAATATCATCCAGCTTTCCTTTTAAAAGTTTTCGTTTAAGCGGCTTCAGGTAATCAATAAACAGTTTGCCTTCAATATGGTCGTATTCATGTAAAATCACCCGGGCAGTGAGTCCGTGAAAGGTTTTCTCATGGTGCTGGAAGGAAGCGTCGTCGTATTCGAGCGTTACTTCTTCATTTCTCAGAATTTCTTCACGGATCTTGGGTATGCTCAGGCAGCCTTCCGAATAAGGCCAGGGTTCTCCGTTGAGTCCGGTGATCTGTGCATTGATAAACACTTCTTTCATCCCCGGCGCATCCGGATAATCCCCTTTTTCATCTTCCTCCAGATTATTAAAAATCTGGGTGCTGTCGATAACAAAAAGACGGATGGGCTTATTTATCTGGGGTGCAGCCAGTCCTACCCCGCTGCTTTCGTACATGGTTTCCCACATGTCCGCGATCAACTTTTCCAGGTCCGGATAATCGGGACCGATTTCGCGGCCTTTCGCCCTTAATACCGGCGATCCATAGGCTACTATTGGCAATATCATGGTGCAAAGATACAGTGAAAGCCTAACGTCAGGAGCGCCGGTGCCTGGCGGGATCAGACCCGTTTGGAATCACGGAGCTGGTGGTTCTTTCTTATAAATTTTCGGGAGCAGCAAGCCATTCCTGGAGCATCAGGGCAGCTGCAATCTGGTCGGTTTGTCCTTTCTTGCGCCTTTGTGATTTCTTCATGCCCATTTCCACCATGGCCCGGCTGGCCATCACTGAGCTATACCTTTCGTCGACCGTGCGGACAGGCACCGCTGGAAATTTTTTTTTCAGCAGGCCTACTATCCTGGCCACGTCAGCTGTAAGATCCGTGGGGCTGTCGTCCAGATTCCTGGGGTCACCGATGAGGATCATTTCCACACTCTCCTTTTTCAGATATTCTTCAAGGAACCGGAAGATGGACGGCGACTCCACCGTGGTAAGAGCAGAAGCAATGATCTTAAGCGGGTCAGTAACGGCAATACCGGTCCTTTTTTTGCCATAGTCGATAGCCAATATCCGCGGCATGATGTTACAGGTATTTGTGCTGGCTGAAAAGATCTGTAATGACAAATGCTGCAAAAACCACGCTCGCGATCCCGTTAGCGGTCATGAATGCCAGATTCACCCTGCTGAGATCATTTGGTTTAACGATCAGATGCTGATAGGCAAGCATACCTGCAAATAAAACCACTCCGATCCAGTACCATGCACCGAATCCGCCCGCCAGACCTGCCCCGATCACAAAAAAAGCGCTGACCAGATGCAGCAGGACCGAAATGGCCAGTGCGTTTTTTTTACCCACAGCGCCCGGAATGGAATACAGGTTTTCCGACCGGTCAAAGTCTTCATCCTGCAACGCATAAATAATGTCAAAACCACTCACCCAACAGATCACGGCGCCTGAAAAAAGCAGCGGGAGTAGAGCAAAGCGGCCTGTCACCGCCAGAAATGCGCCGATGGGTGCAAGGGAAAGCCCAATACCCAGCACAATATGGCATAAGGAAGTAAAGCGCTTCGTATAACTGTAGAACAACACCACAAAAAGCGCAACCGGAGAAAGATAAAAACAAAGAGGATTGATAAACCGGCAGGCCAGAATAAACAGGATGCAGCAAAAAATCACAAAACGCAGGGCGCTGCGGGGTTCGATGATGCCCCGCGGAATTTCACGGATGGCTGTTCTGGGATTCTTCGCGTCAAAATTTCTGTCGAGGTACCGGTTAAAGGCCATCGCTGCACTGCGTGCTGACACCATACAAACCAGCACAAGAAAAAATCGAAAGGCGAGCTGCAAAAAAGATATGGGAGGATTATCCTGAGGAAGGGAGAAAATACCGAGGAAAAATCCAATCATCGCAAAGGGCAGGGCAAAGATGGTATGAGAAAACTTTACCAGGCTGAGATAGTGCTTAAGTTGCGGCATAGTTTGCAAATTAGTTCAGATAACGGACCTGACCAGTTCCCAGAGCACCATTCCGGCGGCAACAGAGACATTCAGCGAGTGCTTGACGCCGAATTGCGGGATCTCAATGCAGGCGTCGCAATATCGGAGGGACTCTTCACTTACTCCTTCCACCTCGTTACCGAAAATGAGCACAAACTTTTCTCCCGCTTCCGGTTTGAACCGGTGAAGCGGAATACTTCCCGTGGCCTGCTCGACGCCATAAATCCTGTAGCCCGATTCTTTCAGTTCCCGGAGTACATCCGGCGCTTTTTCTGCGTACTTCCATTCCACGGTTTCCGTAGCCCCCAGCGCCGTTTTATGTATATCCCGGTGGGGCGGGCGCGGTGTATAACCGCAGAGACAGATGGAACCTGCTAGAAAAGCATCAGCTGTCCGGAATACGCTGCCGACATTATGCATACTGCGAATATTTTCAAGTAACAGAATGACGGGCAGTCTCTCCGCAGCCGAAATTTCCGACCTGGTTTTCCTCGGCAGTTCATCCATCCGGAGCTTGCGCATGATGCAAATATAAGAAGGCGGCGCCTCAGGATATTCCATATATATATCACAGGGAATGAGGAAGTTGATTTCACGCCGACCGCCCGTTTTTTTTCTTTTGGCCATCCTGTCTTTAATTTGTTCACACCCCGGATTACCCTGGCCATTTTGGGTAGTGCTTCCTTACATTTGCCGCATCCGGCGCATTTCCGTTACGGGCCTCCGCCGGCCACTCTTTCATGTCCAACATTCCGGCCGACACTCCATTAATGCAGCAGCACCGGGCGATAAAGCAAAAATATCCCGATGCCATTCTCCTGTTCCGGGTAGGAGACTTCTATGAAACTTTTGGTGAAGATGCCATCCACGCTTCCAGGTTGCTGGGCATCACACTGACCAGGAGAAACAACGGGTCCGCTTCTTCGAGCGAGCTGGCCGGCTTTCCGCATCATGCGCTTGACAGCTATCTGCATAAACTGGTAAAAGGGGGATTCAGGGTTGCCATCTGCGACCAGCTGGAAGATCCAAAGCTGGCCAAAGGAATTGTAAAGCGCGGCGTTACTGAACTCGTTACACCCGGTACGGCTACGCAGGAAAAACTACTGGAAAACCGGAACAACAATTACCTCGCGGCTATTCATGAAGTAAACGCCATGGGTGGAATGGCTTTTCTTGATTTGTCGACGGGAGAATTCTTTGTGACAGAAGGACCTGCCGATTATGTCGACCAGCTGCTGCAGACACTTAATCCGGCAGAAGTGATTTTTCAAAGGGCGCATCAGAAAAATTTTAAATCGGTATATGGCGACCGCTTTTATACCTATTCGCTCGAAAGCTGGGTTTTTGATGAGGCCTATGCAAAGGAAAATCTCCTGCGCCATTTTCAAACACATTCACTGAAAGGCTTTGGCATTGAAGGATTGCCCAATGGCATTATCGCGGCGGGCGCCATCCTGCACTACCTCAAGGATACAGAACATCCGAATCTTCAGCACATCACGACGATCCAGCGGCTGGACAGGGAAGATTATTTACGCATGGATCAGTTCACCGTTCGCAATCTGGAACTGCTACCCCAGTCTGACAGCCGCCATTCGCTGTTGCAGACCATGGACAATACACTTTCGCCCATGGGGGGAAGGCTGTTAAAAAGATGGATGCTTATGCCGCTGAAGGACGGGGAAGCGATTCGTAAAAGACTGGACCTGGTAGATTATTTTATACGTGAGACAGAAATCCGGACTGCACTCGGCTCGCATATCCGCGCCTGTGGCGACATGGAAAGGCTGATCTCCCGTATTCCTTCCAAAAAAATAAATCCAAGAGAACTGTTGCAGCTTGCCCGCGGACTGGAAGAAACGTCGGAGATTCTGCGGGTTTGCGCGGCGTCTCCTGAACCTTACCTGCAACAGCTCGCCGCACAACTCGATCCCTGTACGACCATACGCGACCGCATTAAGGATGAAATGGTGGATGAGCCGCCGGCACTCGCGCAAAAAGGCAATGTCATCCGTAAGGGATTCAATGAAGAACTGGACCTGCTGCGAAATATTGCGAGCGGCGGGAAACAGTACCTGGCGGAATTGCAGCAAAAAGAATCCCAGGCCACAGGTATCTCATCCCTGAGAATAAGTTTCAATAATGTCTTCGGATATTATCTTGAAGTCACTCATTCCCACAGGCACAAAGTGCCGCAACACTGGATAAGGAAACAGACCCTGGCCAATGCAGAAAGATTTGTAACACCGGAGCTAAAGGAATACGAGGAAAAAATCACGGGAGCAGAAGAAAAGATTCAGGTCATGGAGGCGGAGATTTTTGACCGTCTGCTTGTGCGGCTCCTCGATTTTATTGCACCCATTCAGGTGAACTGTTCAGTAATCGCAGCCCTTGACTGCCTGCTCTGTTTCGCCGGCAATGCACTACGCTCAAATTACAAAAAGCCCGTTCTGACCACAGACGGCATACTCGATCTGAAAGAAAGCCGCCATCCTGTTATTGAAAAAAATCTTCCTCCGGGAGAAGAGTATATCGCCAATGACCTTCATCTGGATCCTGCGGGCCAGCAGATCATCATCCTTACAGGACCCAATATGAGCGGCAAGTCCGCATTGCTCCGTCAGTCAGCGCTCATCACCCTGATGGCCCATATGGGAAGTTTCGTGCCGGCTGCGCAGGCAAGGATTCCGCTTACAGACAAAATCTTTACGCGCGTCGGCGCTTCGGACAATGTCAGCCATGGCGAATCAACTTTCCTTGTGGAAATGAATGAAACCGCCAGCATCCTGAATAATATCACCGAAAAAAGCCTCATCATACTCGATGAGATCGGACGCGGCACGTCTACCTACGATGGAATTTCCATTGCCTGGAGCATAGCCGAATTTTTACACCAGTCACCCTTTAAACCAAAAACGCTTTTTGCGACACACTACCACGAACTGAATGAACTCGAAAATAAATTTCCTTCGATACGGAATTTTCATATCACAAGCCGTGAGCACGGAAACCGGATCATCTTTCTGAGAAAACTCGCGCCGGGAGGATCCACTCACAGTTTTGGCATACACGTGGCAAAAATGGCCGGTATGCCCCCTTCACTCATCAGCAGGGCCAATCAGATTCTCCGTGACCTGGAAGAAAGCCGCGGATCCGGGACTCAGGCCCTGTCGGACGGATTGAAGAAAGTAGCAGCTCCGCAATTCCAGTTGTCCATTTTTGATTCACATTCGGAAACATTTGATAAGATCAGGAAACTCCTGCAGGAGACCGACATCAACCGGCTCACCCCTGTGGAAGCTCTGATCAGGCTCAGCGAAATCAAGTCGCTGGTCCGCTGACTCAGCAATAGCTCAGCCACCGGTAAGCGTGCGTCCGTTTATACTGGTCGTACCACCGGCAAAGCGGGTAAAGAAGGATAAGTACACCGATCCATAACAGGTAGACACCCGCCAGTCCGACACCGAAATGATCCGGCCGGAATTTAAAAGGCAGCCTCTGTGCATCAATGTCCTTAGAACCATAACCCTGTATGAAAAACAGGATGACCGTTATGGTATGAATAAGATAAAGGTGAACTACATAATAGAAAAACGGCACGCGGCCGAACACCTGGAAAAAAGGCAAAGAATTTTTTGAAATCCTGTCTGTTGCGGCAAGGAAAATCAAACTGATTCCAACCGTGACGGCGATGTAGTCCAGGGAAGGAGGATATTTACTTACGTTTATAATGGACAGAAAAGTATAAAAGGGGTTGCGCTGTATCGTCCAGAATTGCGGATCGCCATAGTGGTTGATCATTCGAAGAACCAAAAAAATAGCAATACCGGAAATACCCGCACGATATAAAATTTTTCTTCTCCGGGCGGCCGGTGTAGCAGCAGTAAACAGTTTTCCCATACCAAAGCCGAGCAGCATGATCCCCGTCCAGGGCAGAAAGGCATATACAATCACCATAACGTGATGACCGAATAAAGGGACAACCGAAAAATTGGCATGGTGTACAAGATTCCATACCAGCCCGACATCACCTTTTTGTGCTGCTTCCGCCGGATCGAGAAGATTATGGAAGCAGATGATCAGCAGGCCCGCAGTAAGAATATAGGAAGTGGGCAAATTTACCATCAGCCCGAGGATGATCATGCTGATACCAATTGCCCAGATAACCTGTAAAATAAATATTTGGAAGAGCGGATCGAAAGTCCAGCCTAGTGTTACAATGAAAAGCTCTACCAGTACCAGCCAAAAGCCTCTTGTGATCAGAAATTTTCGGAGTTCTTTTTTTGTACGCTTCTGTCCGGCGAGATATGCGGAGACGCCAGATAGAAAAAGGAAGGCTGGTGCGCAGAGATGCGTGATCCAGCGTGTAAAAAAAAGTGCGGGCGTGGTTGTCATCAGGTTGGTGGGACTGTCTACAGCCGCTGTATAATGAAAAAAATCCCTGACGTGATCGAGGGCCATGATCACCATTATAATTCCTCTCCAGAGATCTATTGAGTAAACCCTGTTCGCGGGCGTTGCATTCCTGTCCATAGATAAAAATAACATCTTTCTGCATGGAAAAACGGCTGGGCAGTCCGCCTCAATTTCGTAATTATTTCCCTTTCCGGGACGGCTGGCACAGACTAAAATTGACATAAAATGTTGATTATAAACAAGTTGATACTATGGCACCCGCTTTGGCTATATAGGCAGAATCAATTTTATGAAAAAGATACTCTTCCTTACCGCCCTGATCCTCTCCAGCAGTTTTCTGCTGGCTTCCGATGGTGATGACAATGGTACTAACAGCACAACTACCGGAAGCTCGGTACTGTCTATCAACCTGTCGAATTTCAGGGGAAGCTGCAAAGACCAGTATGTAGTAGACCTTTCATGGGCTACCGTGATGGAAAGAGATGTCGATCATTTTGACGTGCTGAGAAGCGGAGACGGAATTCATTTCGACAAAATTGATACCGTCGATTCCAAGATGACAATTAATACCAGCGACTACCAGTTAAATTATACCTACACAGACAGCCACCCGCTGAGCGGCATCACCTATTATAAAATCAGGGTGGTAGGAAAAAATGGCGGTGTCAATCAATCACCCGTGATCCAGATCAATATTATGAAGACGGGGGAGGTTACAAAATTTTATCCAACGTTGATCCAGAACAATTTTATCTATGTCGAGAGCGGCAAAACTCTGCGCGCAGCCAAGCTGGAAGTTTTTGATCTGTCCGGAAAGAAAATAAGTGAGACAAACTGGCCGGTCCTCAACGGAAAAGAGAATGCTCAGATTTCTACATCGGGGTCAGTGCCTTCCGGGACATATGTTATCCGCCTTACGGCTTCAGGTGAAACAGTGAAGACACAACTGGTCATTGTACAGAGTCACTAATCCACGTCAAAGAAAATGTTAAGTTTGTTCGCATAGTATCCGTTGTGAAAAAGTTTTGAATTCAATTTGAAAATGCGAGTGCAATTCGTCGTAAATTTGTGTCAGAAGAGCCCGTTTTTGGTCCAAGATCCATCTGCTCCCTTCGAAGATTTAAACTAAAACACATAAAAAGATCCAGCGTAGTGACTGGGTTTTTTTATACCCTTTAAAGATTGATGGAAATAAAAAATCCGGTTAAACAGACCGGATTTTTATTTTTAAATACTTATTTCCCGTGAATGTTCGCACGCAGTAAATCTTTCCTGGATCCTGCCTGAAGGCGGCTCAAAGAAGTGTTTTAAGCCGTGAAATCACTTCATCCACTTCTTCTTTTGTATTGTTCCTGCTGAAAGAAAATCTCACCGTAGTACGATCCGAACCGGGATACATCGCCTGTATTACGTGCGAACCCTGCTGGGCGCCACTCGTACACGCGCTTCCACCGGAAGCACAGATATGGTGAATATCGAGATTAAGCAGGATCATTTCTGCTTTCTCTGATTTCGGAAAGCTCACGCTCAGGACAGTGTACAGGCTATCCCCGAAAGGATCGCCATTAAACTGTACATCCTGAATATTTTTCTTTAACTCATCAGCCATGTACCTGCGAAGCCCGTCAATGTATATCCTTTCCTTCTCCATGCGTTCAGTTGCAAGCTCGAGCGCGCGGGCAAAACCGACAATGCCATATACGTTTTCAGTGCCGGCACGCATATTCCGTTCCTGCGCACCTCCGTGAATATTAGGTTTTACTTTCAGGTCGCCGCGGATAAACAACATCCCCACTCCTTTCGGACCGTGAAATTTATGAGCAGCCCCGGTTATAAAATGCACTGGAATTTTACTGAGATCTATCGGGAAATGACCGAGTGTCTGCACCGTGTCGGAGTGGTAAACGGCTCCATATTGTTTACAGAGCGCTGCTATGCGTTCGATGCCTGAAAGGTTTCCTGTTTCATTATTGGCATGCATCAGGGTGACCAGGGTCTTTCCGTCCAACGAGGAAAGCAGTTCTTCCAGGTGCTGAAGGTCGATATGCCCGCCGGGGAGAAGATGTACAAAATGCAACGCTGCCTCCCCGCGTCCACGGTAATATTCGATGGTGTGCAGCGTGGCATGATGTTCAAGTGGCGAGCTGATGATATGACGGCAGCCCAGATCCTGGACAGCTGCACGGATGGCTGCGTTGCTGCTTTCCGTTCCCCCGCTGGTAAAAAATATTTCCGATGGAGCTGCGTGCAAAATTTTCGCAACACATTTTCTTGCCTGTTCTATGGCCATGCGGCATTCTCTCCCATAAGAATAGATGGAGGAGGGATTCCCGAATTTTTCCGTCAGATAGGGCATCATGGCTTCCAGTACGGCCGGGTCCAGCGGGGTAGTCGCTGCATTGTCAAAATAGATTCTTCGCATCGGGTAAAATTTCTGAAACGGCTAAATGAACTCCTGAATATCCTTCATGAGACGCCGTGCAATATTGTTGGCCGTGGTTTCAAAATTACTCTCTGCATATATCCGTATAATGGGTTCCGTGTTGGACGTACGGAGATGCACCCAGTCATCGTCGAATTCTATTTTCAAACCATCTTCGGTATTTGCAGGATGATTTTTATATTTCGTTTTGATCTGGTCAAACAGCCTGTCCACGTTCACTCCGTTGCCCAGTTCAATTTTATTTTTTGAAATGAAATAGTCCGGGTATTTTGACCTGAAGGAGCGCATACCGTTTTTATGGCGTGCAAGGGCACTCAGGAAAAGTCCGATCCCGATCAGTGCGTCCCGGCCGTAATGCAGATCCGGCACTATAATCCCTCCGTTCCCTTCTCCGCCGATCACAGCGTTCACTTCTTTCATCTTGCCGACCACATTCACTTCACCAACAGCTGAAGGGAAATAAGCCCCGCCATGTTTCAATGTGATCTCCTTCAGCGCCTTTGTGCTGCTCATATTGCTTACCGTATTGCCCGGGCGAAGCGAAAGCACATAGTCCGCCACGGCCACCAGAGTAAATTCTTCTCCGAACATCGTACCGTCTTCGCATACAAAGCAAAGCCTGTCAACGTCAGGATCCACGGCGATTCCCAGGTCGGCTCCCGATTTTTTTACTTCTGCGCTCAGTCCGGCCAGATTTTCCGGGAGAGGCTCGGGGTTATGGGCAAACCGGCCATTAACCTCTTCGTTAAGAACCCGGATATTTTCCACGCCCAGCGCACGGAGCAGAGGTGGGATGAAAAGTGATCCCGTAGAATTGATGGTGTCCACTACCACCTTGAAATGCTTTGCCCTGATGGCCGGCAGATCGATGAGGGGATATTCCAGCACCGCCTGAATATGTTTATGGAGCCAGCTGTTGTCAACCGAATATTGGCCCAGTCTGTCCACAGGTGCAAACAGGAATTCTGCCTGACCTGCTTTCTCCAGAATTTTGAGTCCGTCAGATGCACTGATAAATTCGCCCAGATGGTTCAGCAGTTTCAGTGCGTTCCATTCCTTTCCGTTATGACTGGCTGTAATGATGATGCCGCCGGCTGCTTTTTCTCCGGTAACGGCCAGCTCGACCGTGGGCGTGGTGGTAAGTCCGAGGTCATGCACATCCAGTCCCATACCGGTCAGCGTACTTACGACCAGGTCACGCACCATCTCTCCACTAAGCCTTCCATCCCTGCCGATCACGACTTTCCTTGACTGAGGAAACTCCTCCCTGATCCAGGCGCCGTAGGCCGCAGAAAACTTTACAATATCGAGGGGCGTCAGGTTTTCACCCGGTTTTCCTCCGATGGTACCCCTGATACCGGATATACTCTTTATCAATGCCACAAAATCGAGGTTTGATGGACTGCAAATGTACGTTTTTAGCCACTATGCTACAGCCGGAAAGGCTGCGCAATCCGGTGCTTTTCCTGGGTCCGCGCTCTGTTTTTTTTGCTACGAAGTATGCCGGATCATTCCGATGAATTCATCGAAAAGATATCGGCTGTCGTGCGGCCCGGGTGTGGCTTCCGGATGATACTGGACTGAAAATGCCGGCCTGGATTTCAGGCGGATCCCTTCGATCGAGTCGTCGTTGAGGTTGACATGGGTGATCTCCACATCTTTATTTTTTCGAACGGCTTCAGGATCCACGCCAAAACCATGGTTCTGTGTCGTGATTTCACATCGACCCGTTATCAGATTTTTTACGGGGTGGTTCAGTCCGCGGTGTCCGTGGTGCATCTTAAACGTGGATATACCATTGGCCAGGGCAAGCAGCTGGTGACCGAGACAGATTCCAAATAAGGGTTTCTCCTCCTTAAGAATCTCCTTTACTGTTTCAACGGCATAGTCCATAGCGGCGGGATCTCCGGGGCCATTGGAAAGAAAATATCCGGAAGGATTGAATTCTTTGAGGGTGGAGAGGCTGGTCCTGGCCGGGAAGATCTTTACAAAGGCGCCTCTTTCCACCATGCAATGCACGATGTTTCTTTTTACGCCATAGTCCAGCACCGCAATCCGGATGGGAGAAGAGGGATCCCCCGCCTCATAGCCGGTGGTAGTGGAAACCGCGGAGGCGAGTTCGAGGCCGTCCATATCCGGTACGGCATCCAGCTGTTTCCTGAGCAGCTCCGGCTCCAGGATCTCAGAAGAAATAATGCAGTTCATGGCACCCTTCTGCCTTACATGGGCAACCAGGCTTCTAGTGTCAACTCCTTCTATGCACACGATCTGGTTTGCTTTCAGGTAATCGTCCAGGGAACCCTGGGCCTGAATACGTGAAAACTGGTCTTCAAGATTACGGCCGATCAGTCCCCGGATTTTTACCGAGTCAGATTCCACGTCCTCGTCCTTTACGCCATAGTTACCAATGTGCACACTGTTCATGATAAGTACCTGACCATAATAGCTCGGATCGGTAAATACTTCCTGGTAGCCGGTCATTCCTGTATTAAAACAGATTTCGCCGGAGGTAGTACCTGTTTTTCCAAAAGCCTGACCGTGGTGGAGGGTGCCATCCTGTAGCAGCAGGACGGCCGGACGTAACGCACTTGCCATGTTATTTTTTAAGATTTTGCAAAGAAAAGGATAATAAATCAAGTGAAATTAAAAAATGGAAAACCGGGAAACTATGTGAAAAAAAAAAGCAGCACCCGATGGTACTGCTTTCGAAAATGTATGTTGTGCAACACGGCTATTCTGCTGATTTTTCTTCTTTTGAATCCTCTTTTGCTGCCGGAGCTGCTTCTGTTTTTTCAGCTGCTTTTTTCTTCGATCCTGAACGGCGGGTTCTCTTTCCTGCTTCCTTTGCCTCTCCTTTACCCTTACCGTAGATTTCGTTGAAATCAACCAGTTCGATCATGGCCGTTTCGGCCGCATCGCCGGATCTCATGCCCAGTTTGATGATGCGGGTGTATCCGCCCGGTCTGCCGCCCACTTTCTGTGCGATGTTTCCAAACAGTTCGGTGATCGCTTCCTTATCCTGCAGGTAGCTGAAAACCACACGGCGCTGATGGGTTGTATTTTCCTTGGCCTTGGTGATCAGCGGTTCAATGTAAGTCCGCAGTGATTTAGCCTTGGTGACCGTTGTCACAATTCTTTTGTGTGCAATCAGCTGGCTTGCCAGGTTGCTGAGCAGGGCGCTTCTGTGGGAAGCCGTTCTGCCGAGGTTTTTAATTTTGTCTCCGTGACGCATGACGTTTTGTTTTTAACCTGTACCGTGTCAGGAATTACAGGCTGTTAATTAATGCCGAAACCGGAATATGATTACTCCGTCCCCGGTTATTCATCATCCAGTTTCAGCTTGCTGAGATCCATTCCGAAATGAAGTCCCCTTTCATGCAATACCTGCTCAATTTCAGCCAGGGATTTCTGTCCGAAATTGCGGAATTTCATAAGGTCTTCCTGCTCGTAGGTAACCAGTTCGCTCAGACTGTTGATCTTGGCGGCCTTCAGGCAATTGAATGCCCTTACGGAGAGATCCAGATCTTCCAGTGGCGTCTTCAGCACTTTACGCAGCTGAAGCGTCTGTTCGTCAACCAGGTCTTCCTTCTTCTCTTCCTTATTATCGAAAGTGATATTTTCGTCGGTGATGATCATCAGGTGCTGGATCAGGATCCGGGATGCCTGTTTTACGGCTTCTTCGGGGTGGATGGTGCCGTCGGTGGATACTTCCATCAGCAGCTTTTCAAAATCCGTTCTCTGTTCCACACGCGTATTTTCAATTGAATACCTTACGTTTTTGATCGGCGTGAAAATCGCATCAGTAGGGATATAACCAAATGGTGCATCCTTGGGTTTGTTATCTTCTGCAGGAACATATCCGCGTCCCTTGCCGATGGTGATTTCGATATCCATACGGGCCGAAGCGTCCATCGTGCAAATAAGCAGACCAGGATTCATTACTTCAAAGCTCGGCAATGCTTCGCCGATCGTTGCTGCGGTGAAATCGGTTTTATTTTTCAGGCTGAGGGTAACTTTTTCCTGAGCCACTTCATGATCCACTTTCTTTTTGAATCGAACCTGTTTCAGGTTCAGAATAATTTCCACCACGTCTTCGGTAACACCTTTCAGCGTGGCAAACTCATGGTCGGCCCCTTCAATCTTTACACCGATGATCGCGTATCCTTCCAGGGAATTCAGCAGCACCCTGCGCAGGGCATTGCCGATGGTTACTCCGTAACCTGGTTCCAGAGGCTTGAATTCGAACTGGGCTTCGAAATCTGTTGCCTTCTGAAGTATGATCTTGTCTGGTTTCTGGAAATTTAAAATGGCCATATTTAAAATTTCTATTTACAAATGATAAATGCTAAAGCGATTACTTACTGTACAATTCGACGATCAGCTGTTCTTTGATATTCTCGGGAACGCTCTCTCTTTCCGGAAAGGCGATGAAAGTGCCTTTCAGTTCGGCTTCGTTCCAGTCGAGCCAGTTGATTCTGTTTCCTTTTCCCTTGATGCCTCCTGTAATGCCGGCATTTCCATGGGAACTGGGTTTCAATGCGATGGTGTCACCTGGTTTCAGCTGGAAAGATGGTACGTTCACCACTTCCCCGTTCACGGTGATATGTTTGTGTGATACCAGCTGACGTGCTCCGGGACGTGAAGGGCTGATTCCAAGACGGTAGACTGTATTGTCCAGACGCGCTTCCAGCATGCGGATAAGATTTTCGCCGGTAACTCCCTTTCTGCGGGAAGCTTCTTCGAAGGTCTTGCGGAACTGGCGTTCCAGTACGCCGTAAGTATATTTCGCCTTTTGCTTTTCTTTCAGCTGAAGTGCGTATTCCCCGAGGGTCTTGCGCTTTTTGGTTGCTCCGTGCTGACCAGGAGGATTGCTGTTCTTATTGAGCCATTTCCCATTTCCTAAAATGGGTTCTCCGAATTTGCGGGAGATCTTGGTCTTTGGACCTGTGTAACGTGCCATGTTTGTGTCAGATTTTTTAGTTCCCGGCCAGGATTATGAAAAATCTTAAAATGAAATCCTGACCAGCTTGTTTATGATTGAAAATCCAAAACCCGGAAAAGATCGCTCATTCCGGATCCGGAAAAATTTGTTATACCCTTCTCTTTTTCGGAGGACGGCAACCGTTGTGCGGTAAGGGAGTCACATCTTTGATCATGACGACTTCAATCCCGTTGTTGGACAGTGAGCGGATCGCTCCTTCCCTGCCGGAACCGGGTCCCTTTACGTAAACGTCGACTCTCTTAAGTCCTGCATCTACCGCTGTTTTAGCCGCGTCTGCGGAGGCCATCTGTGCCGCGTAAGGGGTGTTCTTCTTAGAACCCTTGAATCCCATCTTGCCGGCGCTGCTCCAGGAAATGAGCTGTCCGTTTTT
>Ga0207668_10000786_pt1 | contig 19429 bp, 17 predicted proteins | sample KBSS43metaG_FD_184323 | JGI IMG/M metagenome (GOLD analysis project Ga0207668, IMG submission 184323) | Switchgrass rhizosphere microbial communities from Kellogg Biological Station, Michigan, USA - KBS S4-3 metaG (SPAdes) (version 2) | ecosystem: Host-associated > Plants > Roots > Rhizosphere... | reverse complement strand
TCCCGCGCCGTCGTACCCCGCGATGGCCGACACGGCACCGTACGGCACCCCCTCCCCCGGCTGGGACGCTCGGCGCCCCCGCCGCCGGGCCCGGCGCTGGATCGTGGCGGTGCTCGTGGCCTGCGCGCTGTTCATCGCCGGGATGCTGGCCATCGACCCGTTCGGGTCCGGCGACGACACCCGGGGAGCGAAGCCGACGGCCGGGCCCACCGGCACCGGCGCGGCCGGCCCGGCGGGCGGTGCTCGCACCACCGGCACCGGCACCGGCCCGGCGGGCGGTGCACCCTCCGCGGGCGCCACGACGAGCCGGCAGCCGGACAGTTCCGCCGGCGCGGCGGCGCCCGGCACGTCCGCGAACGCGAGTGTGCCCCAGGTGGTCTACGAGGTGACGGCCAGCGGATCACACAACACGGGCAGCGTGGTCTACACGGACCAGGACGGCACGATCATCCGCCGCCACGGGATCCCGTTGCCGTGGCGCACCGCCTTCCCGGTGGATGGGCGGCGAAACCCGCTCATCCTGGACGCCCAGCGCAAGCGCGGCGGCGACGCCGGCCCGGTGACCTGCACCATCACCGTCGACGGCAAGCTGATCAGCTCCACCACCGCCGAGGGCAGATACGCCGCACCCGAGTGCGTCGGTTCGCGCCGATGATCTGTCTTTCGACGGAGATACACGCGTAACGGGTTGGCCTACCGTCGTGGCTGTGATCAATTTCTTGGCCGCGCTGGTGGCCGTGCTCGGACTTGCCTTGCCGGGGGCCCGCTGGCGGCGTCATCGCCGGCGCGGGGTGGCGGCATGTCTGGTCGCGGCGGTGTCGTTGGCGGCGACGGCGGCGCACACCGCACCGGTGACCGGGCCGGCCGGCGCGTGGTTGCTGGTCGAGTTGTCGGCGTTGGCCGTGCTGGTGCAGGTGGCGGCGCGGTGGGCGCCCGGCGGGTGGGCGGTCGCGGCCGTCGGTCTCGGTACGGCCGCGGCCGCGGCCCAGCCGATCCGCATGTTCTGGGGTGCCAGTCCGCCGCCGACCCGGGCGGAAACGGTGTTCCTCATCGGCTGCTGGGCGGCGGTCGTGCTCGCCGCCGCCGCGGTGGGCGGCCTGCGACGGTGGGTGCACCGCCGGCGCGCGCGGATGGCCGCCGGGGTCCGCCGGGCGGAGCGGCTGGCGCTCGCCGGGGATCTGCACGACCTGGTCGCCCACGACGTCACCGGCATCGTGCTGGAGGCGCAGGCCGGCCGGGCCGAGGGCGGCGCGGGAACCGACCGGGAGACGCTCGACCGCATCGCGGAGGCGGGACTGCAGGCGCTCGCGGCGATCGACCGTACCGTCGAGGTGTTGCACGCGGAGGACGGCGGCCTCGGCCGCGGAACCTATCGGATCGGGGATCTGCCCGATCTCATCGGCCGGTTCGGCAGCGGGCGGATGACGGTGCGCGCCGAGCTCGCGACGGACCTGCCCGATCGGGTGCCACGCGAGGTCGGCGACGCGATGTACCGGCTCGTGGCCGAGTCGCTCACGAACGTGCGCCGGCACGCACCGGATGCGCGGGAGGTGCGGATCACCGGGTTCGTCGACGGCGACAGCGTTCTGCGGTTCACGATCTCCGACAGCGGTACGCCGGGCCGCCGCACCCACCGCCGGCGGGCTCGCCGCGGCGGGTACGGCCTGGTCGGGCTGGCCGCCCGGGTCGAGGCCCTCGGTGGTGCGCTGTCCGCCGGCGCCACCCCGGACGGCTGGTCGGTGACCGCCACGGTGCCGGTGCGGTCCGTCGACGCCGGGTCACCGAGGTAAGGGGAACGTCATCGCGGACGGCAGCATCCGTGTCCTCGTCGCCGACGACCAGGACACCGTACGCCGCGGGTTGCGCCGGCTCGTCGACGCGCAGCCGGACATGACCGTCGTGGGCGAGGCCGCCGACGGCCGCACCGCCGTGCGCCTGGCCCGGTCGCTGCGGCCGGACGTGGCCCTCGTCGACATCCGGATGCCGGAACTCGACGGCCTGGCGGTGACCCGCCTGCTGACCGGCCCCACGGTTGCCGCTCCGGTCCGGGTCGTCGTGGTGACCACCTTCGACCACGACGAGTACGTCTACGCGGCCCTGCGCGGCGGCGCCTGCGGCTTCCTGCTGAAGCGGTCCGGACCGGCGCTGCTGGCCGAGGCGGTCCGGGCGGCGGTCGCCGGCGAGTCACTGATCAGCCCCGCCATCACGGTGCGGTTGCTGCGGCAGCTGGCCGCCCCGCCGGCCCCGGCCGGCGGCCCGGTACCGGGCATCCTGTCACCGCGCGAAACCGAGGTGGCCCGGCTGATCGCCCGGGGACGGTCGAACCTGGACATCGCCAACGAGCTGTTCGTCTCGGTCGGCACGGTCAAGACCCACGTCGCGAACATCCAGGCCAAGCTCGGCACGGCCAACCGCGTCGGGATCGCGGCCTGGGCCTGGGAGAGCGGCCTGGTCGGGCGCTGAGGAGCGGAGTCCGTCCGAAGACAGATGGGCCGGGCCGGGGCGGCCACCCGATCCTTGACGGCGACCTCCGACGCCGACCGACAGGACCGCGATGACTCGCACCGCGCAACCCGCCCCTCCCGTCCACCGAGCCGGACCGGCCCGGGTGATCGCCCGCCGACCGACGACGTGGTTCTTCGTCCTGGCGTTCGGGCCGGCCTGGACGTACGAGCTGCTCTGCATCCTGGTGTTCCAGCTGCCGCTGATGCCGTGGATGATCGCCGCACCGTTCCTCGGCCCGACCGCCGCCGCGTTCGTCGTCACCTACGCCGTCGACGGCCGCCGGGGGCTGCGCGGGCTGCTGCGCGACCTGATCCGCTGGCGGGTCCGGGCCCGCTGGTATCTGCTCGCCGTCGCCGGCGTGCCGGCCCTGCTCATGCTCTGCGTGCTGCCGCTGCCCGGAGCCCTGGCCGCGTTCGACCCGCAACCCGCCGCGATACCGAACTGGCTGGTGCTCTTCGCGGTCGTGCTCGTCGTCGGCGGCCCGCTCGGCGAGGAACCGGGCTGGCGATGCTTCGCGACGCCCCGCCTGCAGGACCGGTTCGGCCCGGTGGCCGGCACGTTCGTCCTGGCCGTCCTGTGGGCGCTCTGGCACCTGCCGCTGTCGCTGATCGAGGGATACAACCACGCCGGCGCCGACCTCGGCGGGATCATCCGGCCGTTCCTGGTCTTCCTCGCCTTCGTGCTCTGCGCGTCCTACGTGTTCACGTGGGTCTTCAACAACACGCGGGGCAGCGGCCCGATCGCTGTCCTGCTGCACACCCCGTTGAACGTCTCCCTGCTGCCGGTGCTGTTTCCCACCGTGCCCGATTCCCTGCGGTACCAGCTCTGGCAGGTCGCCGGCTTCGGGGCGGTCGCGGTCGTCCTGCTGATCTCGACCCGCGGCCGGCTCGGCCTGGCTCCGGGCCGCTTCGCTACCGCCGCCGGCGATGGGCCAGCAGGCCGTCGATGATGACGCTGAGCTTCCACGCGGCGTGCGCCCGGCTGTCCTGGCCGGCGCTGGTCATCGCCGCACGCAGGGCGTGGATCGTCGGGTAGCCGGCCGCCGGCAGGCCGCCGTAGACCGCGTCGAGTGCGGACCCGGCCGCCCGGGACATGGCCTCCTCGGTCGCCTCCGCCGGGCCCTCGGCCGCCGCCCGGGCTCGCTGGTCGCGCAGCCGGGCGGCGAGTTCCAGGGCGGACGAGGTCACGAACTGGTCCAGCAGGTCCGCCGCCCAGGGGCAGAGGGAGTCGTCGATGCCGCCGGCGCGCAGCAGGGTCATCAGCTCCTCCAGGACGCGCAGGGCGTGCGGGCCGGTCGGCACTCGGGTGATCGCGACCAGGGCGATGTCGCCGTGGCCGCCGAGGGTGGTGATGGTCCGGTCGACGAGCAGTTCCAGCCGCGCCCGCCAGTCGCCGTCGGCCGGGCCGGGCAGCCGCACCCCGGCCAGCGCCAGGTCGTAGGCCTCGGCCATCAGCTCGTCGCGATCCGCGACATACACATAAAGCGAGGCCGGCCCGGTGTCCAGGGCCTGCGCGACTCGGCGCATGGTCAAGGCGCCGCAGCCGGCCTCGTCGACGAGGGCCAGCGCCGCGGCGATGACGGCGTCGCGGCTCAGCGGCGCTTTTGCCGGGCGGGTGCGCGGATTGTCACGGACGCGTGCGGTGCTCTCAGCCACCCCATCACCCTACCCGGTTGACAAACGTCGTTCGTCACGAACATAGTTCGTGACGAACAATGTTCGTCAGGAGGTCTCATGGAGAAGCGCACCAACGTCGTGGTCCTCGGCGCCGCGGGCCGCACCGGCCGCCTGATCGTCGCGGAGGCGCTGCGCAGCGGGCACCGCGTCACCGCCGCCGTCCGCGATCCCGCGAGCATCCCGCCGGCACAGGACCTGCGGGTGGAACGGGCCGACGTCCGCGACCCGGACAGCCTCAGCGCCGTCGTCCACGGCCACGACGCGGTGGTCTGCGCCGTCGGCCCGGCCGGCCGCACGGCCGGCAACCTCTACTCCGACGGCGCCCGGGCCACCACCGCGGCGATGCGCGCCTGCGGTGTGGACCGGCTGCTGGCCATCACCTCGGTCGGTGTCCGGCACGACGACCCGCACCACGCCTGGTGGTACCGGGCGCTGATCCGTCCGATCGGCGCGGACCTGTACGCCGACATGGCCCGGATGGAGCAGATCGTCCGCGACAGCGGCCTGGACTGGACCTTCGTGCGGCCCACCTACCTTCAGGACCGCGAGCCCACCGGCGCCTACCGGGTCACGGACAACAGCACACCCAAGGGCGGCTGGCGGATCACCCGCGCCGACGTGGCCCAGTTCATCGTCGCGGAGCTCGAGGCGCACCGCTGGTCCCGGCAGGCACCCAGCCTCGCCGAATGACCCCATCGGAGGACGGGCGGACCGGCGCCGCCGCCCGGGCTCGTGGGACCCGGACGGCGGCGCCGGGGTTTCTCAGGAGGCCTTCACCTCCAGCAGTCCGACCGACTGGGTGCCGCTCTGTATCAGCACCCGCAGCCGGGTGGTGTTCACCGAGTTGAAGGTCACGTGGTTGTACTGGTTGAGCGCCAGCGGGTAGCCGGAGGCGCCGGCCACGTCGACGTACGCGGAGCCGTTCCAGGACTGCAGCTTCCAGGACGCGGGCACGCGTACCCCGTCGTTGTCGTCGAAGATGTAGACGTCGGCGTTGGTCAGGGTCTGTTCCGACGGCCAGGTCAGCAGGGCCCACTGTTCTCCCTGGTTCGGCCAGGTGCCCCAGCGCGGGTTGACCGTGTCGTTCGACGACGGCGGGTCGATGCCGTCGTTGATCGCGGCGATGCTCTCCCAGGGGGAGGTGTAGCTGGCCGTCGGGGTGGCGGTCAGGGCCTTGTCGGGGTTGGGCGGCACCACGACGCCGCCGCGGTTGTAGACCTTGACCTCGGTGAGGCCGGTCTTGACGCCGGAGGCGTGGGTCACCTGCACCCGCAGCCGGCTGGTGTTGACCGCGGTAAACCGTGCCAGGTTGTAGTTGGCCTGCGGGGACGCCGGGGTCTTCACCGCGGGCACGGTCGTCCAGGTGCTGCCGTTGAGGTATTGGATCTGGTAGGAGCCGGGTTGCCGGTAGCGGTTGGTGGCCCGGTCGTTGCGGAACCACAGCCGCACCTCGTCGACCGATCGGGCCTGGCCGAGGTTGAGTTCCAGCCAGTCGGTGGCGTTGGGTGAGCCGGTGGTGCCCCAGATCGGCTCATTGATCGGGAAGCCGTCGACCGCGGCCGCGCCGGAGGTGCCCGAGGCCGTGTACGACGCGGTGGTCGCCGCGCCCTGCGCGTAGTTGGGCAGGTCGGCGGTCAGGTCGACGCCGGCCTTTTCGAACATGTCGACCATCTGCGCGCTGTTCTGCACCACCTGCGTCGGCGCCTGCATCCCGGCGAACGCCTGGTTGAACTGCACCGTGGCGCCGCCGCCGGACGGGAAGGTGACCGCGCCGGTGTCCGGGTTCCACACCAGCCGGACGAGCCGGTCGACGGTGGCCACCCGGGTGCCGTTGACGAACAGCGAGTAGCCCTGCGGGATGCCGGCGTACTTGACCACGCCGTCGGCCGGGTCGTCCCAGACGACGGTGAGGTCGGTGTTGCGGTAGCGCAGGTTGTTGGCCGCGAAGTTGGGCCAGCCGATGTTCAGCGGGCTGAGCTCGACCTGCTTGTCGTTGCGCGGCCGCAGCCCCACCACGTCCTCGATGACGGTCCAGTTGCTGCTGCCGAGGATGTTGTGGTGGATCCAGGAGCGGTAGTCGATGTTCTTGGTCCCGGCGTTCCAGTCGGCCCAGAACTCGTTGGCGTCCGGCCACTGGGTGTTGCCGCCGATGTACTGCGCCCAGGTGTTCCAGTACAGCAGCTTCTTGTAGTCCTCGGTGCTCATCCACTGGTTGGGGTAGTTGCGCAGGACCGAGGAGTAGAGCCGGAACTGCACCGTGGAGTTGATCGTCGAGAAGTTGTTGCTGCCCGGGTTGCCGGCCGCGGCGGCCGCCGCCTTGTCCTTCTGGTTGGCGGTGAAGAACGGGAAGACCGGGTATTCGGCCGGGTCGGCGAACAGACGCAGGGCCTGCCGGTACTCGTCGGTGTTGGGCATCGCGCCCACGGCGTACGGGTAGTAGTTGTTGATTTCCTTCCACGGCACCAGGGCGTTGCTCGCGACATGCCGGTGTTTGATCAGCTTCTCGGTGGAGTCCCAAAGCTGGTTGAGGATCCCGTTGCGGACCCGGTCGGCGACCTGCTGCATCTCGTTGGCCTTGGCGGTGTTGCCGATCGCCTGGTAGGCCTGCACGGCGGCGAGCGCGCCGCTGTAGACATACGCCGACTCGGTACGGTCCATGTTGCCGGAGCGCCAGTGGAACGACACGGCGTCGGCGTCGTTGCCGGTGAGCGCGCCCCAGTCGTACTCGATCACGCCGTCGTTGTCATGGTCGTAGTACGACAGCTGGCCCTTAGCGTCACCCTCGGCGTACTTGGCGAGGTTGCCGGCGATGGCCGGCTGACCGCCGTGGATCTGGTAGCTGCGCCAGGCCGCCTCGGAGATGTACTGGGTGTAGCTGTTCGACCAGTTCTCCGGGTCGCCCGGGTTGTCCATGAACCGGCCGCCCTTGGAGACCTGTCCGGCGGAGACCCACGACCCGTACGAGTAGGCGGGGTTGCGCAGGTATTTCAGGTCGTCGATGTGCATCGGCTGGGTGAGCACGATGGCGTTGTTGTAACCGAGCGCGCCCTCGACCGGGATCGGGAACTGGAAGTCCTGACCCGGGATGTTCGCGTTCAGGTGGTTGAACCGCATCAGCCACCAGCGGTAGTAGATCTCCTTCTTGATCGCCGGCTCGGGCACGTCGAGGTACGGCAGGTTCTGCGCCCACCAGCGGTTGTAGGCGCGCACGTGGGTCTCGAACGCGGTCGACGCGGAGTAGCCCTTGTACGTGTTGTACTCGGCCAGCGACTCGGGGATCTCGTTGGCGACGAAGCCCAGCTGCAGCTTCACGGTGACGCCGGCGCCGGCCGCGATGGTCACCGACCGGGTCAGCGCGCCGCCGGACGCGGCGAAGCCGTCCCCGGAGAAGCGCGGGAACAGCGTGGTGAGGTTGTTCTTCACGTTGACCTGGCCGGTCAGCTCGGTACCACTGCCGGAGGTCGCGTACGGCGAGGTCGCCCGCAGCGCGACGGTCTGCGAGCCGGAGCCGGTGTTGGTGATGGCCAGGTTGGTGACCGCGACGTTGTTCTCGGTGATGAACTTCGACTGGTTGATCCGCAGCGACCCGTTGGTGTGCACGCTCTTGAAGTGGCTGGGTGCCTGCCAGCGCTGGCCGGCCTGCTCGGCCCAGCTGCCCGAGCCGGCCGTGACGGTGAACGCGGCCTGGTCGTTGATGCTCTCCCAGTACGCGACCTGGCCGCCGAAGCCGAGCACGGCCGGGTTGTGGTTCTTCATGAACACCGCCCGGCCGCGGCTCATCAGCCAGGTGCCGGCCGGGTCGTTGCCGGGCCGGGCGAGCAGCCGGTCGATCCAGAAGTCGGTGCCGCCGGCTTCGGCATCGTAGGCGGCCTGCAGGGTGTTGCCGGTGCTGAGCGCGACCGGCAGGGCGGGGACGGCCGGACCGGAGAAGGTGGGGTAGCCGATGGTCTGTGCCGCGAGCGCCGGTTTCGCGACCGCGAGCACAGACCCGACGAGGACGGTCGTCAACGCGAGTGCCAGACGGGGGTTCGGCATCGCGTCACCTCCAAATTCAGGACGGGACGGTGGGTAGCCAGACCCGCATCGTGGACGGGCCCCGGCGGGCCCAGCGGTGGTACTCGAGGAGCGGAACCACGACCGGATCTGGTCGATCGGTGATGATGCGGTGGTTCTGGTACGGCCAAGAGCCGTCGACGGGCCGGGTGCGGCGGCCCTTGACGGCCGTCGCCTCCGGCGCCACCGACGTGTCGACCTGGAGTTCGTCGAGGTGGACTCCGTCCTCCTGGTCGATCGACTCGGCGCACATCACCAGCGGGCCGACCTCGACCGCGGCGCAGCCGCGCAGCGCGTCCACCCGCGGGTCGGGGAAGGTCCACCGGGGACGCATCGGGAGTTCCATGCGCACCTGCTCGCCCGGGCGGAACACCCGGCGGAACACGCCCTGCGGCTCGTCCTGCCCGGCCGCCCAGTGCGGCAGCCGCAGGGTGATCGTGCGCGGTTCGGGCGGCGCGTCGACCACGGTCACGGTGACCGTGCCCGCGCCGGGGTACCCGGTGCCGACGTCCAGCACCAGGCCGGCCGCCTCGACCCGCATCGGCGCGAACTGGTGCAGCTGAACGCCGCCGTCGTCCTCGGTCACGAAATACGTGCCGAGCGAGGCGACCAGCCGGGCCACGTTGTTGAGGCAGCAGGACACCTCGAACCAGGGCGCCCGCGCCCCGCCGCCGAACCGCAGCCGCACCTTGTCGGCCGGCGGTGGCTCGGCCGGGGTGCGCTGCTGCAGGGTGTGTGCGTAGAAGAAGGACCGCCCGTCGTCGGCGACCGCGGTGGCGATCACGTTGTGCAGCACCCGGTCGACGATGTCGCCGTAGCGCAGGTCGCCGGTGGCCAGCAGCAGCCGGTGGGCGAGCTGCACGGTGGCCACCCCGGCGCAGGTCTCCGAATACACCCGGTCGGACGGGAGCACGAAGTCGTCGCCGAAGCTCTCGTCCAGGTGCCGGGAGCCCATGCCGCCGGTCAGGTAGGTGCGCCGGGCCAGCGTACGGTCGAACTGCCGGACGATCGCGGCCAGCAGGTCGTCGTCGCCGGTTTCGGCGGCCACGTCGACCGCACCCGCGGCCAGGTAGAGCGCGCGCACCACATGGCCGCCGAAGACCTCGCCGTCGCGCACCGGCACGGCGTCCTGGAAGTATCCCCAGCCGAACTCGTGCTCGGGCAGCGTGCGGTGCCCGCGCCGGGCGACGAAGGCCGCCGCCTGGTCGAGGTAGCGCTGCTCGCCGGTGACGCGGAACAGCTCGACCAGGGCGGTCTCGATCTCGGGGTGGCCGCAGAACCCCTCGTCCGCGAAGACCTCGCAGACGTGGTCGGCGACCCGGCGGCCCACGTCGAGCAGGCCCGGCGCGGCACCGGTCCGCTCGGCCGCGACGACCGCCTGCAGCAGGTGCCCCGCGCAGTACAGCTCGTGACCGAAGTTGAGGTCGCTGTACCGGGCCGGCTGGCCGGGCCGGCCGTACGCGGTGTGCAGGTAACCGTCGGCGTCCTGCGCGCCGGCGACGGCCGCGGTGAGCTCGGCCAGCCGCGCGTCGTGCCGGCTGCCGCCGGGGCGGGCCGACTCCCAGCACATCGCCTCGATGTGTTTGTACACCTCGGAGTCGCTGAACTCGCGGCCGCGCCGGTGCTCGCGCCCCGGCGCGGTGAAGTTGCCGGTCCAGCCGAGCCGGTCCAGCCAGGTGGCGGCGTGCTCGATCGTGGCGGTGCCGTTGACCGCCTGGCGCTGCCGCCAGAAGCCGTCGGTCAGTCGCACCTGGTCGAGCCCGACCGGCCGTAACACACCGCGGGAGGGCACCACGGGTCCGAACACGCCACCGCCTCCACTGAGCTGCTCTCGAAACCTTCGAAAACCTTTTCGGAAATGGTGTCAGCGGATCACTCCAGTGTCAACGGTCGATGTCGGGTTTGGTGTGTCCGCTATTGTCCGGCTATGCTGCCGAAAACATTTCGAGAGGGCATGCGGTGGGCAGGAAACGCGCGCAGGTGACGCTGACCGACGTCGCCAAGCTGGCCGGGGTTTCGGTCGCCACCGCGTCCAAGGCGCTCAACGAGCGCGACGAGGTCGCCCCCGCCACCCGGCACCGGGTGCGGCAGGCCGCCGAGGAGCTGTCCTTCCAGCCCAACGTGCTGGCCCGCAGCCTGATCTCCGGCAACACGCGGACGGTCGGGCTGCTCACCGACGAGCTGTCGGCCGCCCGGTTCGCCATCCCGGTGCTGCTCGGCGCGGAGAACGCGCTGGGCAACGAGCAGATGAGCGTGCTGCTCTGCGACGCCCGCGGCGACGCGATCCGGCGCCGGCACTACATCCGTACGCTGCTGGCCCGCCAGGTGGACGGCTTCATCATCCTCGGCGACTCCAACGAGGTGCGCCCGTCGCTGACCCGCGAGATCCCGGTCCCGGTGGTGTATGCGTACTGCGAGTCCGACGACCCCGACGACCTGTCGGTGATCGCCGACGACCCGGGCGGCGCCCGGCTGGCCGCCCAACACCTGGTGTCGCTCGGCCGCAAGCGGATCGCGCACATCACCGGCGACCCCGGCTACCGCGCCGCCCGGGACCGCGCCGCCGCGCTCGTCGAGGTGCTCGACGCGGCCGGCCTGCCGCTGGTCGGCGAGCCGCTGTTCGGCCAGTGGTCACAGCGCTGGGGCCGGCACGCCACCAATCGGCTGCTCGCCTCGCACCCCGACGTGGACGCGATCTTCTGCGGCAGCGACCAGATCGCCTCCGGCGTCACCGAGGCGCTGCGCGACCTCGGCCGTACGGTGCCCGATGACGTCGCGATCGTCGGCTACGACAACTGGGAGGTGCTGGCGACCGAGTGCCGCCCGCCGCTGACCACCGTGGATCTCAACCTGGAACAGCTCGGCACGACGGCCGTGCAGCAGCTGTTCGCCGCCCTCGACGGCGACCGCCGCTCCGGGGTGATCCGGCAGCCGGGCCGTCTCGTGGTGCGCGAGTCCACCGCCGTCGCGGGCCCGATCCGTCCGCTCTGAGCGCCGCCGGTGCGCCATGATGTCGGCATGACCATGCCCGATGACATGCTCGCGTACAACCGGCAGCTGATCACGCAGTTCCGCGCCGACGGCGGCGCGTCGATCGGCGACCGGAAACTGCTGCTGCTGACCACCCGCGGACGCCGGACCGGCCAGGAGCGGACCAGCCCGATGATGTACGTCCCGTCCGGCGACCGCCTCCTGGTGATCGCCTCGAACAACGGGGCCCCGGAGGATCCGCACTGGTATCAGAACCTGGTCGCCGACCCGGCGGTCACGGTGGAACTGCCCGGCGACACCTACCCAGCCCGGGCCGAGGCCCTGTCCGGCGACGACTACGAGCGCGAATGGGCGGCGATCAAGGAAAGCTTCCCGTTCTTCGCCGAACACGAGACCCGGGCCGGCCGCCGGATCCCGGTGGTCGCGCTGACCAGGACAACCTGACCCTTGGTAGCCGCGCCGGGGCCTGGTTGGATGGTTCGTGAACCCACTCGGATCGGTTGGCGTTGACGATGCCGTCCCAGGAACCGCGTGCACATCCACACCCATGGGCGACGCTGGCCGTCGCGGCCATCGGGCTGGGGCTCAACCTGCGGGCCTCGGTCCTGCTCGCGCCGCACCTGTACGAGCGGTTCGGCGTCACCACCGGGGCGTACGTCGCCCTGATCGGGCTGCCCGTCCTGGTGGCGGCGCTGGTACGGCTGCCGGTCGGCGTGCTCACCGACCGGTACGGCGCCCGGGTGATGTTCCCGGCCGTCAGCCTGGCGGCCGCGGTGTCGGTCGCCGCGCTCGGACTGGCCGGCTCCCTGCCCGGGGTGGTCGTCGCCGGCACGGCGGCCGGGTCGGCGGGCGCCGCTTTCGTGGTGGGCGCCGCGCTCGTGTCGCGGACTTTCCGGTACGGCCGGCGCGGCCACGCCCTGGGGATGTTCGGCCTCGGCGTGGCGGTGGCCGGCGTCCTGTCGGTCGTGTCCTGGGCCGTCGACCGGGAAGGCCGGATCGCGGCCCTCGTGCTCGCCGGGCTGCTGATCGGCTTCGCGGGCCTGGCCCCGGCGGTGCTGCGCGACCCGGTCGGCGCCGATCGGCCCGGGCCGTCGATCCGCAGGTGCGCGGAGATGCTCCGGCTCGCGTCGGCGACCTCGGTGTCGCTGCTCTACGTGCTCGCGCTCGGCGGCATCATGTCGGTCGCCGCCTACCTGCCGATCTTCCTGGCCGCGGCGTACGACTTCCGGTGGCACCACGCCCTGGCGGTCACCGCGCCGCTGGTGGTCCTCGCCTCGGTGGCCCGGCTGGCCGGCGGATGGTGGACCGACCGGCGCCCGACGGCCCGGCTGCTGGTCGTCTGCTACGGCGTCGCCGCGGGCCTGGCGCTGATCGCGGCGCTGGCGCCGGCCTGGTGGCTGGCCGCCCCGATCGCCGGGATCGCCCTGTGCGACGGCCTCGCCAGCGGTGCCCTGCTCGCCCTGATCGGCAAGGCGGCCCGGCCGCGCAGCGCCGGCGCGGTGCTCGGGGTGACCGGTGCCGCGGGCGCGCTCGGCGCGCTGCTGCCCCCGCTGCTGTTCGCCGGGCTGCACCGGCTGACCGGCTCCTACGTCCCGGCCTGGGCGCTGCTCGCCGCGGTGCTGCTGGCCGGCGCGCTCTACGTGCGCACGCACGGGCTGTCCATCGGGCTCGGCCTCGCCGTCGAGTTCGAGGCGGAACCCAGCCCGACCACGATGACGGTGGCCGTGCTCGACGAGCCGGACACCCGTCTCGGCGCCGCGGCAGTGGTGGCCCGCCTCGCCGAGTTGGCCACCAGCGACGAACTGGTCGTCGTCTACGGCACCGACGAGCGGCCCCGGCCCGGGCTGACCGCCCAGGCCCTGACCGCCGGGCTACGCGACCGCCTGCCCCGGTACAACGTCGCGACGGTCCAACTGCGCGGCCGGCCCGAGGCGCTCGGCCGGGACGCGCTGCTGCTCGGCGAGTTCGTCGAGGCGGGCACCCTCACGATCGCCGTCACCGCGTCGGCCGGCCTGCGCACGGTGGCCGCCGACCTCGCCCTCTATCTGCAGGCCGACCGGATTGTGGTGGTCTCGTTCACCCCGGCCGAGGGCGCCGCCCTGCATCCGGTCTGAGCGGTCAGGTGCGGCGGTCTGGGCGTCAGGTGCGGCGCTCCGAGGCCTCAGGTGCGGCGGAGGACGGACACGACCTTGCCGAGCACGACGGCCCGGTCGCCGTCGATGTCCTCGTACGCCGGATTGCGCGGCTCCAGCACGACGTGCCCGCCCCGGCGCCGGTAGACCTTGACCGTCGCCTCGTCGTCGATCATCGCGGCCACGATGTCGCCGTTGTACGCCTCCTGCTGCTGCTTCACCACGACGATGTCGCCGTCGCAGATCGCCGCGTCGATCATCGAGTCGCCGCGCACCCGCAGGCCGAACAGCGTGCCGCGCCCGACCAGATCGCGCGGCAACGACAGCACGTCGTCGGAGGTCTGCTCGGCGAGAATCGGCGTGCCGGCGGCGATGTCACCGAGCAGCGGCACGCCCACGGTCGCCGGATCCTGCCGCGGCCGGTCGGCCGGCTGCAGGAACATGCGCACGTCGACCGGCCGGGTCGACCGGCCCCGCCGCAGGAAGCCTAGGTCCTCCAGCGCGCGCAGGTGCCGTGCGACGGTGGTGGCGGACAGGCCGACCGCGTCGGCGATCTCCCGGGTGGACGGCGAGTAGCCATACCGCAGTGCCCACTTCTGGATCACGGCGAGGATCCGGCGCTGCCGCTCGTTCAAAGTCGACGTATCGAATTCCTCATCCGCTAGCACCCCAAGATCTTGCCTGACGACGGCCGGTACGTCCGGGCGGCTCGCCGGGGATTACCGTGTGTCATCGTGACGGAGTCATATGACGTGCTGTCCGAGGTGTACGACTGGCTCGTGCCCGAGCAGCTGCTGACGCCGGCCGGTTCGGTGGCGGCGTTCGCCGAGGCCGTCGGCACGCTCGGCGCCGGTGCCCGCGTTCTCGACTGCGCGTCCGGGACCGGCCGGCTCGCGGTCGGGCTGGCGCTGCGCGGATTCCAGGTGGTGGCCTGCGATGCCAGCGAGGGCATGGTGGAACGCACCCGGTCGCTGGCCGCCCGGCACGGCGCCGCCCTGGTCGCGCGGCAGTGCGCGTGGCAGGATCTCGCGACGCAGGACTGGCCGGAACCGTTCGACGCGGTGTTCTGCGTCGGCAACTCGCTCACCCATGCCGCCGGGCAGCCGGGCCGGCGCGCCGCGCTGCGGGCGATGGCCGGGGTGCTGCGCGCGGGCGGGCTGCTCGTGCTGACCTCGCGCAACTGGGAACGTGTGCGGGCCGCGGGATCCGGCCTTCAGGTCGCCGACCGGCTGGTCGAGCGCGGCGGCGAACGCTCCCTGGTGATCCACGCCTGGACCCTCGCCGACGACTGGGATGCCGCACACTTCCTCGACGTCGCGGTGGCCCGGCTGGACAATGTGGGCGGCGTGACGACCCGCGGCGAACGATTGACCTTCTGGCCCTTCCGCCACGAACAACTGGCCGACGACCTGCACGCCGCCGGCCTCCGGCAAGAATCCACCACGTACGCCGACGACACCGACCGCTACCTCGTCACCGCCCGCCGCCCATGACCCGAGTCGCGCGGGCGGCCAGAATTGCGTGGCCCGCGGTCGGGGCCGTCTGCGATGCTGACGGCCGATGGGAGCATTGGATGCGGTCGCGGCGCGGGTGGCCGAGGGGCGTACGGTCGAGTTCCGCCCGAGCGGCTCGTCGATGGTCCCGCTCATCCGCAGTCGCCAGCTGGTGACGGTCGCCCCGGTCGACCCGGCGAAGGTGGAGGTCGGCGACATCGTTCTGGCCAGGGTCGCGGGCACGACGTACCTGCATCTCGTTTCCGCCGTCGACGCCACCAGGGGCCGCGTGCAGATCAGCAACAACCGGGGCCGGGTCAACGGCTGGACCAACCATGCGCGGCTCTACGGAATCTGCACGGCCGTCGACGGCACGCCGAGGCCGCGAACCGACGGCAAGACGCGCCGCTTGTGACCGACACGGGCAGGCGTCAGCCTTCGGGGGCAAGCCCGTCTCTTTCGCTACCAACTGGTGCCCGGTCGTGCAGGACGCCACGCGGTAGTCTCCGACCGTGGACGGATCAATCCTCGTACCTCGCGTGCTGGTGATCGGGCTCGATCCGTTTCGGGTGCCGGGACCGTGGGATCCGCAGCCGATCGCAGACGGCATCGAGGCCGGTAAGTCCCGGTTCGCCGAACATGGCATCGGGGCGGCGTTCTGCCTGTTCGGCCTCGACGGCAGCGACGACATGGAGGCGGTGGTCACCGCCGCCCTCCGCGCCCGGTCATGGGAGTGCGTCGTCGTCGGCGGCGGCGTGCGCAACCAGCTGGAACTGTTCGAGCAGGTGATCAACCTGGTGCACCGGCATGCCCCGGACGCCGCGATCGCGTTCAGCGCCGCTCCGGCGGACACCTACGAGGCGGCCGCCCGCTGGGTCGACGTCCCCGGGTGATCACCCGTGGGCGCCGGCACGATGGCAGCTTCTTGATCGCCGCCTACGCTCGTTCGGGTCTCCGGACACTTTCCCACGCTCCACCTCGCCGATAGGAAGGCACAAAGCGAGAAGCGGATGCCGTGGTGATCGGGAAACCGGAATGAGGTTCAGGCCACGTTGATCGACTGTAGCCCCGCTCGGGGCAGTGCGGGCCTCCCAGCTCATCACGGCGGGCGCACCAGCACCGGCTTCGCCGTCTTGTGCCGCAACGCGCAGGCTCGGTGCCCAATCCGCCGACCCTGTAACACCCGACCACCCGGCGATGGTGGCGGGTGAGGTGGTGGAACCGAGCGGTGATCCCGGCACGACGGCGCCGACGTCGGCTGCGGCTCGGTCGATGACGCCTTTGCCATCCCTCGTCGGGCGCCGCGTGCGCCCGCGACAGGCGCGGCAGGCGCGGGCAGGCGCGGCAGGCGCGGGCAGGCGCGGCGGACGCGGCGTCCGCGGCAGGACCTTCTTGAATGCACTGGGTCGCCGTGGGGTGGTGGTTGCGGTGACACTCGGTGCCGTTCGATGCCGCCGGGTTCGTGAGGGTCAACATGCTGTGGCTGAGGTCGATAAACCCACGAATGGAATGTGTAGGGGAATGGGAATTGAGGGCTTGGGCTGGTCTTTCGATTGGCTTGGCGATTGCGGCGGCGGTCGGCCCTCATGTCATTGATGGCGTGGGGATGGGGATCGCGTGCATGGGTCGCCGGAATTGCCTGTCGGTTGTCGGTGGTGGCAATTATTTCTTGTTCGCCGGGTGCGTCCCCTGCTCGGTAATATCGTGCCTGGATGTGGGCGGGGCTTACGAATGCCACGAGCCTTGTCTTATGTGGGCGCGGGGCGGCAGCGGCAGGGGAAAGTCTGGTGCGTCGTGGTGCGCGGGACCGCTACTCGTTGAAGGCGGCCAGGTGGCGTTCGCGGGCCCGGGTCAGGTGTAGGCGCATGGCGGTCTCGGCGGCGGTCGGGTCGGCGGCCTGGATGGCGGCGGCGATGTCCTGGTGTTCGGTGTTGGTGGGGGCGGTCTGCGCGTACGGGAAGTAGCGGCGATGCAGATGCAGGTGGGCATGCAGGCGGGTGATGCTGTCGCGCAGCAGCGGGCTGGCGGATGCCTGGGCGACCAGGTCGTGCAGGTGGGCGTCCAGGGCCGTGAAGGCGGCGTGCCACTGCTGGTCGTCGCCGCCGGAGACGGCGCGGGCGGCCACGGTGACCAGCTCCGCCCTCTGGGCGTCGGTGGCCCGGGCGGCGGCCCAGCGGGCGGCGGTGCATTCCAGCAGCAGCCGCATGTCGAACATGTCGTCGAACTCGGCGCGGGTGAGCAGCGGGCTGACCGTGTAGCCGGCCAGCGGGCGCTTGCGGAGCAGGCCCTCGGACTCCAGGCGGGCCAGCGCCTCGCGGACCGGGGTGGGTGAGACCTCCAGTTCGCGGGCGAGCGCGTCGATGTTGACCCGGTCGCCCGGTTTCAGGGTGTGCTCGAGGACCGCCGAGCGGAGGGTCTCGTACACGTCGTCGCCCAGCGTCGAGCGGGTCAGGCGACGTAGTGGCGAGGCCGGGCCGGTCATGGAAGGATCCTATAGGATCTACGAAAGAGGGTGGCGCTGCATGAACCCGGCGGAGCGGGTCCGGATCGGCGGTACGGACGTGTGGGTGACCCGGCTCGGGCTGGGTCTGGCCCCGATCGGCGGGCTGTTCGCCCCGGTCAGCGAGGAGCAGGCCCGGTCGACCGTGCAGACGGCGTGGGATCTGGGCATCCGATTCTTCGACGTGGCCCCGCTGTATGGCAACGGGCTGGCCGAACGGCGAGCCGGCCCGGTGCTGGCCGCGAAGCCGCGGGCCGAGTTCACGCTCTCTACCAAGGTGGGCCGGCTGCTGCGCGCGGGCGGCGCGGGCGAGCAGGACATCTGGGCCGAGCCGGCGTCGGTCACCCCGGTGTTCGACTTCACCGCGGCGGGGGTGCACACGTCGTACGCGGAAAGCCTGGCTCGTCTCGGCCTGGGCCGGGCCGACATCCTGCACCTGCACGACCCGGACGACCACTTCGAGCAGGCCGCCGCCGAGGCCTTGCCGGCGCTGGCCGAGCTGCGCCGGCAGGGCCGGATCGGTGCGGTGTCGGCCGGGATGAACCAGGCGAAGATGCTCGCCGACCTGGTACGCACGGGCGAGCTGGACTGCGTGCTGCTGGCCGGCCGGTTCACCCTGCTCGATCAGTCCGGCGGCGCCGAGCTGCTGCCGCTCTGCGCCGAACGGGGCGTTTCGGTGATAGCCGCGGGGGTGTTCAACTCGGGGTTGCTCGCCGATCCGCGGCCGGGCGCCACCTACGACTACGCGCCGGCGCCGCCCGAACTGCTGGACCGGGCGCTGGCGATCCGCCGGGTGTGCGAACGGCACGGCGTGCCGCTGCGGGCCGCCGCGATCCAGTTCCCGCTCACCCACCCGGCGGTCGTCTCGGTGCTGGTCGGCGGGCGCTCGCCGGCCGAGGTGGCGGACGCGGTGGCGATGTCGTCGGTGCCGATCCCCGGCGCGCTCTGGTCAGACCTGCGTACGGAAGGCCTGCTTTCATGATCATCGACACCCACCACCACCTGTGGACCGCCGACTACGCGTGGCTGCGAGACCCGGCGCTGGCCCGGATCCGCCGCGACTACACGGTCGCCGACCTGCGCGCGGTGCTGCGCGGCACCGGCGTCGACCGGACCGTGCTGGTCGAGGGCGGCCGGATGGCCGACGCCGAGACCACCGAGTTCCTGCGGATCGCCGACGAGACCCCGGAGATCGCCGCGGTGGTCGGCTGGGCGTCGCTGACCGATCCGGGGCTGGCCGGCACGATCGAGCGGCACCGGGCCGGGCCGGGTGGCCGGCTGCTCGCCGGCATCCGTGACCAGGTGCAGGCCGAGGCCGACGACCACCTGGACCGGCCGGACGTCCGGGCCGGCCTGGCCACAATCGCCGCCGCCGGCCTGGTGAACGAGCTGGTGGTACGCGCGCCGCAGCTGCCGTCGGTGGCCCGCGCGGCGGCGGCCCTGCCGGACGCCCGGTTCGTCCTCGACCACCTCGGCAAGCCCGGCATCGCCGCCGGGGAACTGGCCCGGTGGCGCGAGCTGATCACCCCGGTGGCGGCGTTGCCGAACGTGGTGGCGAAGCTGTCCGGCCTGGTCACCGAGGCGGATTGGCGGGCGTGGACCCCGGCCGACCTGAAACCGTACGTCGACACCGCCGTCGACCTGTTCGGCACGTCCCGGCTGATGTTCGGCTCGGACTGGCCGGTCCTCGAGGTGGCGGCCACGTACCCGCAGGTCAAGGACGCCATGGTCGAGGCACTCGGCGGCACCCCGGCGGACGTGTTCGCCGGCACCGCCATCCGCACCTACCACTTGGAGCTCACGTGAAGTACCTGCGAGTCGGCCCGGCCGGCGCCGAACGTCCCGTCGCCTCGACCGGCGGCAGGTTCTACGACCTGTCCGGGGTGACCGGCGACATCACCGGGGAGTTCCTGGCCGCCGGCGGGGTGGCGTCGGTGGCCGGGCTGCCCGAGGTGGACATCGCGGGTCAGCGGCGCGGCGCGCCGATCGCGCGGCCCGGCGTGGTGCTGTGCATCGGGCAGAACTACGCGGCGCACGCCCGCGAGTCCGGGGCCGCCCCGCCGGAGACGCCGATCCTGT
>Ga0207668_10000783_pt1 | contig 19460 bp, 17 predicted proteins | sample KBSS43metaG_FD_184323 | JGI IMG/M metagenome (GOLD analysis project Ga0207668, IMG submission 184323) | Switchgrass rhizosphere microbial communities from Kellogg Biological Station, Michigan, USA - KBS S4-3 metaG (SPAdes) (version 2) | ecosystem: Host-associated > Plants > Roots > Rhizosphere... | reverse complement strand
ATAGTCCGGGCTGTGATGGTCAAAGTCGATCCGCGGCCCGTCGATCACGGTCACGGCGTCGCCTCTGCCGCCGTGCAGGCATCCCGGCGGGTCCGGGCGAGGATCTCGTCGAGCACCGGCAGCAGCATTTCGCCGAAGGCGACCGGATCGTCGGAGGGGGCGAAATGGCCGAGCCCACGCGCCACCCGAACCTGGACGCCGGGGATCGCGGCGGCAATCGCCGGGGCACCGTGGACGGTGTCGCGGGCCGAGGAGTCGTATTCGCCAGCGATCACGTAGACCGGCTTGGCCAGCGCATTGATACGGTGGCCATCCTCCTTGAGGTCGTGCTGGAGCATGAAATAGTCGTTGTCGCCGGCATAGACTCCGGGAAAATTCGACCGGTAGATCCAGTAGACCTCCTGCGCGGTCGCCTCCGGCGCCGTTGGCGCCGTGCCTCCGAGGATGATCGACATCGGATAGTCCTCGGAGATAGACGGGGTCCGGAACAGGTCGTTGTTCACTGCCGTCGCCGGCCGCGGATTGTCGTACCAGCCATTGAGCGAGATGAACGCGCCGAAGCGGTCGCCGTGAAAAGCAGCGAGATCGAGCGCGAGTTGGCCGCCCACCGAACAGCCCATGAAATACGGCTGGTCGAGGGCGAGCGTATCGGCGATGGCGACCACCCAGTTCATCAGTTCCGCGCGCGTCGGCCGATAGGACTGCTCCCACCAGCGCGTACCGATCGGCGGCAGCGACTTGCCATGATAGGGCAGGTCGTAGGCGATCATCCGGAACCGCTTCTGCATCTCCGGGTCGGCGAGCAGATAACGGTATTGCCGCCCGTCGGCGCCGGCCGTCGACTGCAGCAGCAGCGGCACCGGCCCCTGCCCCGCCTCCTCATAGTAGATCCGCGCTTCCACCCCGTTGGCACGGATGTAGCGATAGCGGCCCACCGCGGTGTCGGTATCGCGGAACGGCATGGGATCGGGCCGGCGCCGGACAGGGCCGCAGGCGATCGCCCTGAGCACGAGATAGAGACGCTGCCACGCCGCCTGATAGGGCGCAATGACGGTGGCGAGGTCACCCGTCAGGCCGGCCCCACGCCCGAACGCCATCGTCAGCGTCTCGTAGCCCGGCGGCGGCACGGGCGCGGCGACGGCCTGTCGCCAGAGATCGGCGGGTAGCGAGAGGGTAATCTCGGGTTTTCCGTCCGGCGTCTCGCCCGCGACCGGCACGCCGTCCCAGACGTCGAAGGCGAGCAGCGCTTCGCCGATGACCACCCGGACATGGGCGGTCAATCCGCGCAGTTTGTAGAGGAGTTCGCGATCCGCGGCCATCGCCGCCAGCAACTGGTCAATATCGGGCGTCGCGGCCATCGGCATCTCTCCTGCTCCCCGGCTGTCGAGCCCGGCTTATGGTCGTATTAGGTAACTCTTTTACTCCTCTGTCAATCGCCCGCGCGAGCAGCCCCGCGCCCGCGCGGCGGTAGGTCAGGCCTGCCAGACCGGCGCGCGCTTCTCCAAAAACGCGGCCGGACCCTCGACGGCGTCAGGATGGGCGCGATGCCGGATGAGGATGTCGAAGCCGTTTTCGTAAGCCTGCGATAGAGGAAGTTCGAACGATTCCCATACCGCTTTCAGCGAACCCTCGATGGCGGCGGGCGAACCCTGGCAGACGAGCTCCGCCAGCTCCATGGCGCGGTCGATCAAGCGGTCGGCTGGGACGACCTCGGACACCAGCCCGGCCTCCTTGGCTGCCGTGGCACTCAGCCGCTCGGCCTTGCCGAGAACGACCATGCGCAGGACGGCCGAGGCGGATGCCTTGCGCAGCAGGCCGATCGGCTCAAGTGCGGTGACCTGGCCGACATTGACATGGCTGTCGACGAAGGACGCCGCCTCGCTGGCGATAACGATGTCGCCGTCGGCGACGAAATGGAGACCGGCCCCGGCGCAGGTGCCGTTCACCGCCACGATCGTCGGCTTGTAGATCCCGGCCATGCGATTGGTGAACTTCGGCACCTCGACCTTCGCGGGATCGGAATTGGTCTCGGCCGCGGTCTTCAGGCCGCCGACATCCGCGCCCGAGCAGAAGGCGCGGCCGGCGCCCGTGATGACGATGACCCTCACGTTCGGATCGGCCGCCGCCTCGGCATACTGCGCCTCGAGCGCCCATTGCATCGGCCGGTTAAGCGCGTTGAGGCGATCGGGCCGATTGAGCGTCAGCAGCAGCACTTGCCCCTTCCGTTCGATCAAGAGCGGAGTCGAATCCTCCATAAATATGTACCTTTTTTCGTTGGCCGGGATTGCTCACCTGGCCAGGACATATCAACCTCTCCGGGCAACTCAAGTCCGGCAGATCGCGGACATGATAAAGAGGTTATTGAATCCGTCCCGACCTCATCTATAGCGGGCTGTGGGGAGAGGCATGGCGGGCGTCATCGGCGCGCAGGTTCCGCATGGGTCGCTCCGACTTTACGTCGTGCCGCAATACTGAAAGGCAGCATCGAATGGATCTGATTCCGGACGACCAGCAGCAGCAGATCAGCGAACTGGCCGCCTCCTATCTGGAGAACGAGCTGCCGCTGAGCCGGCTGCACGTGCCGGCGGTCGCAGGCGCATCGCGCGCGACCCGGCGCGCCTTTGCCGAGATGGGGTGGCTCTCCATGGCCCTGCCCGAGGACAGTGGCGGGGCGGGCCTCGGCCTCGTCGAGGAGGCGCTCATCTTCCGCGAGATCGGCAGAGTGGTCGGCCCCACCGCGCCGCTGCCGATCATCCTTTCCGCCAAGATCGCCGATGCCGGGGGCCTCGCCGGGCTGCGCGACCAGCTCGTGACCGGAGCCGGGGCGGCGGCGCTCGCCATCGCCGAGGCGCCGTTGACGGCGGACGACGGCGGCGTTTCGGGAATGGCGCGGATCTACGACGTCGAGGATGCGGCGTGCATCCTCGTGGAGGTCGGCAACGAGGCGTTCCTCCTCGATCCGGCGGGCGCCGATCTCTCGCCCTTGCCTTGGCTCGATCCGGGCACGCCGGTCGCGCGCATCGACCTGGCGGGCCTTCGGGTGCTCGCCCGCGCTCCCGCCGCCACCACCCGCCGCAACGGCGCGCTGCTGACCGCCGCGATGCTGGTCGGCCTGTCCGAAGGGGCAATCGCGATGATCCGCGAATATGCCGGGATCCGCGAGACCTTCGGCCGCAAGATCGGCGCCTATCAGGCCGTGCGCCATCCCATTGCGGAGGGCGCCGCCCGCTCGGAACATGCCAAGGCGCTGCTCTACTTCGCGGCGCTGGCGATGATCGAGAATCGCGCCGATGTCGACCTGCAGGTCCGATCGGCCAAGGTCATCGCCCACCGCGCGGCGACCCGCAATGCCGACATCAACATCCAGCTCCACGGCGGCATCGGCATCACCGACGATCTGCCCGCCCATCATTTCATGAAACGGGCGCTGATGCTGTCGCCCTGGTTCGGCAGTCGCAAGGAGCATCTCGATGCCCTGCTGCACGAACCCCTCTCCACGATCTGAAGGAAGGCCCTCGCATGGATCTCTCCTACACTCCCGAAGATGTCGCCTTTCGCCATCACGCACGCGCCTGGCTCACCGCCAACGTGCCGACCCAGCATCGTCCCGCCGCCGTCAAGGCCGGCGCGGCCTTCGACATGGCCTGGCAGCGCAAGCTGTACGAGGGTGGCTGGGCCGGCGTGAACTGGCCGAAGGAGTTCGGCGGCCTCGGCCTCTCGGCCGTCCGCACACTGATCTGGTGGGAGGAGTGCGAACGGGTCGGGGCGCCCGGCTACGAGCGCACCACCATCGCGCTCACCCATGCCGGCCCAACCCTGATCACCCGCGGTACCGAAGAGCAGAAGGCCTTCCACCTCCCCAAGATCCTGCGCGGCGAGGCGCTGTGGTGCCAGGGTTTTTCGGAACCCGGCGCCGGCTCCGATCTCGCCGCGCTCAAGACCCGCGGGACGGTGGACGGCGACTATCTGGTGGTCAACGGCCAGAAGACATGGACCTCGGGTGCCGCGACCGCCCAGTATCAGGAACTGCTGATCCGCACCGAGGCCGGCTCGGAACGCCATAAGGGGCTCACCTGGATCATCTGCGACATGAGCCTGCCGGGCATCGAGGTGCGCCCGATCAAGACGATGATGGGCGAAAGCGACATCAACGCCACCTTCTACGACGATGTCCGCATCCCGCTGGCGAACGTCGTCGGCAAGGTCGGCGAGGGCTGGTCGGTGGCGATGTCGACCCTGGCCTTCGAGCGCGGCAACACCTTCCTGCGCGACCAGATCTCGCTGTCGGGCAAGGTCGAGCGCGCGATCGATCTCGCCCGCAACACCATCACGCCGAACGGCAAGCCGGCGATCGCCGATCTGGAGATCGCCCGCAAGCTGGCAGAGGTGAAGGCGGACGCGCTCGGCCTGCGCGCAATGGCCGTCGCCAACGTCTCGAACATCGATCGCAACGGCGCGCCCGGCCCTGAAGGCTCGATGGTCAAGCTGCTGGTGTCACAGGTCAACAAGCAGCTCAACGAGGCGGTGGCGGAAGTGCTCGGCCAGCCGTTCCTCGACTATGCCGGTACTAAGGAGAGCGGCCCCTGGACGTTCGACTACATGTGGGGCTGGGTCCTGACGATCGCCGGCGGCGCGACCGAGATCCAGAAGGAGATCATCGCCGACCGCGTGCTCGGCCTACCCCGCTCCCGCTAGCAGAACAGCGAGCCGGAACGGCTCTCCGTCCCGCGGATGGCGCAATACGACGGCAACATCGTCCCGACCCACGACGAGCGCACCGAATGGCGACGTTAAACAAGATGTCGTCGGCGTCGAAGAAGTTGGCGGCTCGACATTGGGCGACGCCGCGACCCGTGCCGGAAGCGCGGCGCGGTCGCCCGGCGCAGATCACGCCGTCGGCAACCAGCCGAGCCGACGCCTTCGATGCCCGGCCGGCGAGCGCTCCCACGCCGGGCGCGATGGCCGAGGCGACGAGCGTTTCGAGCCAGCCGAACCGCCCCTCGTCGTCCCATTCGCTAGGCCGCGTGCGTGCCGATGCCGCCGGAAGACCCGCTCGTGCCGTTCGCCTGCGCCACCTCCAGCATTTCCGCGAAGGAGCCGGTCACCGATTTCGCTTCGCTGCCCTCGGCCATCCAGCCCGCGACCATCAGCGACAGGCGTCGCGCGACCACGGCGGCCACCTGCTCGTCGCCATCCAGGATCGATTGGACCAGTCGGCTGCGCGCCGTCCAATAGGCGCGGACGCGCTCTGGATGATGCCGATAGACGTCCTGCTCGGGCGGGATCTGCGCGCAGTAATCGTAGAGGATGGACAGGAACAGGCTCAGCACCTTGTTTCCCGACATCTTGCTCAGGATACGCGAGAAGTGCCGCTCGGACCGCAGGAAGGTACGGTGGAAATTCTCTCCCTCCGGCAGCTCGGCATCGGCATATTCCAGAAGCTGCCGATGAACAACCTCGTCGCTGCACCGACAGGCGAGTGTCGCCAGTTCGGCCTTGATCGGGGCGACCGCCTCGATGATCTCGCGCATGCTCGCCTCGTGCGAGACGAGATAGACTGCGGCCGCGTGCGCGACGCCCTGGGTGGTCGGCAGCCGCGCGAAATAGCCGCCGCCCACGCCGCGCCGGATCGTTAGCAATTGTTCCTGCGCCAGCAGCGCGGCCGCCTGACGCAGCGTCGGGCGACTGACGCCGTAGCGCTCCACCATCATGTCTTCGGAGCCGACGAACTCGCCATCCGCGAGCTTCAGCAAATCCCGTCGGATCTCACGAGCCGCCGATCGCACCGCGGAGGAGACCGCGTCTGGTTCCATAATCTTAGTTCCGCGCTGCATCACAATAGAGATACATCATGGATGCTGCGGCCAAACGCAAGGACGAAGCTGCCCGCGCCTCATTCGTCGCCGTAGATCGCGCTCACGGCGATGCGTTCGCGCGGCTGCTCGGCCTTGGTGATCCCCTGCCCCGCCAGCGCGGCGATCCGGTCGTCGCCGTAGCCGAGCTCACGCAGTATTTGGTCGCCATGCTCGCCATGTTCGGGCGCCGGGCCGGTCTCGATCCACGCCTTGCCGTCGACGAGCGCCGGCTGGCCGAGATGGACGAAATCGTCGGTCGATCGCGCGAACATCGGCCGGCTGGCGATCTGCGGATCCTCCTGGACCTGCGCGATGCCGTCGTTGATGGGGCCCATTGGCAGCGCATGGACCCGGGCCAGCTCCATCCAGTCGACGAGGTCGCGGGTGACGATGATCGCCTGGAGCGTGCGCCGGAGGTCCTCGCCGCGCTCCTCCGGCTTCAGCTCGGGCCGGCCGACCAGGTCGCAGAACTGGTGCCACGACTTGCGCTCCTCCGGGCAGAACAGGAGGAAGCGCTCGTCCCGCGTGATATATGCCTGGTAGCGGGCGACGGGGCGCAGATTGGCCTCGTTCTGCCACCAGCCGAGCCGCTCCGGCCGGTTCAGCTGGGTGACGGCGGCCACCCAGGCGCTCGCGACCGCCGCATGCGCCGACGACAGGTCGATATAGCAGCCCTCGCCCGTCCGCGCGCGGTGCGCCAGCGCGGCCGCGATGTGGAAGGCCGCGTAGATCGAACCCATCGTGGTCGATTCGCCCGCCGCGGCCAGGGTCCCGGACCGCCGTGAGAAGGCTTGTGGGACGACGAAGCCGTCATCGCCCATGCGGACCGGCATCGCGCCGGCGAGCGCGTCCATCATCTGACCGTGGGTCGGAATGCCGGACCAGGGTCCCGTCGCGCCAAAGCCGGTATTCTGACAATAGATGATGTCCGGCTTGAGCGCCTTCAGCTGATCGTAGCCGATCCCCAGCTTCTCGTTCTTGCCGGCGAGGGCGTTGGTCAGGAAGACGTCCGCCGTCTCCAGCAGGCGGTACAGCACTTCGCGCCCCTCGGGCCGCTTCAGGTCGATCGCGATACTGCGCTTGCCGCGATTGGCCTGACGGTTGAGATGCCAGGTCTCCGGCAGGCGCAGATAGTCGCCCACGGCGGGACTCTCGACCTTGATGACGTCGGCCCCCAGATCGACCAGCATCATGCCCGTGACGGCGCCGTTGAGGAGCATGGACGATTCGACGACGCGACATCCTTCGAGCAGCCTGGTCACCGTTTCTCCCCTCATCCCTGTAAGCCGACGCGAACGGCCCACCTATTGAGGTATATTTTTAATTGATTAAGGGCAAGCGGTCGCTACCATGGCGACCGCTCTCCATGCGCGGCTCCGCGCGTCCCGGCCATGCGCGGCTCCCCGCGTGTCGGATCGAGCGACAAGCAATCAAAGGGATTGAAGATGTCAGGCATTCTGGACGGCAAGGTTGTTCTCGTCACCGGTGGCGGGCGCGGCATCGGGCGCGAATGCGCGATCCTCGCAGCGAAGCACGGCGCGAAGGTCCTGGTCAACGATCTCGGCGGCGGCATGGCCGGCGACGAGGCGGCCTCCGCCTCCCCGGCGGAAGAGGTCGCCGCCGAGATCCGCGCGGCGGGCGGCGTGGCGGCGGTGAACAGCGGGAGCGTCGCCGAGATGGCGGACGTGAGGCAGATGGTCGAGCAGGCTCTTGACGAGCTGGGCGGCCTCCATGCCGTCGTCAACCCGGCCGGCATCCTGCGCGACACCATCTTCCACAAGATGAGCGAGCAGGACTGGGATGCCGTCGTCAGCGTGCATCTGCGCGGTTCGTTCAACGTCGTGCGCAGCACGATCGAGCATTTCCGCGAGCAGCGCGAGGGCAGCTACGTACTGTTCGGCTCGACTTCCGGCCTGATCGGCAGCCCCGGCCAAGCCAATTACGCGGCCGCCAAGATGGGCATCGCCGGGCTGTCGCGGATCATCGCGATCGAAGGCCAGTCGCGCAACATCCGCAGCAACGTGCTCGCCCCGTTCGCCTGGACGCGGATGCTGGACAGCGTGGTCCCGCAGAACGAGGAACAGGCCGCCCGCCTCGATCGGATGAAGAACACGATGCGGGCCGATCAGGTCGGGCAGTTCGCGGTGGCGCTGTGTGCGCCGGGCGCCGACATCTCCGGACAGATCTTCGCGGTGCGCGGCGACGAGATCCTGCTCTTCAGCCAGCCGCGCCCGATACGATCAATCTCGCGCATCGGCGGCTGGGACCTTTCGGCGATCCTCGAAGCCGGCCTGCCTTCGCTGAAGCCCTCGGCGGTCGACCTCGGCGTCGCCTCGAGCGTGTTCCCCTACGATCCCATCGGCTGAGTCCGGGCATCGGACGGGGTCGCCGCAGACCGCGGCGCCTCCGTCTCCGCTCCTACCGGTCTGCGATGCGGATCACCACTTTCCCCACCGCATTCTGTTGCTGCATCGCCGCGAAGGCGGATCGCCAGTCGTCGAAGTCGAAGGCGGCGTGGACATGGGGCCGGATCGCTCGCGCCTCGGCGAGCCGCCGAAGCTCCTCGCTGACACGCCGCCGGCGCTCGGGGAAGCGGCGGCCATATTCGCCGGCGCGCACGCCCACCACCGAGAAGCACTTGATCATCGTCAGATTGGTCGGAAGGCTGGTAATGCGGTTGCCGACGAAGCCGACGACGAGGATCCGACCGCAGAAGTTGATGCAGCGCACGCTCTCGTCGAACACGTCGCCGTTGACCGGATCGAAGATCACGTCGGCGCCGGCCCCGCCGGTCGCCGCCTTGACCTTCTCGCGAAAGCCGTCGCGGCTGTTGATGATCAGGCTGGGTGCATAGAGCTCCGCCACCTTGCTCAGCTTGTCATCCTCGATACCGGTGGCGATGACCCGCGCGCCGAGTGCGCCCGCCAGATCGGTAGCGGCCAGCCCCATGCCGCCGGCGGCGCCATGGATCAGCGCCGTCTCACCCGGCCGCAGTTGGCCGCGCTCCACCAGGGCGACATAGGCGGTAAGATAGGCCGCGCCGAACGCGGCGGCCTCCGTATAGGACAGCCCTTGCGGCATCGGATCGACCGTCGCCTCCGGCAACGCCACGTAATCGGCGAACGCCCCCACGCCGATGCCGGTCACGAGATCGCCGACAGCGATCCGCGACACGCCCACCCCGATCGCCACGACCTCGCCTGCGCAATCGCCGCCCAGGGTGAAGGGCGGCTCGGGCTTCATCTGATATTGCCCGCGCGTCATCAGCAGGTCGGGAAAGTTCAGGCTGGCCGCGAAAACGCGGATGACCACCATCCCCTGGCCGGCCACAGGCTCGGCAGCGTCGTTGATCGCCACGCCGGACAGATCGTCCGAAAGCTCGTTCACCTGCAATGCTCGCATTCGCCTCTCCCTCTCGTGTTGACCTATATTCAGTTATCTTTATTTGTGAAACGGCCTAATCAAGGGCGAGCGCAGAATGTGTGCGGGAGGGGTCTCGGGAATGCGACTTTATGACCTGAGCGAGCCGGCCAACCGGATTGTCGGCAGGGCTCTTAGCGATCAGGCCCGCCATATCGGCAATGCGGTCTGGCTGATGTCCGACGATCGCAAGGTCACATTCTCGGAGGCGGACGCATTGGTCAACCGCTACGCCCGCGGGTTGGCCGAAGCCGGCGTTCGAAGATACGAGTCGGTGGCGATGCTCGTCGATCCCTCGATCGATTCGATTCTGGTCGCGATGGCGGTCACCCGGCTGGGTGCGCTCTTCACGACGATCAATACCGATTACCATACCGGTTTCCTCGAAGAAGCGCTGACCCAGGCGCAGAGCAGCCACTTGGTGGTGGACGCGCATTATGTCGGCCGGCTCGATGCGATGGCGTCCCTCGCCGGGATCACCGCGGTCGCGACGATCGGCGCGGCGGATCCTATCCGAGCGATCGCGCACCGGCCGATTTCCGACTGGCTGGCGCTCAGCGCAGAGCCGGTGGCGGAGATCGCCGAATGGCTCGATCCGGTGCAGTGCTGGTGGTCGTCCGGTACGACGGGCAAGCCTAAGGGCATCATGCACAGCCACAGTTCGGTGCTGATGCAATGCACCGTCTACGATCGCGAATATGGCGACGACGAAGTTCTCTACGCCTGTACGCCGCTTTATCTGGGCAGCGCCTGGTCGGGATCGATCTGGACGTCGCTCGTCTATGGGGTGAGCGCCGCGATCGACGCGCGCTTCAGCGTCAGCCGCTTCTGGGACCGCGTACGCCACTACGGGGCGACCCAGGCCTTCACCCTCGGTGCCATGCACATCCTGCTGTGGAAACAGCCGCCGACGCCGCGCGACACCGACCACAAGCTGCGCCGCTTCGTGGCGATCCCGATGCCGGTCGACCTGGTCCCGAAGTTCAAGAAACGCTTCGGCGTCGCCTCCATGTCGCAGGGCTACGGCACCAGCGAGACCTTCCGCGTCCTTGATGCACCAGACGACGACAGCGACAAGACCGGCGCGCTGATCGGCTCGCCGGTGGCGCGCTACGAACTGACCCTGCTCGACAAGAACGATCGGCCCGTGCCGATCGGCACCGCCGGCGAGATCTGCGTGCGGCCGCGGGAGCCGGGGCTGCTCTATCTCGGCTATTTCGGCGATCCGCAGCGCACGCTCGATGCCTGGACCAATCTCTGGCACCACACGGGCGACATGGCGATCCGCAAGGAAGACGGCCTGTATTACTTCGCCGACCGCAAGAAGGACTACATCCGCTACAAAGGCCGGAGCCTCTCGATGTTCGAGATCGAGCAGGTCGTCGACCGCCATCCGGAAGTGGCCGACGTCGCCGCCTACGGCATCACCTCGGAAGAGCTCGAATCCGAGTCCGAACTGATGATCGCGGTCGTCCGCCGGCCCGGCGCAACGGTCCAGGCCGAGGAGTTGGCGCGCTTCGTCAATGTCGAGGCGCCGTATTTCTATGTGCCGCGCTACATCGTCTTCGTTCCGGAACTTCCGCGCAATGCCCATGGCCGGATCCAGAAGGAAGAACTGCGTACCCGAGGCGTCACCGCCGACACATGGGACCGCGAGGCTACGACCTTCGTCATCACCCGCGCCTGATCAACGAGCGAGATCTACCATGATTCAGCCAGAGCTGGTGCGCGCTTACCGCTCCGACCCGGTCATCCAAACCTACGGCGTCAACGATACGATGCTCTATGCGGTCGGCGTGGGCGCCGGCAGCAAGCCCGAGGATCGCCCCTTCGTCTACGAGAAGGCTCTGCAGGCACTGCCGACGATGGCGGTGGTGCTAGGCCGCGAGGCACCGTGGCTGCACGAGGCCAAGTACGGCCTGACGCTCAGCAAGATGCTGGCGGCCGAACAGAGCATCAAGATCCACCGGCCGCTGCCGCCGAGCGGCACCATCACCGGCGTGACCAGCGTCGAGCGGCTTCACGACAAGGGCGAGGGTCGCGGCGCGATCATGACGATCCGGCGTGCGCTGACCGACGCGGCGGACGGCGCGCCGATCGCCGACGTGCGGATCACCGTGTTCCTCCGCGCCGATGGCGGTTTCCACGGGCCTTCGGATCCCGCGACGGTGCCGCACAGGCTGCCCGACCGCGCGCCGGACAGGATCGAGGCGTATCGGACGACCCCGGACCAGGCGATCCTCTATCGCCTGTCGGGGGACTACAATCCCATCCATATCGACGAGGAGGTAGCGAAGGCGGCCGGCATGCCGGGGCCGATCCTGCATGGGCTGTGCACCTATGGGATCGCCTGCCGCGCCATCGTCCGCGGCGCGTGCGATAACGATGCGGGTCGCATCCGGCGCTTCGACGCGCGCTTCACCAGCCCGGTCTTCCCCGGCGACCTCATCCTCACCGAGATGTGGATCGACGGCGATACCGTTTCGTTCCGATCGCGGGTGCCGGAACGCAACGTCGTCGTCCTCAACAACGGGCTGGCGACGCTCGGCTGAACGACGCGGGGCCCCGCCTGGACGAGCGCCCCGCCCCCGATCCGCCTATTCGGTGACGAACCGGCAGCCTTCCGGGTTGGGGTCCTGCGGATCGACGAAGATGTCGATCATCAGCGGCTGCTCCGGATCGTAACGATAGGCGCTGAAATCGGTCACGCCCTCGGCCGCGAGCACATCGTCGTCGATCATGAAACGGCCGGTATAGTCGCGGCTGGGCTTGGTCAGCATGGCGTAGGCGGCATCGGCCATGATCTCGGGGCGGCGCGACTTGCGCAGCATCGCCTCGCCGCCCAGCGCGAACTCAACGGCGGCGGTCGCAACGGTGGTACGCGGCCACAGGCAGTTGCAGGCGATGCCGTCCGCGGCGAGTTCGTCGGCCAGCCCGAACATCACCATCGACATGCCGTACTTGCTCATCGTGTAGGGCAGATGCTGGCCGAACCAGCCGCTGCGCATCGCCAGCGGCGGCGACAGGGTCAATATATGTGGGTTCGACGAGCGGCGCAGATAGGGGATGCAGGCGCGGCTGGTCACGAAGGTACCGCGCACGTTGATCGACTGGATAAGGTCGTAGCGCTTGATGTCGATCGCCTCGCTGGAGGCCAGGTTGATCGCCGAGGCGTTGTTCACGCAGACGTCGATCCCGCCGAAATGATCGGCCGCCTTGGCGAGCGCGGTCGCGACCGCCGCGTCGTCACGGACGTCCAGCAGCAGCGGCAGGGCCCTGCCGCCCGCTTTCTCGATGTCTTCGGCAGCGGTGTAGATCGTTCCCGGCAGCTTGGGATGCGGCTCGGCGGTCTTGGCCGCAATCACCACATTGGCGCCATCGCGGGCCGCGCGGACGGCGATCGCCAGCCCGATGCCGCGGCTGCCACCGGTGATGAACAGGGTCTTGCCGCTGAGAGTCATCTTCACCCCTCCTGAGAACTGAGGGTCGCATAAAGATAACTCTTTGTGCTGTCCATCGACGTCGGACGATCCTGCACCCCTTCCTGCAGCCGGTCTCGGCTGTCGCCGGATTTTTCGGGCGCGTAGCCCGGCCCACTTGGCAGACCGCGGGTCGCGCCGACTCACGACGAAACTATTGAGCTACAGCAATATGACCGCTATGCCCTCTCTTCAGGCGGGAAGGCCCGCGCAGGAAGAGAATCAGATGGATCTGAGCTACACCGAGGAGCAGGAAGAGTTCAGGGCGGGCATCCGCCGCTTCCTCCAGGAACGCTGGAGCCCGGATCAGGCGCGGAACCGCGATTTCGTTAGCGGGTTCCGCACGGAGGCCACCGTACAAGGATACCTCTATCGCGGTGTTCCGAAACGCTATGGCGGCGGCGAGCAGGCGCCCGACGTCGTCCGCGCGCAGATCATCCGGGAGGAATTCGCTAAGGCGCGCGCGCCGATGGAAGTGCCGGGCAACGGCGTCGCATTGGTCGTTCCCACCCTGCTGGAATGGGGGACGGACGCGCAGAAGGACGCCTTCATCGAGAAGACCGTCCGCGGCGAATATCTGTGGGCGCAGGGGTATTCGGAGCCGGGGTCGGGCAGTGACCTCGCCTCGCTGACATCGCGCGCCGTGCTGAAGGACGATGGCTGGCACATCGACGGACATAAAATCTGGACGACGCTCGCCCAGAACGCGACCCATATGTTTGCCCTGCTGCGGACCGAGCCCGACGCGCCCCAGCACGACGGCATCTCCTACATCCTGCTCGAGATGAACCAGCCGGGCGTCAAGGTGCGGCCGATCCGGCAGATCAACGGCGACAACGAATTTTGCGAGGTCTTCCTCGACGATGCCCGGGCGCCGGCGGACTGGCTGGTCGGCCCCCGCGGCCAAGGCTGGAAAGTCTCGAAGTCGACCTTGCGCCACGAGCGCAACCATATCGGATCGGCCACCCGGACCGTGCCGATGTTCGACAGCCTGGTCCGGCTCGCCAAGCGCAGGAGCGTGAACGGGCGGCCCGCGATCGAGGACCCGCGCGTGCGCAGCGCCCTCGTCCAGATCGAGGGTTATCTGCAGGCCCAGCTCTGGGCGGGCTATTACCAGCAGACGCTCGGCGCCAGCAACCAGAGCCCGGGCGTGCTTGGCCTGGTCAACAAGCTGACCACGACCAACCTGTTCCACAGGATCGCGGCGGTCTCCTCCGAGATCATCGGCGACGATGGCCTTCGGGCGCCCAGGCAGGGCCGCGACCGCGGCGGCGACGAGCGCTGGGTCAACCAGATGCTCGGTTCGCTGGGTCAGGCGATTTCCGGCGGCACCTCGAACATCCAGCGCAACATCATCTCGGAACGCGGGCTCGAGCTGCCGCGCGACGGCAAGGATCTCTGAGCGATGCATTTCGACCTTACCGAGGACCAGAAGTCGCTGCGAGACGTCCTGAACGCCTTCTTCCAGCGCAAGTTCGGTAGCGCGCAGGGTGTCGAGGCGACGATGGCGCTGACACTCGACCGCGCGCTTTGGAAGGACATCGGCGAACTCGGCCTGGGCGGCATTCTCGTGCCCGAACCCGCCGGCGGCCTGGGCATGGGGTTGCTGACGCTGACGGTCGTTGCGGAGACGCTTGGCCATTACGCGGTGCCCGCCCCGGTAGTGCCGGGCGCGATCGCGGCATGGCTGATCGCCGAGCACGGCTCCCCGGCACAGCGCGAGCGATGGCTCGGCGGGCTCCTCTCCGGCGATCTGATCGCCGCCTTCGCCCTGTCCGAGAGCGACGGACCCGGTCCGGACGCGTGGCGGCTCGGCAACCCCGCCACCGGCGTCAAGCTGAGCGTCGAGCGCGCCGACGAAGCCGATCTGCTGATCGTCGGCACCGCCAACGGCCGGCTTGCACTCATCGCGGGGGATGCCGAGGGCGTCGTGCTGATCCCGGCCGATCCACTCGACCGCAGCCGCCCCTTCGCCGACGTGGCGTTCGAGGGGGTCTCGCTGGACCCGATCGATGCCGACGATACGGCGGTCCGCCAGCTGATCGACGCGCTGCTGATCACCCATGCGGCCGACGCGCTGGGCGCTGCGACCGCGATCCAGCAGCGTGCCGTTGAATACGCAAAAGAGCGCAAGCAGTACGGCCGGCTGATCGGCTCGTTCCAGGCGCTGAAGCACCAGCTTGCCGACATGAGCGTCGAGTTGGAGCCGTCGCGGCCGCTCTGCTGGTATGCCGCCTATGCCTGGGATACGGATCGCCCGGACGCCCATCGCGTCGCCACGATCACCAAGGCACACCTTGGCGAAATTGCCGTCAATGTCTCGCGCGCAGCGATCGAGGCGTTCGGCGGTATCGGCTATACTTGGGAATTCCCCGCACATCTGTTCCTGAAGCGCGCGATGGTGGATCGGTCCGCGCTCGGAACCCCGGCATATCACCGCGAGCGCGCTGCAGCGCTTGCCGGATGGAGAGAGAGCAATGACCGCGTTGAGAACCGTGTGGACGAGGCAACCCGATCCGGAGCCACTCAATGTGCGGTCGCTGGCGCGAATTGACGGCTGCACCCATCCCGAAAGCGCTGAGCTGCTGGCGGATGGCGAGCATCTTGTCTTCGGCAACTGCGCGATGACTTTGGGCATCAAATCGTTCCGCAAGGGCGATGCGCTCGTGTACCTGGAGAACGAAGCGTTCATCAGCGTCGCCCGCTTCGATGCGAGTGGCGCACTCCACTTGGTCGATCGCGAGCGCATTTCGGGTCTGACTGCAACGCTCGGCCTGGACATCCTCGTCGAGGCAACGGCGTTGTTTCCGGCCGGCACAGTCTTCCAGGCGGTTGGTGGCAATCCGATCATCAGACGACGCGACGTTACGGTTGCCAGCGAGCCTGAACGTTGTCGCTCCCAGGCGCTCGCCTACGATGCAATCGCGGGGACAGTGCTGGGCACGGTCCCGCTGTGGGAAGGCACGCCCTTCGCGCGGCGGTTCAACGCCTTCGACCAACCCAACGGTCTTGCCGTCAGTAAGAATGGCGACCTGTTCGTTGGCGACATCCCGAATGGCAACCCTGAATCGGTCCTCCCGCCGCCCGTGCCTTCCGCGGTCTATCGCATCCCTCACGGTTCGATCGATGCACTGGTCCGTCTGGAGGAGGGCAGCGCAGACGCGGTGCAACGGATTCTAACCCCCGGCTTCGTCAATGGCGTGACGATCTCTCCGGTCGATGGGCTGTGCTGGATTGTCAGTTGCTCCAGTCATGACGAGGCGGAAGGGGCGCTCTACCGCCTGACCGACGCCGACTGGGAAGCCGGGGTGCTTCCGGCTCCCGCTGTCGGCGGCCTCGGTGTCCTTGACGGCGTTAGTCTCTCGCGGCGCGGGACCGCCTTCGTTTCAAACCCGCGTACCGGGGAAATACATGCCTTCCTTGCGGACGGCAGCCATCGACTGATTCTTGAGAACGACCAGCCGATCGCCAGGAACCCGGCCGACATCAACGTTTGCTATCCGAAGCATCTTGCTGGCGAGCCCGCGCTGCTCGTGCCCGATGTTTCCGTGGCTGCCGCTGCCGGAGAGGGCAGCGTTACTGTCCTCGACATCGCCGGCCTGTAGAATCGAAGGAAAGACCCATGGCAACGATCGATTTCATCATACCGGAACATATCCCGCCCGAACTGGTCGTTCCCTACGATCAATATCATGGGCAGGAAGTGATGGCCTTTCCGCCGGCCGCCCTGTCGGCCATCTCGGAAACGCATCCGATCTTCTATTCCAGCTTCTACGGCGGCTTCTGGGTCGTCACCCGCTATGAACTCGCCCGCTCGATCTATCAGGATCCCGACCGCTTCCGGCAATGGCCGAACGGCGTTCCCAGCAATCCGTTCACCAAGCTCTACAAGCCGCTCTACCTCAACCCGCCCGAGCACATGAAATGGCGGCGGGTGCTGACGCCGCTGTTCTCGCCGCGCCAGCTAAAGCGGCAGGAAGACTTCATCCGCGGCCTCGCCCGTCGGCAGCTTGCGAAGATCGCGCCTCAGGGCCGGACCGAATTCGTCAGCGAATTTGCCGATGTGGTCCCGGGCGAGATGTTCTGCTTCATGCTCGGCCTACCGATCGAGGAATATCCGCGCTTCGCGCAGATGGCGCACGATTTGATCTTCGGACCCGCGCAGGCGCTCAAGAACGGCGGCACGCCGGAGGCGGCACGCGCTGTCCGTGCAAAGGCGAACAGCGATATCGACCAGTTCATCGCCGCGCTGATCCCGCAGCGTCGCGCCAATCCGGGCGAGGACATCGTTTCGGTGCTGCTCGAAGGCGAGGTCGACGGCCAGCGGCTGAGCGAGGACGACATCGTCGCGATGACGACGCTGCTGTTCTTCGCCGGCACGGATTCGACGCGCGCCGCGATCACCTATGCATTCAAATATCTGGCCGAACATCCCGCGCTGCGCGACCAGCTCGTCGCCGACCAGGGTCTCGCCAAGGTCGCCTCGGACGAGTTGCTGCGCGCGCACGGCTTCCACATGAGCGCGCGCGAGGTGGTCGCCGATACCGAGGTGGGCGGGGTCAAGATGAAGGCCGGCGACCTGGTGCTCATCTCGACCGGCGCCTCGAACCGCGATCCAGACAAGTTCCCGGATCCGGCGACGGTCGATTTCGGCCGGGCGCAGGCGCACAGCCACCTGACCTTCGGCGCCGGCCCGCACCGCTGCATCGGCTCGCACCAGGCGACTCTACAGCTCCGCGTCGCGCTGGAAGAGGTCCATAAGGTGATCAAGGACTATCGGATCGATCCCGATGGCGCGCCGGTGGTCTATGTCGGCGGACAGGGCAAGGTCATCCCGGAGAACCTGTCGCTGGTGTTCACGCCGGTCGACTACACGCCGGAATGACCGGGCATGCGGGGAGAGCGTCCTCCCCCGCGCGGTTTCGTCGCGAAGACGTCGCATAGAGGGAGCACCACGACGTGACCTATATCGTCACCGACGCCTGCATCCGCTGCAAATACATGGATTGCGTCGAAGTCTGCCCTGTAGACTGCTTCTACGAGGGCGAGAACATGCTCGTCATAAATCCCAGCGAATGCATCGATTGCGGTGTCTGCGAACCGGAGTGCCCGGCCGAAGCGATCATCCCCGATACCGAAAGCGGGATAGAAACCTGGCTGGCGCTCAACGCCGAATTCGCGTCGAAATGGCCGAACATCGTGAAGAGGCACGAGGCGCCGCCTGATGCCGACACCTTCCGCGATCAGCCGGACAAGTACCAGAAGTATTTCTCGCCGGCACCGGGCACCGGTGAAGGCTGAGGCTTATTCGGCGCAAGCCGTGCCGACCAGAACATGGAAGATAGAAGATGGTTCAGATCCGAGTGACACAGCGCGACGGCGGCGACGTGGTGGTCGACGCACCGACCGGCCAGTCGCTGATGCAGGGGCTTCGCGACGGCGGCGTCACCGATATTGCGGCGATCTGCGGCGGGTATTGTCTTTGCGGTACCTGCCACGTCTATGTCGACGAAAGCGATCTCGACCGCCTGCCGCCGCAGGGCGACGACGAGCAACTGCTGCTCGAGGGCATTCTGGAGAGCCGCGAAAATTCGCGGCTGACCTGCCAGATCGAATGCGTCGCGGCGCTCGAAGGCATGCACGTCACCGTCGCGCCAGGCGAATAAGAGCGGACCCCACCTTTCACTGCCATGCCCCGACAGCGCGGGCACCCCGACTATCTCATCCTGTCCAGCCGGTGCGTGTCGCCGACGGCCCGATTCTCGAACTGTACGGCGGGGGTCCGTCGTTGCGGCTCCCCTCGTTCTCCGTCGGGCGCGATCGCTGGTGAAGGTGCCGAGCGCCATGCCGACCTTGGGAGCCACCAGCGGCTCCGCGCCTCGCGCGGCCACTCGATCCTTCCCGGCATCGGCAGCAGCAGGGCACCGATGAGGCCACCGCCGCCGTCGGCCCCCTTGCGGATCACGGCCTGGCTTCGAGCAGCTTCTTCAGAGCGGTCTGATCGACCTTGAGGGAGGGCGTCCGCGGCAGTTCGGTGAGCTCGTGGATCGCGACCGGGACCTGATAGGGGCTGAGGCTCGCGCGCAAATGCGCCTCTAGTTCGCCGGACGATGGCGCGGGCGCGTCGCTCTTCGCCAGAAAGGCCAGGACCGGAACTTGGCCGAGCCGGCTGTCAGGCAAGGCGGCGACCACCGCCTCACGCACCCCGGGGTGGCTTTCCGCCGCCCGCACGATGTCGTCGGGCTGAACCTTGAAGCCGCCGCGGATGATGACGTTGTCGGTGCGGCCGAGGATGAAGAGAAAGCCGTCGGCATCCAGCCGCGCCACGTCGGTGGTGCGGAGCCAGCTCCTGCCGTCGCCAATCTGCGGCGCCTTGAGTTCGAGCACGCCGGCTTCGCCCGGCGCAACCGGCTGGTCGGTCTCGACATCGATCACCCTGCCTTCGACACCGGGGTTGAGGCGACCGACCGCACCGCGCTTGCTCGTGCGGAAGGTTTCGAAATCGCCCAGCGTCCAGCCGGCGACGCCGCCGAACTCGGTGGCGCCGTAGTTCTGCAGGACCGGGATGCCATAGCGGTCATAGAACGCGTCGCCGAGATCCGGGTCGAGCGGGGCGGTGCCGGTGCGGAAGGCGCGCAACGAGGCGATCTCCTCCTTCGCCACGCCGGCGTCGAGGATCATCTTCAGCGCAGCCGGTGGCGCGCTC
>Ga0207668_10000782_pt1 | contig 19487 bp, 15 predicted proteins | sample KBSS43metaG_FD_184323 | JGI IMG/M metagenome (GOLD analysis project Ga0207668, IMG submission 184323) | Switchgrass rhizosphere microbial communities from Kellogg Biological Station, Michigan, USA - KBS S4-3 metaG (SPAdes) (version 2) | ecosystem: Host-associated > Plants > Roots > Rhizosphere... | reverse complement strand
CGGCATGATCTCGATGACCCTGCGCGCGTTCCTGCGCCAGCCGCGCAAGCCGGTGCTGTTCCAGCCCATCTACATCGGCTACGAGAAGCTGATGGAGGGCGGCAGCTACCTGGATGAACTGTCCGGGCGGCCCAAGGAGAAGGAATCGATCTGGCAGCTGCTGTGGGGCATCCCCAAGGTGCTCAAGCAGAACTACGGCCAGGTGGTGGTGAACTTCGGCGAACCCATCGCGCTGAACGATGTGCTGGCCGAGAAGGCTCCGGAGTGGGGTGGCGAGGCGGTGTCCGAGGACGAGAAGCCCTCGTGGCTGTCGACCACCGTCGACACCCTGGCCGAGCGCATCCAGGTGCGCATCAACGGCGCCGCCGACGTCAATCCGATCAACCTGCTGGCGCTGGCGCTGCTGTCCACGCCCAAGCATGCGATGGGCGAGGCCGACCTGATCGCGCAGATCGAGCTGTGCAAGACCCTGCTGGTGGAGATGCCGTATTCGGGCCGGGTGACGGTGACCCCGCACTCTCCGGAGCGGATCATCGCCCACGCCGAAGAGATCAACGTCCTCACCCGCATCAAGCACCCGCTGGGCGACGTGCTCAGCGTCAGCGGCGATACCGCGGTGTTGCTGAGCTACTTCCGCAACAACGTGGTGCACCTGTTCACCGCATCGTCGTGGGTGGCCTGCTGCTTCCAGAACAACCGCCGCATGAGCCGCACTGGCCTGGTGCAGCTGGGCCGCACGGTGTACCCGTTCCTGCAGGCCGAGCTGTTCCTGCCGTGGACCGAGGACGAGTTCGCCCAGCGCATCGACCAGACCATCGACGTGTTCGTGCGTGAGGGCCTGCTGCAGAACGTCAACGAAGACGACGGCGGCATCCTTGCGCGCAACACCGGGCAGACCGACGAAGTGTTCCGCCTGCGGGCGATCGGCCATTCGCTGCAGCAGGCGTTCGAGCGCTATTACATCGCCATTTCGGTACTGGTGAAGAACGGCCCGGGCACGCTCGGCGCCGCCGAGCTGGAAAGCCTGTGCCAGCAGGCCGCACAGCGCCTGAGCCTGCTCTATGCACCGGCCGCGCCGGAGTTCTTCGACAAGTCGCTGTTCCGCGGCTTCATCCAGAAGCTGCGCGAGCTGCGCCTGGTGTGGCCGGACGAGAACAGCAAGCTGCTGTTCGACGAGCGCCTGGATGCCTGGGCCAAGGATGCCAAGTTCATCCTCGGCCGCGAACTGCGCCACACCATCGAACGGGTCAGCCCGGAAGCGGCGCGCCCGGACGAACCGGCACCGCAGGATTGAACCTGCGGCGCCTGTCGGGCCTGGCCGCGTTGATCGCGGCCGGAGGCCTTGCGGTTACTTCGGTGCAGGCTGCAGAAGCCTGCGTTGACGACAACCTGCCCGGGCGACTGGCCGATGCGCCGGTGCGCCTGTGTCTGCAGGCAGAGACCGGGCAACCGGCGCACTACCGCCTGTGGCTGGCCGGCGAGGTGCGTATCAGCGGTGATGAATCCGCCGCTCGGCAGGGTCTTGCCGGCGACTGGTACGGGCACCCGCTGGGGCTGCGCTGTTCCGGTGCCGGAAACGTGCGCCGCTGCGACCTGACCGTGGACGGTGAGGCAGCCTGGAGTGCGGAGCTGGCGCTGCCGCGTTGATGCAGGGCCGCATCCACGCATGGCGTGGATCCATAGGTGGCCGCTGTGCCATCGGCGTTCGGGGCGGCGTGGGCCAGTAGATCCACGCCATGCGTGGATGGGCCACCGGTTACGCCGGTTCGTCCGGAATCTGCAGGCTTTCCAGCTTGGTGATGCAGTCCTTCAGCTGCAGCTTGCGCCGCTTCAGGCGCTTGAACTCCAGCTCATCTTCGCCGTTGGCGGCCATGCGCGCGATCTGTTCATCCAGCGACCGGTGCTCGGCGCGCAGGGCGACGAGGTGTTCGACGATTTCGGCGGGGTTGTAGGTGTCCACGGTCTCCGAGCATACACAGCGACGATGACTGCCGGGAGAGGGGAATCCCGACCCCGGGTCCGGGCTGCCGCAAGCCGGTAGAATGGCGCCATGTCCGCCGTGATCTCCCTGCCCGATCCCCCGCAGCGCGTTTCGCGCGATCCGCGCGTGGCCGGGCACGGGGCGGACAAGCTGGGCAAGCGCCTGCGCCGCCAGGTCGGCCAGGCCATCGCTGACTTCGGCATGATCGAAGCGGGCGACAAGGTCATGGTCTGCCTGTCCGGCGGCAAGGACAGCTACACCCTGCTGGACATGCTGCTGCAGCTGCAGAAAAAGGCGCCGGTGCCGTTCGAACTGGTGGCGGTGAACCTGGACCAGAAACAGCCCGGTTTCCCCGAGCATGTCCTGCCGGAGTACCTTGCCGGGCTGGGCGTGCCGTACCAGATCATCGAGCAGGACACGTATTCAGTGGTCAGCCGGGTCATTCCGGAGGGGCGCACGATGTGTTCGCTATGCTCACGCCTGCGCCGTGGCGCGCTGTACAACCATGCCAAGACGCATGGCTTCAGCAAGATCGCACTGGGCCACCATTGTGATGATGTGGTGGCCACGTTTTTCCTGAACCTGTTCCACCATGCCAAGCTGGCCGCCATGCCACCGAAGCTGCTCAGCGACGATGGACAGCACGTGGTGATCCGCCCGCTGGCGTACGTGCGCGAGCACGACATCGCGCAGTACGCGCAGGCACGCCGTTTCCCGATCATTCCCTGCACCCTGTGCGGCAGCCAGGAAAACCTGCAGCGTCGGCAGGTCGGCCTGATGCTCAAGCAGTGGGACCAGGACCATCCCGGGCGCATCGAACAGATCGCACGGGCGATGGCCGACGTGCGACCTGCGCAGCTGGCCGATGCCGCCTTGTTCGATTTCATGGCCCTGGGCCGCCGTGGCGATGCGGCACATGCCGATGCCTGGCTGGCCGACGCAGTTCCCGAGACGCCTGCCGTTTAAGGTCGGGCGCCCTTCTTCTTCAGACACCGGAATTCCATGTTCTTTCGCAACCTGACGTTCTTCCGCTTCCCGACCTCCACTGATTTTTCCGAAGTCGACACCCTGCTGCCGCACGCCCTGCTCAAGCCGGTCGGCGCACTGGAAATGAACTCGCGTGGTTTCATCTCGCCGTTCGGCCGCGAAGAGAAGGAAGCTCTCTCGCACCGCATTGCCGAACACCTGTGGCTGACCGTCGGTGGCGAGGACAAGATCCTGCCCGGCGCGGTGGTCAACGACCTGCTCGAGCGCAAGCTGGAAGAGATCGAGGAGAAGGAAGGCCGCCGCCCCGGTGGTCGCGAGCGCAAGCGCATGAAGGACGACCTGCTGCATGAGCTGCTGCCGCGCGCGTTCGTGAAGTCCTCGCGCAACGATGCCTTCATCGACCAGCTGCATGGCTACGTGGTGGTGGACACCTCCAGCCGCAAGACCGGCGAATACTTCATGTCCGACATCCGCGGCCTGCTCGGCAGCTTCCCGGCGATGCCGCTGAACGCCGAAGTCGCGCCGCGTTCGATCCTGACCGGCTGGATCGCCGGCGAGCCCCTGCCCACCGGCTTCAGCCTGGGCGAGGAGTGCGAGATGAAGGACCCGGTGGAAGGCGGCGCGGTGGTCAAGTGCCAGCACCAGGAACTGCGCTGCGACGAGATCGACAAGCACCTGGATGCCGGCAAGCAGGTGACCAAGCTGGCCCTGGTGTTCGAGGACAACCTGTCCTTCGTGCTGGGCGACGACCTGATCGTGCGCAAGCTGAAGTTCCTGGACGGCGCGCTGGACCAGCTGGAACATGCCGACGAAGACGGCCGCCGTGCCGAGTTCGACGCCCGCTTCGCCCTGCAGAGTGCGGAGATCCGTCGCCTGTTCCTGCTGCTTGAAGAAGCCTTCAAGCTCAGCAAGGCTGACTGAACAGGCAGGCCGTCGGCCGCCGGTCATCCGGCGGCCTCGCGCAGCGCTATGCTGGGACCATGAGCCGTCTGCTGCGCCGCCTGATCTCGCCGGTCCCACCCGCCACCGTGCAGCGCGATACCGTTCGCCTGCGCCTGGAGGATGTCGAGATCGAGATACTGCGCGTGCGTGATCCGCGCGCGCGCCGGATCAAGCTCAGCGTCGATGAGCGCGGCGCACGACTGACGTTGCCGCCGCGTGCCAGCCTGGCGATGGGCGAGCGCTTCCTCGAACTGCATCGCGAATGGCTGGGGCTGCAGCTGCGCCACTACCAGGGGCACGGCCTGCCCGCCGCGTTGCAGCCCGGCGTCGAAGGGGTGCTGCCGCTGCGCGGCGAGTTGTTGCCGCTGCGCTGGCAGGAAGGCCGCTACGCACGGCTGGAAATCGACGAACACGGTGCCTGTGTGCAATGGCCGAGCCGTGGCGGCGATGCGACCCTGCGCCGCCTGCTGCGCGAATTCTATGAAGCACAGACCCGCGCCGATGTCGGCCGCTGGTTGCCGAAGTACCTGCCCGGCCTGCCGCGCGCGCCCAGCCGCCTGCGGTTGAAGGTGATGTCCTCGCAATGGGGCTCGCTGGCCCCTGACGGCAGCATGGCGCTGGACCTGGCACTGGTACTGGGCCGTCCCGCCGCCTTCGAGTACGTGCTGGTGCACGAACTCTGCCACCTGATCCAGGCCAACCACTCGCCCGCGTTCTGGCACGAAGTGGAACAACGCTTCCCCGACTGGCGCGAGCAGCGCGACTACTTCCAGCTGGAAGGGCGACGCCTCAAGGCCATGCTCCGGCAGCTGCTGTAGCGCTCGCGCTACAGCAGCTGCCCGCGCATTCCTCCTCTACCCCCGCCTTCGGCGCGCCCCTTCAACAGAAAGGGCTCCACTCCAGAGAGGGTATCGAGCAGCCGAGCATGGGCTGCGGCTGCTTAAGCGCACACAACGCGCGACCCGCTTTGCTCGTGCTCTTCTTCTTCTCTTCCGTGGTGGCACGGAAACTGTCTGAGGTCGGGCGGGTGGGGCATGCAGGGGCGTTGGCGCCATGGATGGCGCCATCGAGCTTACATGGATGTACTTGCAGCGTCCCCTGCATGGCCCACCCGTCCGGCCAAGCACAGCTTTTGATTTGAACGGCCACCACGAGGGGCTCAGCCGTTGGCCGAAAACCTCATCGACCCGCACGCAATGCCGCCGCCTCCGCCCATCGCGCCGCCACCCGCGGAGCAGTGATGCACACCGCCTGATCGGTCACCGTGGTCACCGCCCGCTCCAGCAGCTGGATGTCCGCTTCATGCTGGCGCGCCACATGCGGATCCTCGAAGAAGATCGCACGCTGGCAACGACCTTCCAGCACGCGGTCGGCAATCTGCGCATCGCCCCCCATCGGACCGCTCTGGTAGCGCGTCACCCATGCCGTATCCGCGGGCCAGCCGCGGCTCCAGGCCAGCTCGTTCAAGCGCTGGCCGGTGGTACCGGTGGCTACACGTTCGCCGAAACGCGCCAGCACGTCGAAGTGTTCATCGGCGAACGCCAGCATCGCCGGCTTCATCGCATCGTGCGCGATCAACGCCAGCGTATGCCCTTCGAATGCATGCAGGTCGTTGGCGCCTGTATCGGCAGCCAGGCCAGCATGGATGCGCTCCACCTCGATCCAGTCGCGGGCGGTGGCCACGGTGGAAATGAAAGGCTTGCCGTGGATCACGCACTGGCGCTTGAGCGCGGTCGCCTCGGGGAAAACCGAGGAAGGGTCCACCGGATCCATCAGATAGACCGCACCGTCCAGCGTACGCTCGGCGCCCATGCCCACCACTTCGGCCACCAGCTTCATCAAGCCGCCTTCGCGACCGTACGGATAGCGCTGCAGGGCGTCGTAGCCGTCAAGGAAGCCGTTGCGCTGGATCGCGTCGTGGGTACGGCCGACCGCACACAGTGTCACGCCCAGTTCGCGCAGCCCGGGTTCACTGGCGCGCAGCCAGCGGAACAGTGCCGCGCGCGCGTCGTGGTGATGGAGACGGTTGGCGGCCAGGCCGATGCGCATCGAAAGCTCCGGGATCGGTAGAAGCGGCAGTGTATGTCGCTATTGACGGTTTCGGAGGGTTTTACAAATTTCCTCATTGTTGCTGGCAGGGGCGTCGCTAGCGTGGCAGGAGGCCGCACCGCGATGCGGCCATGCCCCTGCCTGCGACATGAGGATGTCCACCGTGAATGTCGCTGGCCCTTTGGCCCGCATCGCCGCCCTGTCGCTGTTGTCGGCGCCGGCCTGGGCCGGACAGTGCGAAGGCCCCATCCTGCTTGCCTATCCCGCTGACCGTGCGCCGTTGTCGTCCAGTCAGGACGACACGCCACAGGGGCTGGTGGCCGCCTATCTGGCGCTGCTGCAGGAACAGTTGCCTACGCTGCGTGCCACACCGGTCGCGGCGACGGCGCTGGCCGCTGCCGCGCTGCCTGCCGGCACCCACGCCGTGCTTGGCTGGCCGCGCGCGCAGACGCCGAAAGGCTGGGTGGCCAGCGTTCCCTACCTGCAGGTGCCGCAGGTGATCGTGCGACGTCCCGACGCGCTGCCGATCCACGGCCTGGACGGACTTCACGGTCGCGGCGTGGCCAGCCTCGACACCGTGCCGCTTGCCAGGGTGCTGGAGGAGTCGGGCGCGCATGTGCCGCTGCTGCAGGTGGCGGCATTGGACAAGGCGCTGCAGCTGCTGAGCAGCGGCCAGGTCGATGCGGTGGTGGGCAACCTGGTGGACGTGGAAGCCACGCTGCGCAATCAGCCGGGCGACGCGCTGGACGTGGCAGCGCCGGCCGGCTTCAGCGATGCACTGGTATTGGCCGCACTGCCGGCGTGCGCGCATCTGGTGGCCCGCTTCAACCAGCTGCAGGCAGGCATGACACAGGAGCAGCGCGAGGCATTGCGGGCACGCTGGATCGTGACGTCCCCTCGTCGCGGCCACGCGCCGGTGTCGCCCCTGCGCGGGTCGATCGCTGTGCTGCTGGTGCTGCTGACGATGGGCCTGGTGTATGCGTTCGGCTACTGGCGGCTGCACCGCGAAGGCCTGCGCAGGCAGGCCCTGGAACAGCGCCTGCAGGACGTCACCGCCAACCTGCCGGCGGTGGTGTACCGGGCGCGGCGCAGCAGCACCGGCGAGTACAGCGTTCCCCATATTGCCGGCGACGTGCACGCGCTGTTCGGGATCAGCGTGGATACCGCGCGGGTCGACCATGGCAGCCTGCTGGCGGCAGTCCATCCGCAGGATCGCCGCTCGGTGCTGGCCTGCGTAGACGCCGCTGCGCTGGTGCGCGGGCCCATCGACGTCACTTTCCGCACGCGTGGTCCCAATGGCTGGCGCTGGGTACGTTCACACGGGCGACCCATCGCCTGCGGCGACAGCGGCGTGGAATGGAGCGGGTACTGGATGGACGTTACCGAGGCGCGCACGCGTACGCAGGCATTGAACGATGCCCGGCGCGACGCGGAGCAGGCCGCTGCCGCAAAGACCCATTTCCTGGCCACCATGAGCCACGAGATCCGCACGCCAATGAGCACCTTGCTGGGAATGCTGGAGCGCTTCGGCAGCGGTGCACTGGATGCGCGCCAGCGTCAGGTATTGGCGACCATCGATGATGCGGCGCAGATGCTGCGGCAGATCCTCGATGACGTGCTGCACAGCCAGCGCCTGCAGTCTGGCCCACAGCCATCGCAGTGCATGCCCATCGACCTGGCCGAGCTGTTGCGGGCGGTACAGCGACTGCTGGTGCCGGTGGCGGCAAGCAAGGGATTGCATCTGCGCTGCGACGTGGATCCTGCGTTGCAGCGGGGATCGTTGGCGGATGGGCTGCGCCTGCGCCAGATCCTGTTCAACCTGACGGGCAACGCGCTGAAGTTCACTCTACAGGGTGGCGTGGATCTGCAGGTGCGGGTGCAGCAGCAACGCGAGCATGGCCAGCTGGTGCGGCTGCAGGTGACCGATACCGGTGTGGGCATCAGTCGAGAGCGCCAGCGGGCGGTGTTCGCAGCGTTTACCCAGGCCGATGCCTCCACCACCCGGCGCTTCGGCGGCAGCGGCCTGGGCCTGGCGATCTGCCGGGAGCTTGCGGCGTCGATGGGCGGGCAACTGCACCTGTGCAGCACGCCGGGCGCGGGCACCACGGTGTGGCTGGACCTGTACCTGCCGGCCTGCGACGCGCCATCGGCGGAGCATCGTGGCGAGGCCGCTGACCTGCCAACGCTGCCGCCGGTGCGGGTACTGGTTGCCGAAGACCATCCCACCAACCTGCAGCTGCTGGTCCGGCGCCTGCGGGAACTGGGCCTGCAGGTGCATGCCACCGCCAATGGCGAGCAAGCCTGGCAGGCGTGGCAGACACAACGGTTCGCGTTGGTCATCACCGACTGCCACATGCCGGGCATGGACGGCTTTGCCCTGGCCCGCGCCATCCGCGCCGATCCACGGGACGATGCAGCACGGGTACCGATCATCGCGTTGACCGCCAGCGTCCTCGACAGTACCCGCCAGGCCTGTCACGACGCCGGCATCGATCGCTTCATCGCCAAGCCGGCCGACCGCCCAGCACTGCATGCCACCCTTGCCGCAGTACTGATGCCGCCGGTCGGTCTGTCAGTGCGCCAGTAGCCGCGCGATGCTGGCAGCGGCGTCGCGACCTTCGGCCACCGCGGTCACCACCAGGTCGGCACCGCGCACCGCGTCACCCCCGGCGAACAGGCGCGGATGGGCGGTCTGGAAGGGCAGCTTGCCCTTGCCTCCGGCGAGGATGCGGCCGTTGGCCTGGCCCTCCACGCCATGCTCGGCCAGCCACGACGGCACGCTGGGCGAGAAACCGAACGCGATGATAACCACGTCCGCTTCCAGCAGCGACTCGCTGCCCTCGATCTGTACCGCGTTCTGGCGGCCGTTGGCATCGGGTTCGCCCAGGCGCGTCTCGATGACGGTGACGCCGATCACTTCGTCATCGGCGCCGGCTTCGATCGACAGCGGCTGGCGGTTGAACAGGAAGCGCACGCCTTCCTCGCGTGCATTGGCGACTTCGCGCGCGCTGCCCGGCATGTTGGCTTCGTCGCGGCGGTAGGCACAGGTGACCTTGGCCGCGCCCAGTCGCACCGCGCTGCGCACGCAGTCCATGCCGGTGTCGCCACCGCCGAGGACCACCACGCGCTTGCCATTGAGGTCGGGCAGGGCGATCTGGTCTTCCCAGCCGGCGATCGGGCGGCCCTGCGGGTCATCACCGCCGACGATGCGGCTGTTCTGCACCAGGAACGGCAATGCCGGCAGCACGCCCTTCAGGTCCTGGCCGTCGAGGCCACCATCGGTGTAGCGATACGCGCCGGTACCGACGAACACCGCATCGTGGGTGTCCAGCAGCTGCTGCAGGCTGATGTCGCGGCCGATCTCCACGCCGAGGCGGAACTGCACGCCCATGCCTTCAAGCACGTCGCGACGACGACGGATCACGTCCTTGTCCAGCTTGAAACTGGGGATGCCGAACTGCAGCAGGCCGCCGACCTGTTCGTAACGGTCGTAGACCACTGCGGTGATGCCGGCATGCGCCAGGCGGTCGGCACAGGCCAGGCCTGCGGGGCCGGCACCGATCACGGCCACCGTGTGGCCGGTGGGCTGCACCGCCGTCATGTCCGGCCGCCAGCCGGTGGCCAGTGCAGTGTCTACGATGTACTTCTCCACCGCGCCGATGGTCACTGCACCAAACTCTTCCAGCGTGCAGCTGCCCTCGCACAGGCGATCCTGCGGGCACACCCGGCCGCACACTTCCGGCAGCGGGTTGGTGCTGTGGCACAGCGTGGCCGCTTCATGGATGCGGTTCTCCTGCACCAGCTGCAGCCATTGCGGAATGGCGTTGTGCACGGGGCACTTCCAGCTGCAGTACGGGTTGCCGCAGTCCAGGCAGCGGCCTGCCTGGTACTGCGCATCTTCCTTGCCGAACTTTCCGTACAGCTCACCCCAGTCGCCGGAGGTGCGCAGTTCGACCGGGATGCGCTGCGGCATGGTCCGGGGCAGGTCGAGGAACTGGAAGGCGTGCTTGCGGCTCATGGCGGACTCTGTGGATTTCCGGATGCCGGCCAGCGGCCGGCACTACAGCGGTGGGGAGGCCGGTGCGCCCAGTGCATGCGGCGCATCCGTCACGTGCGGTGTGTCACGCCGCGCGGCGCAGGGTTTCGGTCAGCGACTCGATGCTGGCGGCCTTGGGTTTGACCAGCCAGAACTTGCCGATGTAATCGCGGAACTCGTCCATGATCTGCTGCGCCCAGATGCTGCCGGTCAGTTCGCGATGACGGCCGATCAGGCGGTGCAGATGCTGGCGGTAGTTCTCGAACCCTTCGGCGGAGACGCGATGGATGTCGATCAGCTCGTGGTTGTAGCGGTCGACGAAATCGCGGTCCACGTCCAGCACGTAGGCCAGGCCACCGGTGAAGCCGGCACCGAAGTTGAGGCCGACTTTGCCCAGCACCAGCACCACGCCGTCGGTCATGTACTCGCAGCAGTGATCGCCTGCGCCTTCCACTACAGCCAGTGCGCCGGAGTTGCGCACGGCGAATCGTTCACCGGCACGGCCAGCGGCGAACAGCTCGCCACCGGTTGCGCCGTACAGACAGGTGTTGCCGATGATGGCGGTGCTGCGTGCCTCGAAGCGTGCGCCACGCGGCGGACGCACCACCAGGCGGCCGCCGGCCATGCCCTTGCCGACGTAGTCGTTGGCTTCACCCTCCACTTCCAGGTGCAGGCCGCCGACGTTGAAGGCGCCGAAGCTCTGTCCGGCGCTGCCACGGAAGCGCAGTTCCAGCGGCGATTCGGCCATGCCCTGGTTGCCGTGCGTGCGAGCGACGGCGCCGGCCAGGCGGGTGCCGATGCTGCGGTCGGTGTTGTGGATCAGGAAGCGATGCTCGCCACCGCGCTTGTGTTCGATGGCCTCGGCCAGCAGGCCGTCCATCTGCGTGGCCAGGCTGTCCGGAGATTCATACAGGCGCTGTGCGGCGCAGTGGCTGCCCGGGTAACTGGCGTCGGCCAGCAGCCGCGACAGGTCCACGCGCACGTCTTCGCGCGGCGAGACCTCAAGCTGGCGCAGCAGGTCGGTGCGGCCGACGATTTCCTGCAGCGAACGTGCGCCCAGCACCGACAGCCAGCCGCGTACTTCCTCGGCCAGCAGGCGGAAGAAGTTCTCCACGCGCTCGGGTTGGCCGGTGAAGTGGTTCTCGCGCAGGCGTTCGTCCTGGGTGGCCACGCCGGTGGCGCAGTTGTTGAGGTGGCAGATGCGCAGGTACTTGCAGCCCAGCACGATCATCGGCGCGGTGCCGAAGCCGAAGCTGTCCGCGCCCAGCAGCGCAGCCTTGACCACGTCCAGGCCGGTCTTCAGGCCGCCATCGGTCTGCAGCAGGGTGCGCCCGCGCAGGTCGTTGGCCACCAGCGCTTGGTGCGCCTCGGCGATGCCCAGTTCCCACGGCACGCCGGCGTAGCGGATCGAGCTGACCGGCGAAGCACCGGTACCGCCGTCGTGGCCGGAAATGGTGATCAGGTCAGCACCGGCCTTGACCACGCCCGCCGCGATCGTGCCGACGCCGGCATGGCTGACCAGCTTCACCGACACCAGCGCGGTCGGGTTGACCTGCTTGAGGTCGTAGATCAGCTGCGCCAGGTCTTCGATGGAGTAGATGTCGTGGTGCGGCGGCGGCGAGATCAGGCCGATGCCCGGCCTGGCATAGCGCAGGCGTGCGATCAGTTCATTGACCTTGTGCCCGGGCAGCTGGCCGCCCTCGCCGGGCTTTGCGCCCTGGGCGACCTTGATCTGCAGCACTTCGGCGTTGACCAGGTATTCGGCGGTGACGCCGAAGCGGCCCGAGGCCACCTGCTTGATCTTGCTCCGCTTGTCGGTGCCATAGCGCGCCGGGTCTTCGCCACCTTCGCCGGAATTGCTGCGGCCGCCGAGGCGGTTCATCGCAATGGCCAGCGCTTCATGCGCCTCGGGCGAGAGCGCACCGAGGCTGATCGCGGCGGTATCGAAACGCGGGAACAGATCGCTGGCCGGTGCCACTTCGTCCAGCGGTGTCGGCGTTGCCGCCGGCACCAGCTGCAGCAGATCGCGCAGCGCCGACGGCGGGCGCGCATGCACGGCATCGCAGTACTGCTGCCACGCACGCGGGTCACCGCTGCGCGCTGCGCGCTGCAGGGTGGTCACCACGTCCGGGTTGTACATGTGGTACTCGCCGCCGTGCACGTACTTCAGCAGGCCGCCGACATCCACGCCCTGCTGGGCGTCCCAGGCCTGCGCGCATAGTTCACGCGCGTCGGTATCCAGCCGCGCGAAGCCGGCGCCACCGATGCGCGAAGCGGTATCGGGGAAGCACAGCTCCACGACCTCAGGCTCCAGGCCGATGATCTCGAACAGCTGCGCACCGCGGTAGCTGGCCACGGTACAGATGCCCATCTTCGAGATGATCTTGGACAGGCCCTTGTAGATGCCCTTGCGGTAGCGGCGGCCGATCTGCGACTGCTCGCCGCCCTTGCTGAGCTTGAGGATGCCGCGACGACCCAGGTCGAACAGGGTCTGGTAGGCCAGGTACGGGTACACCGCCGTGGCACCGAAGCCGAGCAGGCAGGCCATGTGATGCGCGTCGCGCGCGGTGCCGGTCTCGACGATCAGGTTGACGTCGCAGCGCAGGCCCAGCCGTGACAGGTGGTGGTGGATGGCGCTGGTGGCCAGCAGCGCATGCACCATCGGCCGCCCGGCCACCGGGTAGCGGTCGGACAGCAGCAGCATCACCATGCCGTCGCGCGCAGCCTGTTCGGCTTCGACGCAGATGCGTTCGATGCCGGCACGCAGGCCTTCCTCTTCGCTGTAGGACAGGTCGAGCAGGCGGTTGGCCTGCACGTACTGGTCCATCTTCAGCAGCTGGCGCAGCTTGCGCTGGCTCAGCACCGGCGAGTTGAGGATGACGTGGTTCACCGTCTCCGGGCCGGCATGGAAGATGTTGGTCTCCTTGCCGAGCTGGGTGGACAGCGACATCGCGCAGTCTTCGCGCAGCGGGTCGATCGGCGGGTTGGTGACCTGCGCGAAGGCCTGGCGGAAGTAGTCGTACAGCGGACGGCTGCGCTGGCTGAGCACGGCCATCGGCGTGTCATCGCCCATCGAGCCGGTGGCTTCCTGCTCGGTCTCGGCCAGCGGCCGCAGCACCTGTTCCACTTCCTCGCTGCTGAGCTGGTACAGCTTGTGGTAACTGCGCAGCGTGCCTTCGTCGAATGGCTCTTCCACCAGCGACGGATCGATCAGTTCGGTCTGCAGGTAGGTGACGCCCTGCTGCAGCCACTGCTTGTACGGTGCACGGCCGCGGTTGATGCGGTCGATGGCCTCCGAATCGAGCAGGTCACCGCGCTTGAGGTCGATGGCGATCATCTCGCCCGGGCCGAGCTTGCCCTTGCGCACCACGCGCTCGGTCGGTACTTCCCAGACGCCTGCTTCAGAGGCGACCAGGAAGTGGCGATCAGCGGTCAGCATCCAGCGCGCCGGGCGCAGGCCGTTGCGGTCGAGGGTGCACACCGCGTAGCGGCTGTCGCAGGCGACGATGCCGGCCGGGCCGTCCCAGGGTTCGCTGTTGAGGCCGTGGAACTCGTAGAACGCGGCCAGGTCCGGGTCCTTGAACTCCAGCGACTGCGTTGCCGGCGGTACCAGGATGCGCAGCGCCTGGATCAGCTCCATGCCGGCGGACACCATCAGTTCCAGCATGTTGTCCAGGCTCTGCGAATCGGAGCCGTGCATGGAGATGACCGGATCGAACTCGCCGATGTCGAAACGGGGCGTCTTCCACACCTTGCTGCGCGCCTGCGCCCAGCGCCGGTTGCCTTCGATGGTGTTGATCTCGCCGTTGTGGGCGAGCATCCGGAACGGGTGCGCCAGCGGCCAGCGCGGCAGCGTATTGGTGGAGAAGCGCTGGTGGAACACGATGGCGCTGGAGGCCAGTTCGCGGCGTTGCAGGTCCGGGAAGAAGCGGCTGAGCTTGTCCGGCAGCACCATGCCCTTGTAGCTGATGGCGTTGGGGCTGAGCGTGGTGACGTAGTAGTCGGCATGCGCGCGCAGCAGCTGCTCGCTGCGGCGGCGGGCCAGGAACAGGGCCAGGCCGAAGCCGGCGTCATCCTGGCCGACGCCGGCATCGACGAACACCTGTTCGATGCGCGGCAGCGTGTCGCGTGCCAGTTGGCCGCAGACGCTGTCGTCGGTGGGTACTTCGCGCCAGCCGGCCACCCTGCAGCCGACCGCCTCGATCTGCTGCTGCAGCTGTACGCGGCAGGCCTGCGCGGCGTCGGCATCGTGCGGCAGGAACACCAGGCCCGCAGTGAAGCGCGCGCCGACGGCGATGCCGGCTTCGCTGGCCAGCAGTTTCAGGAAGGCATCGGGGCGGCGCAGCAACAGGCCGCAGCCGTCACCAGTGAGGCCATCGGCAGCGACACCACCACGGTGGGTCATGCGCGAGAGCGCAGCGATGGCGGTATCGACCAGCAGGCGCGAAGGCTGGTCGTCGAGCTGGGCGACCATGCCAAATCCACAGGCATCGCGCTCGGAGCGCGGGTCGTAAAGCCCTTGGCGGTTGCGGGGGGCCATCTCTACCTCGATGCAGATTGAAATGAACGGGGACACTCCTGCCCGCTCTGTAGAGCACGCCCTGTACGTCATGGTGGAGTGTGCCGCGCATGGCGCGGCCCGTCGGGAAGCCGCTTGGCGCACGCCCATACGGCGTTGCTCACCTTGCGCAGGCACTCGCCTGCGCGGCGGCGCGCGCCTTGTCTGGCCGCACGCCAAGTGTCTTCACACTCACCCTGACGCACACGCCGTGCTCTTCCTGGAGCGCATCATGAGGCCACCGGATGCCTCGACTAGATCACAGGTTGCTGCAACGCCGCAATACACGGTTGCAGGCGCAACCAAAGCGCCGGCAAACGCTTTGCCGGCGCGGGGTTCCTCAGCCGCAGCGGACGCCGCTGACCACGTCCTTTGCGTCCACTTCGATGTTCAGGCGGTCGCCCAGGAACTCCATCGTGGTGACGTCATTGGGGTGCAGCACGCGCAGCTGCTTGGCCGCGGCATCTTCCTGGGCCTGCTTGCCGAGCGTTTCGGTATAGGGCTGGCCGACCAGGCTCTGCACCTGGCTGGCGTCACAGTTGCCGACCGGCGGTGCTTCGGTGGCCTTGCCGGCTTCGTCGGCCGGGGCCTTGGCGGCTTCGGCGGCCTGCTGTGCGTGGGCGGTGGCCGAATCCTGCTCATCCAGCGACGGCGCCTGGCAGGCGGTCAGGGCCAGCACGGCCGGCAGCAGCAGGGCGGAGAGGGAACGGGCGCGGATCGGGAACGACATCATGACTCCGGAATGGAAGGGACGGTGAAAGGCCGAGCATAGCGGCGAACCCGCCCTCACGTGTTTGTCTTGCGTTATTGACGTGGCCACGCCGCGCCGATCGGCAGACTGCAGGCATGCCAGCAACCTCCTCACCCGAACGCACCGCCGCGCGCGCCGCCGGCCTGCGCTACGTCGATGACACCCAGCCTGGTTTCAGCCGCGTCCGCGCCGGTAAAGGCTTCTCCTATCGCGATGCCGATGGGCACGCCGTGCGCGATGCCGCCACGCTGCAGCGCATCCGTTCGCTGGCCGTGCCCCCGGCCTACACCGCCGTGTGGATCTGCGCGCATCCCAACGGCCATCTGCAGGCGACCGGCCGCGACGCACGGGGGCGAAAGCAGTACCGCTACCACCCCGATTGGGCGGCCGTTCGCGATGCGGGCAAGTTCGACCGCACCATCGCCTTCGGGGAAGGGTTGCCGAGCCTGCGCCGGCGGCTCAGCCGCGACCTAAAGCGCAGTGGCTTCCCCCGTGAGAAGGTCCTCGCGGTGGTGGTGGCGCTGCTGGCCGACACGCTGGTGCGGGTGGGCAACGAGACCTATGCCAAGGAAAACAAATCCTACGGCCTGACCACCCTGCGCAACCGGCACCTGGACCTGCTGCGCGGCGGCCGCGTGCGGATGCGTTTCCGGGGAAAATCAGGACAACTGCATGAGGTGACAGTGGGCGACCGCAAGCTCGGCGCTCTGGTGCGCGGCGTGCAGCAGCTGCCGGGGCAGGCGCTGTTCCAGTACCGCGACGACGAGGGTGTCGTGCAGCCGGTGGATTCAGGGGCGGTGAACGATTACCTGCGCGAAGTGATGGGCGAAGACTTCACCGCCAAGGACTTCCGTACCTGGGGCGGAACGCTGGCGGCCGTGCAGACCTTCGCCGCCACCGAGCTGCCAGAACCGGCCAGCCAGCGCGCGCTGGCCAAGGCGCAACGCGAGGTGGTGTGCCAAGTGGCTGCGCGGCTGGGCAATACGCCAGCGGTATGCCGCAAGGCCTACATCGATCCGTGCGTGTTTGCCGGTTGGGAAAGGGGCGAGCTGACTGCACTGGCGGGCCTGCGCGGCCCGCGGCAGTGGGAGCAGGCGACATTGAAGGTCCTGCGCCGCGCGCGCCGCCTGGCCAAGCGCGCCGGCGCGTCGTAACGGTCAGCCGCAGTAGATGGCAGTGATGTTGTTGGTGCGGCCCTTCTCGATGGTGAGTCGTTCACCGCCTTCGCTGGCGGGCGGCACACGCGGACCGTCGTGACGCAGCACCTGCACGTGCAGGCTGTCGCTGTCGACGCGGGCGCGCTCGACGGTCGCATCCGATGCCGCCAGGCCCACCGCGCCGCGCACCATATCGGAATGGCACTGGCCGGAAATCACGCCATCGATGGGCTGGTTCTGGGCGACGGGGCTGCTGCTGCAGGCGGCGAGGGCGAAGCAGACGGCGGCGGTGGCAATGGCATGTTTCATGGGGGGCGTTCCTCGTGTTGTGGCCTGCAGGGTGCGACGACACGCGTGGTGGCGGAATGAATGCCGTGCACGCGATGGACACAATGCGCTCACTGCCGCCAACAGCCTGCGTGGAGATACTGCACGAGCGGCGCACGCCGCCCCCGGTACTGCGGCGCACGCGCCCCGGTAGTGCCGGCCGCTGGCCGGCAACCCCCCATCCTCCCGAGGAGACCTGCATGGCCACCACCAAGAAGACCCCCGCCCGCCGCAAGGCATCGCCGAAGGTACGCAAAGGCACCCAGGCGGCGCCAGCCGCCGCCGAAGCCACCACGTCCGAGCGCCCGCGCGTGGTGAAGACCGCCACCCGCAAGGCCGCCGCTTCCGATCCGCGCGCGGCGCGTGTTGCAGCACGGCAGCGGCGCCTGCAGGACCAGGAAAAAGCGAAGGATGTACGCGTAGCGAAGAAGGCGGCAAAAAAGAAGACCGCCACACAGGCCGGGCCGCGCCATCAGCCGGAGAAGATGCCGGCGCAGCAGCTGGCCAAGCCCGGCCACGAGCACGCACTGGAACTGGCCCCGCGCTTCCTCGCGCCGGATTACGTCGGCAGCGGCAAGCTGCAAGGGATGCGGGCGATCGTCACCGGTGGTGATTCCGGCATCGGCCGTGCGGTGGCGGTACTGTTCGCCCGCGAAGGCGCCGACGTTGCCGTGCTGCATCTGGACGAAGCCAAGGACGCCGAGTTGACCCGCCAGCATGTGGAAAAAGAGGGCGGTCGCTGCGTGGTGATCGCTGGCGACGTACGCGACCCGCGCTTCTGCGACAAGGCCGTCAAGCAGGTGGCCAAGGCGTTTGGCGGCATCGACATCCTGGTCAACAACGCGGCGTTCCAGCTGCACTGCGAACGCCTGGAAGACCTGGAAGATGCGCACCTGCAGGAAACCCTGCAGACCAACATCGGCGGTTACATCCAGATGGCACGCGCAGTGCTGCCACACCTGGGCGAGGGCGCCAGCATCATCAACACCGGTTCGGAAACCGGTCTGTTCGGCAGCAAGGCATTGATTGATTACTCGGCCACCAAGGGCGCGATCCATGCGTTCACCAAGGCGCTGGCCAGCCAGTTGCTGCCGCGTGGCATCCGGGTCAACTGTGTGGCGCCCGGCCCGGTGTGGACGCCGTTGAACCCGGCCGACAAGCAGGCGAAGGATGTGGCCGAGTTCGGCAAGGACAGTGACATGGGCCGGCCGGCACAGCCCGAAGAACTGTCGCCGGCCTATGTGTTCCTGGCCTCGCCGGCCTGCGCCAGCTACATCAGCGGGGTGATCCTGCCGGTGATGGGCGGGCCGCGCGGCTAGCGCGCGGCAGCAACACCCTTGGGCGCGGCAGTGTAGAAGCCGGCGATGCGCGGTATGAACTGCTGCGGATTGGCATCGACCAGATTGGTCAGTACGACAACGGCGAGGTCGCGCTCGGGATAGACGATGAAGGCCGAGCGCGCACCGCCCATGCCACCCACCTGCAGGTCGGGTGCGGTGTTGAACACCGGCCAGCCTGCGGCCCAGTCACCGGCGCTGCCGTCGTTGAGGCGCTCGGCCGTCCACATCTGCTGCAGCGCGCGCTGCTCCAGCAGGCGTCCCTCCTGCAATGCAGCCAACCAGCGCGCGGTGTCATCGGCCGTGGTGAGGATGCCGCCCCCGGCCCACAGGCTGGGCGGCATGTCGTAGAACCAGTGCGACAGGCGTGGCGTCGCATCCTTTGCATCGGTGGCGCGTGGCAGGTAGCTGTACATCGTCGCCGCATCCGGGATCAGGTCGTAGCTGTCGCCAAAGGTGGTGCGTGCCATGCGCGCGGTGGAGAACTGGCCGGTGGCCAGAAAGCGTTCGTAGGGCATGCCGGATTGCCGCGCGATGATCCGCGCCAGCAGCAGGTAGTTGGTCTGGTTGTACTGGAAACGCTCGCCGGCCCTGGCCTCTGCCGGCAGCGCGCGGACCGCCTGCCATGCGTCCTGTTCCGAACCCCCACCCAGCAATCCCTCTGCATCGAGGATGTCGGGCAGGCCGGAGGTGTGGGCGAGCAGCTGGCGCACCCGCACTGCCCGCCAGCTTTCGGGCAGGTCGTCGAGATAGCGCGCGATGGGCGCGTCCAGATCCACCCGCCCGTCCTGTGCCAGCTGCGCCAGAGCGACGCCGGTGAAGGATTTGGTGGCCGAGTTGAGCGGGAACCGGGTGCTGCGGGTGGCGACCACACCGTTCTCGACGTTGGCCAGCCCATAGGTTTCCGACAGCACCACCTGGCCATCCTTGACCACCGCGATCTGCAGGCCCGGGATGCGCTGTTCCTGCATGGTCTGGCGGATGAAACGGCGGGTCTTGTCGTTGGCCTGGTCCTGGTTGGCGGAGACGGCGGCAAAGGGCAGCAGGCTGATGATCATGAGCAGGGTTCGTAGCGTCTGGCGAGGCATGCGGGTTCCCGGAGGGCGTAAAGATCGGCGGCGGTGACGGCTGCCTCAGGCGACAGGCCATGGGTCGGATGCGCGCCCGGCGTAAAAGGTTTAAGCCGGCTGCGCGCCCTACCGTTCGTCGGCCCATGACTTCCGGGGGGTTGACTACAGGTGTCGTCATGGCAACAGTAGCGACACGTGTAGTCAAGGGAGTGTTGTCATGCGTGGCAAGACCATCGGGGACCAGGAACTGGCCCTGCTGCAGTATGTGGATGAGCAGGCACCGGCCAGCGTC
>Ga0207668_10000780_pt1 | contig 19507 bp, 16 predicted proteins | sample KBSS43metaG_FD_184323 | JGI IMG/M metagenome (GOLD analysis project Ga0207668, IMG submission 184323) | Switchgrass rhizosphere microbial communities from Kellogg Biological Station, Michigan, USA - KBS S4-3 metaG (SPAdes) (version 2) | ecosystem: Host-associated > Plants > Roots > Rhizosphere... | reverse complement strand
GTGTACCCGCGCCCGGTCCACCCCTTGCCAGCGGATCCACACGTCCTGGACGACGTCCTCGGCATCGGCGACACGACCCAGCATCTGGTACGCGATCCCGAACAGTCGAGAACGAACCCTTTCGAAGGCGGCCGCCGCCTCGGCCGCTGACGGATCGATCCGCTGATCCGGGACGGCCGTCGCAGCCATGAAACGCGCCTTGGCGCCAGTCAAACCCACGCTCGACGCGCCCGAGTTCGACGCCGTACGGACACTGGACCTGCGCATGGAGATCACCCCTGCTCACGGTGTCGTGGACCACGGGGGCCGGCACCTCCTGCTCGCGACCCGACGCGATGACCAGGTCACCGTCCTCCGGACCAAGCTCCGCCCGCGCCCGTAGGAACCGTGGTTGCACCCCGTGGCCATGGCCCCCGGGGTACCAGCCGTACCGGGGGATCAGCCGACGGCACCCCACCGCTTCGGCCGCGGCGAGCCGATGCCAAGCGAGGGTTTCATCCACGCGCCGGTCGGCTACCCCCACCGCGGTTTCTCCTCACGATGTGGCAAGGCTGCGGCCGAGTGTGCGTAACCGCGCCGGACACGCGGGGCGGGACGACATTGCTGAGCCGGCCGGCCGCCGACCCGGCGCAACAACCTAAAGACCGCGCTGATCCGCTTCTCGTGACAGGCGTGTGAGAGAGAAAGACTGTCGTGGCTGGCCCCGTCGCCGGAACCCGCCGGTCAACGCATGAGAGGTCAGGGTGCGGGCAGCGTGCGCTTGCCGGTCCGTACGTAGGATTTGATCTCCTCCGGGGACAGTCCGGCCAGTCCGAGGTCGTCCTGTGTCCGGCCGTCCACCCACCAGTCTCGTTCGTTCACGACGTTGTAGATGTTGACGATCGAGTCGATGACCGGCGTCGCGACGCCGACCGCTCGGCCGAGGTTGCTCCACGGCACCAGGCCGTACGGGGGCGTCCTCGGTGAAGTACCTGCTGGTGACGGCGTGCGGCCCCGAGATGGGGGTCAGCGAGATGTTGCCGTGGATGCTCATGTAGAGCTCCTGCCACGTGTACCCCTCGCCGAGGCCGGTGAAGTCCTCGATCGGGGTCAGCCGGTAGCCGAGCCGGCGGCCGATCGCCTTGCGCTCGTTGTCCACCTGGATGTTGATCCGGCACGAGCTAGGGGTCACGCCGTGTTCGTAGAGGAAGGAGGGCCGCTTCGCCGAATTTTCGATAGCGGTGACGCTGAGCAAGCTGGGCCCGGCGTGCACGCCGGGGTTGACGAGGCTGAGCCCGGCCTCGAGGACGTCGGCATACACCTTTTCGTACGGGTGGATGGCCCGCATGTCATCGATGAGCGCGGCGCCTTCCTCGGCGGGCAGGAACGCGATGTTGACCGGGTTGTAGCCGTGGATGACTACCCTGCCGGGCGCCTCGAGGCGGGTGTCGTACGGCAGGTTGTTGACCTCAGCGATCATCGGGCAGTCCACGTCACCGAAGACGGTCCGGAACAGCAGCCCGGCGAACGCTCCCGGATACACCACGATCACCTGGTCCGCGGTGACCTTGCCGCGCAGGAGTTCGGTGTACGCGTCGTGGGCGAACGCCGGGGTGACCACCAGGATGTACCGGACGCCGTCGAGAGCTTCGCCGATGTCGCTGGTGACCTTGTTGAGTGCGAAGCTGCCGTTGATCATGCCGGTGGAGTGGATGGTGTGGGTCTGGAACACCTCCCGCATGCCCGCGGCGAACTCGGGCATCTCATACAGGTTGACCGCGAAGCCGCGGGAGGTGAGGTCGACTGCCATCGCGTGGGCGCCGTGGCCTCCGCCGGTACGGCAACGGTTTCGGTCACGTGTGTGTCTCCTGGTCTGTGATCGGGGCTTCGTCGTCGAAGGAAGTCAGGAAGGCTCGGGTGCGGTCCTGGGTGGGGTGGTCGAGGACCTCGGCCGGCGCCCCTTGCTCGATGATCCGGCCGCCGTCGAGGAAGACGACGCGCCCTGCTGCTCATCCTGGTCGGCGTCACGGTTCTTCACTGGCTGCTGCGCCGGACCGGCTGGCTGTGACGCAACCGGCGAGCGTGCGGGAACGCCCAGGCGGCAGGCCCGCCTCGACCCCGCTGCCGCCCTGACCGCCCGCCGGAGCCGCTGCCCTGCCAGCGGACCGGAGATCGCGGTGCCTCCGGCGGACGCCGCGTGGATCAGCGCCGCCAGAGCGACGATCCATTCGCAGGCCTCGGCGTTTGTCACGCGGCGACATATTGCCCGATTCCGTACACCAGCCCAGCGGTCGCGAGAGCCGTGGAAGCCGCGACCAGCACCGTGCCGAGGCGCTGGACCGACGGTTTACCGGAGACCGACGGCGCGTCCAGGGCCGCCAGGAAAACTCCCCAGCCGAGTGCCAGCGCTCCCGCAATGTATGCCATCGAACCATCGCCCATCGCCAATCGATGGCTCTGACTGTGCCGTGGATGGTTTCACAGCTGGACAACGTGGTGTGGCTGACAGGTGAACGCCGATCGGGCGCATTCCGGCGGGAGGTTGCCCATGCGCCGCAAGTACCCAGCAGCGCCGGGACGCTACGCCGGCCGGACTCAAGTCACCCAGAGTTCATGTCTGCTCGCCGCGCGCGAGCGAGGAGCCGACCGTGAGCGACGAACTGCGCTCGAACTTCTTGACCCGTTCCGTGGACTGGCTGCGGGCCGGCTACCCGGCCGGCGTGCCCCGGCAGGACTATGTGGCCCTGCTCGGCCTGCTGCGCCGCAAGCTGACCGAGGACGAGGTCCGCAAGATCGCCCAGGATCTCGCCGACGCGTCGCACCAGACGTCCGAGCCGATCACCACCGAGGACATCGAAACGATGATCGACCAGAGCGTCCTGCAGCCGGCGTCCGCCGAGGACGTGGTCCGGGTGTCCGCCCGGCTCGCCGCCGGTGGCTGGCCGCTTGCCGACTCGCCACGAGCATGATCCTCGGCCGACCGACCGACCCGCCACACCGTCTGGCGGACGGTGCGGCCGGTGCCTGATGGCGCCGTCCGCGCTTCGCGCCGGGCGGCAGCACGGCCGGGCGTAGCTCTCTCACTTGGCTGGCGAGGCCGCAAGCTCGGCTTCCGGAAAGTCGACGCGCCGAGCGGTCCGCAGTGCATGGTGGATATAGCTTGCAGGGCCACGATCGCGACGACGCATTCCACCACGATGCCGAGCAGTGATTGATGTGCGAACGCGGATCCCAACGATGCAGTCCGAGATATTCCAGTCGGCATCTACACCGATCCGGCCGGCGGCTGTCTCGTAGCCTGCGGCCCGGCACAATGCCTGCTGCCGCACGCCGCGCGGTGGAGTTCCTCAGCGGGTTCCACCCGTACATCTGCTCGACACAATGACCCTGGCCGCTGGGTCCTTTCGTCGCAGGACAATCAGCAGGCCACGAGCGCTGTGAGCCGTGAGTTACGCTTCCGTCCCCGGCGGTGCGCCGGTCGCGGTCGCTTCGCCGATCCAGGCGGCGATCTGGGTGCGGTTGGTGAAATCGAGCTTGGTCAGGATGTTCTGGACGTGGGATTCGACGGTCCGGACGGAGAGGACGAGCCGGGCGGCGATGTCGCGATTGGTGAGCCCCTCCGCGACGAGACCGGCGATCTGTCTTTCCCGGCGGGTCAGCGGATCGTGGGCGGGAGGCGTCGCCGGGTGCCGCGGGGCGGCCGGTGGCTTGGGTCGCTCATCGAGGGCCAACTCGATAGCCTCGTCGAGGGTGAGGTGGGTGCCGTCCGCGAAGGCGGTGCGGTAGGCGGTGCCGCCCAGCGCTAGCCGGGTCTCGCGGAGGCAGGCGGCATACCAGGGTCCGTACGGGCCGAACTCCACTGCCAGCACTCCTTCGCGACGTTTGATCGCGTCGAGGGCGCCGAGCAGGCGGGCGGCCCGTTCGTAGTGCGCGCGACGGGCGGCGTAGGTCGTCAGGATGGCCAGGCAGACGCCCGCGGCGGCCGAGTCCTGCACGATCCGGAACACCGCCAGCGCCTCCCGAACGAGCGGTTCCACCGGCTCGGCGTCCCCCCGCTGGACGGCCACGACGGCGAAGATCGTCGTGCCCCAGGCACGGGTCCATTGCGCTCCGTGGGCCTCGCCGAGCCGGCGGCACTCGTCGGCTAAATCGGCGGCGTGGGGGTCGCCGGCGGTGGCCGCGCTCATGGCGGCGTTGAGCAGGGCGATACTGATGCGGCGCAGGTCGCCCACGGCGCGGGTGGCCGTCAGCGCCTCCCCGACGAGAACGCGCGCGTAGGGGAGATCCAGGTGCGGGTCGGCGTAGGCGCAGAGGCTGCGGGCCAGGGCCACAACGGCGGCGGCGTGCGGGTCGTCGAGGCGTCCGGCGAGCTCGCGGGCCTCGGCGAGCAGGCCCGCACTCACCGGCGCATCACCCAGCTGCAAGGCCAGGACGCTGGCCTCGGCCAGCGCCCGTTCGCGGGTGGGGGTCGGGCGGGTGTCGGCGACGAGGGTGCGGGTCAGCCAGGCCAGCCCTTCCCGCTTGCGGCCGCTGCTGAGCCAGAGGTCGCGCAGCGCCACCGCCATTTCCAGGGCACACCCGCCGCCGCTCTCGCCGAGACTGTACTCCATGGCCGAGCGCAGATTGGGCAGCTCGGTGCGCAGCCGCAGCAGCCAGTAAACCTCACGGGGCGACACCCGTTCGGCTACCGCCCGCCGCAGCACCTCCCGGTAGTGGTCCCGGTGCCGGGCGCGCACCGCAGCCTCCTCCCCGGATTCGCGCAGCCGCTGCTGTGCGTACTCCCGGGCCGTCTCCAGCAGCCCGTATCGCGCACTGGTGGCGCCGCTGTCCAGGAGCACGAGGATCGACTTGTCCAGCAGACCGGCCACCAGCTCGACCACCTCGCCGGGGATGAGGCCGTCCCCGCCGCACACCTGCTGGGCCGCCTCCAGGTCGAACCCGCCGGTGAACACCGAGGTTCTCGCCCACAGCGTCTGCTCGGCCGGGAGACACAACCCGTAGCTCCAGTCCAGCGTGGCCCGAAGCGTCCGCTGGCGATCGGGCGAGTTGCGCAAGCTACCGGTCAGCAACCTGAACCGGTCGTCCAAACGGTCCAGCAACTGCCCAACCGACAGCACCCGCAACCGCCGGGCGGCCATCTCCAGCGCCAGGGGGATGCCCTCCAGTCGATGGCACACCCCGGCCACCTCGGCCCGGTTCAACGGGGTGACCTCGAACCCGGGCGCCACGACGTGAGCGTGCTGGGTGAACAGCTGCACGGCGGCGAACCCGCTGAGATCTCCCGGCGGCAGCCGCTCGGGATCCGGCGCCGCCAGCGGGCCGACCGCGAACACGTGCTCGCCGGGCACCCGCAACACCTCGCGGCTGGTCGCCAGCACACGAAGGCCCGGCGCCGCTCTCAGGAGGCCGGCCACCAACGAGGCACACGCGTCGACCAGATGCTCGCAGTTGTCCAGGATCAGCAGCAGCCGTCTGTCGCGCAGGTAGTCGTTGAGCACCGACGGCACCGGTCGCGCCGAGCGCTCCGCCACCCCGAGCACCACGGCCACGGCCGAGGGAACGAGCTCCGGATCCTGTACGGCGGCCAGTTCCACCAGCCACCCGCCGTCCGGAAACGTCCGCTCGGCCTGTCTGCTCACCCGGAGCGCCAACCGGGTCTTGCCGATGCCACCCATGCCGGTCAACGTCACCAGGCGGGCCGCACCCAGCAGCCGCCGCAGCTCCGGCTGCTCACGCCGGCGACCCACGAAGTCGCTCAGTTCAGCCGGAAGATTGCCCCTTCGAGGTCGGCCCACCACCCCCGACAACCTACGCAAGGCCGCTGTGGCACGCCACCGCCGACCGCGGCCAGGCCACCCGGGGCGGGTGCGAGCCGATCACCGCCGTCTGGTACCCCGGGTCACAGCCCGCGCAGCGAGAGCGCGGACGCTTTCGCTGCGGACAGGCCAGGGCCGGTTTGCGGCAGCGCCGTTGCCACGATCAGGCTCGCCAGCGCCACCACGGTCAGGTACACCGCGGGAGCGATGGGGTTGCCAGTCGTGTCCACCAGCCACGTCGACACATACGGGCCGGTGCCGCCGAACACGGCCGCGGTCACGTTGAGCGCCAGGGCGGTGGCGGTGAACCGGATCGGTGTGGGGAACAGCATCAGGCTCAACGATGCCCCGGCCGTGTTGGCCACGCCCAGCACGACGGCCCACAGGGCGGCCCCGAGCATGGCCGCGGCGAGCGTGCCCTGGCGCACGATCAGCAGACCGGGTACCGCGACGACCGCCATGGCCAACGCGCTTGCCATGGCCACGGCGCGCGGTGGGAACCGGTCGATCAGGACGCCGCCCAGCACCAGGCTGCCGGCCAGGATCAGCACGCCGCCGAGGGTGGCCGCGAAGGTTTCGCCGGTGGACAGTCCCGCGACCCGGGTCAGGTAGCTCGGTAGGTAGCCGACCAGCAGATATCCGCCCAGCAGGGCCATCGCCGCGAACCCGGCGAACAGGAGAAGGCCTCGGGTGGCGGTGCGAACCGCGTGGATGAGCGGAAAGCGCTGCAGTTCCCGGTCGGCGGCCCGGAAGTGTGGCGTGTCCGCCACCTTCATCCGCAGGAACACCCCGATCAGGCCTAGGGGGGCCGCGACGGCGAACGGAATCCGCCATCCCCATGACGCCATTTGCTGCGCGTCCAGCACCGCCGCCAACACCAGGCTGGTCCCCGCGGCGACGGCGAAGCCCATGCTGCTGCCGGCCAGGTTCGCGGACACTGCCCGACCGGACCGGCCGGGCCGGGCGTGTTCGAGGACGAAGATGTTCCCGCCGGCCACCTCACCGCCGATCGACAGCCCTTGCACCAGGCGGCAGACGAGCAGGAGTACCGAGGCCCACACGCCGACACGCGCGTAGGTGGGCAGTACCGAGATGGTCAATGTCCCCACCGTCATCACGAGGATCGACGCGGCCAGCGACGAACGTCGGCCCAACCGGTCGCCCACGTGACCGAAGACCAGGCCCCCGAGCGGGCGGGCCGCGAAGCCCAATGCGAAGATCGCGAAGGTGGCCAGCAGCGCCGCTGTCGGATCACTCGGCGGGAAGAACTGCTTCGACAGGATCACCGCGAAGAAGCCGTACAGCGCCAGGTCGTAGCCTTCGACGAAGCTGCCGATGCTGGCGGCGATCAGCGCCCGGCGTGCCCCGCCCGGACTGTTACTCGTGGCGTCGCCCATGCCGGCAGTGTGCGCTCCTACTGCTGACACATCCATCCTCGTCACCCTTGCGGGTGGCGCCGCCGCGTCGGCCGAACGTGAGGTGTCGAGGATGGATGGCCGATCGTACCGGGGGCGATCACCTCATTGGTCTGAACCACTTCGGCTCGCCTGGATGCGGCGCGACGCCGGCGGTTCAGGTGTCAGCCAGGATGGCTCGCGTGCCAGGCGGCGATTTGGGTCCGTGAGGTCATTTCGAGCTTGGCGAGGATGTTGCCGACGTGTGACTCGGCCGTACGAGGGGAGATGACCAGCTCTGCGGCGATCTGCCTGGCGGTGAGCCCGCGCGCCACCATGGCGGCTACCTGCCGCTCGCGGCGGGTCTGCGGCGACGGCTCGGCGGCTGGCGGCGGGTGACGCTCGGGAGCCTCCCGGAGCGCATAACCGACCGCCTCCGGCAGGCGTAGTTGCTCGCCCTGCCGGTAGGCGGCGTCGAACTCCTGCCTGCCGAGGGCTCGGCGGACCTGCTCGGTGTATCGCTCGGCGGAGTCCTGCTGAGGGCGCGGCATGGTGGCGCCGATGCTGCGGTAGGCGGCGCGGCCGCCACCGAGCAACCGGGCGGCGCGTTCCGGCTCCCCGCTGGCCTGCGCGGCCCAGGCGAGCAGCTCGATGCAGTACGCCGCCCCGTACTGATGGACCTGCCGGGAAATCTCCAGAGCCTCCCGCAGGGAGGTGGTCGCCTCCTCGATGCGGCCCTGGCGCACCAGTTCGAGCCCGAGGGATCGCAGGGCCGCCGTCCTGAGCCCGCGCACCCCAAGCTCCGCGCAGAAGGCCAGGGCCTCCCGGCTGATCGCCTCCGACACCGGATCGCCAAGGTACGAGGTGGTCTGCGCGAGCCCGGACGCGGTGGCCAGCGTGCCCCACCGGTTGCCCGGCGCCCGGTGCCGGGCGTAGCCGTCCTCCAGCAGCGGGCGCGCCCGGCCGAGGTCGCCCGCGAACAGAGCAGCGTAGCCGGTCAACGAGATCGACCAGGCCAGGAAGTTGTTCGTCACGATCAACGGCCTGGTCAGGGCCAGGCACCAGTCACGATGCCGGCGGCGCATCGCGCGTTCTTCGCCGCGTTCGGCGAGCAACCGCAGCCCGTACGCGCGCAGGGTGTCCAGCCAGACGTAGCGCACCGCCGGATCGCTGGGCCGGGCCGCGATGATCGACTTGTCGACGAGATTGCTGAGCAGCGGCAGCAACTCGCTGCCGGCCCCGTCTCGTCGTCGGCGCAGACCCGCTGCGCACCATTCAGGTCGAAGTCGCCGGCGAACACCGAGGCGCGGGCCCACAGCGCCCGCTCCGGCGCCGAGCAGTTCCGCGCTCCAGTCCACTGTGGCCTGCAGCGACTCGTTCCGCCCGGTCCGTCCCGGCGGCGCCAGCAGCCCGAACCCGTCGCCCAGCCGGTCCAGGATCTGCGCCGCCGACAGCACCCGCAGCCAGGCTGCCGCCAGCTCGACGGCCAGCGGCAGCCGGTCCAGCCGCTGGCACAGCTCCGCCACGATGTCGCGGTTGTCCGAGCTGATGGCGAAGCCAGGCAGCACCGCCCGTCCTCGTGCCTCGAACAGCGCCATCGCGTCGTCGGCCGGGACCGGTGCCACCTCCAGCACGCTTTCCCCCGGCAGGCGCAGCGGTTCCCGGCTGGTGGCCAGCACATGCACGTCGGGTGTGGCACGCAGCAGCAGGTGTACCAGGTCGGCACACGCGTCGATCAGGTGCTCGCAGTTGTCCAGCACCAGCAGCAGCCGCAGCCCCGAGAGACGCTCGGCGAGCACCGCGGCGGCCGGCCGGGAGGACAGGTCGACCATGCCGAGCACCTGCAGGACGGTGTCGCCGAGCAGACCGGGCTGCTGCAACCGGGTCAGGTCGACCAGGTGGCCGCCGTCGGGGAACGCCCGGCGCGCCCGGGCGGCCACCCGCAACGCCAGCCGGGTCTTGCCGACCCCACCCGGGCCGGTCACGGTGACCAGGCGCAAGTTCCCCAGCATCCGCCGGGCCTGCACCAGCTCCGCACGGCGGCCGACGAAGCTGCTCGTCTCGGCCGGCAGGTTCGACCGGACCGCAAGCCGAGGTGCCAAGGTCCCTCCTACCCGACCGATGATCGCAGCGTGGGGGACGCGGAGCCATGCCCCGTTCGAGTGACAGGGGTCGGCGCGAGAGCCGGAGCTTAGGGCCTGCTCCGGCTGCCGGACGTCACCGGCCCGGTCGCCGACACGGACAGCTTCAGGGCGCGGACACCACGATGGCCGAGCAAGTCGAGATCATGGCGGGAGTCCTCGAGCGTTTCGATCAGATATCCGGCTGGCTGGCTGACCAAGCCGCTCTACCTGCGTCCGGGCGGTACGACGGTGACCGAACCCGGTCCCGGCATGGCGGGTGCGGCGGTCGACCGCACGGGGTCACCGGATTGGTCGCGCCGAACGGTCCGGCGGTGCATGGTCGAGGTGGCGAGCAGGACCACCATCGCGGCTGCGCATCCGACCGCGATGCCGAGCAGCGGTTGGTGGGCGAACGCGACGCCACCGAGGTAGCCGAGCAGCACTGCCTGCGTGGACCACAGCAGCACGGCCAGGCCGGTGTAGCAGCGGAATCGGGCCGCCGGATAGCTGATCAGTCCCGCGGTGAAGCCCCGGCGAGCCGGTCAGCGGTCGGTGTCGCGAGCGGTGCTCATCCTGCGCGAGGTGCACCCTCACCATGCCACCCCAGGCCATCCTGACCAGCGGCCGGGATGCGGTGACCGAGTTTTCGCCACGGTCCCCGCCGGCGCCGGCAGCCGGAGGCGGCCGACCGAATCGCGCTCAACGCCCACCGAGGCGTCGCCAGGTTACCGGCCGACCGCGGCGCGAATTCCGAGCATCGGGTCGTGTTTCCACCGGCCGGTGCCACGACAAACGGCCGAAGTACAGGGCTCGGGACAGCCAGAAGCGCGCATCGTCGGGATACAGGCGAGCCAGGTCCTGGTAGTGGTACGCGAGGGTAATCATCCGAGACCGCGACAGGTGGGCGCCGGGCCCGTGCGTGACCGCCCAGTTCGCTGTCGTCGTGGTGCGGACCGTCATCGCAGGAACTCCGTTCTCGGGGCTGCGGTCCAGTCTTCGTGGCCGAGACGACGCAGAGGTAGGGGCGAACTACCTCAGCGATACCGCCGACCGTTCCCCGGCCTGGGTGGATCCGGCCCCGGCGAAGCAGCACGGCCCGGCCCGGTGACTGGCCCAGGCCGGTCCGTTTCTGCTCGAGCGGCGGCTCATGCCGTCAGCGCGGCCTCGGTGGTGAGGGCGGGCGGCCGTGGTCCTTGGCTGGGCCGGCGCCGGATCCGCCGTAGCCGGGAGCGGAGGCGCTCCTGCATGGCGTCGGTGGCCTCCTGCAAAGTCTCACCGACGGCGTGCACGTGCACCGTGACGCCGTTGACGTCGACGTGGGCCTCCACCCGGTCACCCGGGGCCGCTGCGTCCAAGGTCAGCCAGGACCGCAGGACCGGGGCCGGGGCGTGGTGCAGGGCGGCCTGCAGTTTCCGTACGGCGTAGGCCGTGGCCTCCGCGGTGACCTTGCCGTGGGTGTGCACCTGAGGAGTGGTGACCGGGTCGATGCGCGTCATGACGCCTCCTCGCTTGTCCTCGCCGAGCAGTCGCCCGGGCGTAGTCACATGATCAAAGTTGCGGGCCGGAGCGCAGTAGGGCCTTTCGTCCCTGGCTTGCGGCCGACCGACGGCGGTACGCCTGAGGGGAACACAGGAGGTGCCTGATGACCATCTCGACCCAACCGAATGACAGCGCCGCGGGCCTGCGGCTGACCGCACAGGACGTCTGGCGTGCGGTGTCGCGGGCGTCGTTCGCGGTGCTCAGCCACCTCACCCCGGCCGGGTTGCCACGGTCGAGCGGCGTCGTCTACGCCGTCGACGGCGACCGGATGCTCGTCGTCGTCGCGAGGGACAGCTGGAAGGCGCGACACATAGGAACGGACGGCCGGGTCGCCGTGACCGTGCCGATCCGCCGGGGTGGCCTGCTCTCGCTGCTGATGCCGATCCCACCGGCGACGGTGAGCTTCCCGGCGGTGGCGACCCTGCACTCCGGCGAGGCGCTGCGCCGGATCCCCGCGCTGGCGAAGCTGGTGCCGCCACAGCGGTTGGCGTCCTGCGCGGTCGTGGATCTCCGCCCGGCCGGCCACTACGTCACGTACGGCGTTGGTGTGCCGCTGCTGCACATGCGGGACCCGGTCCGGGCCCGGGCCCGGATCCCCGTCGGATGACCAGAAACTCGGCCGGCCGGCATGCTCGGCGTCCAGCCGGCGGATCGCGTGCGACAGGCTCAGCCGCGGCAGCGCGGTCTCGTCCACGGTCACGGGTGCGGCGAAGCAGTGGCCGGCCGTCAGCTCCGGCCGGGGCAGCTGCAGGCGGTAGCCGGCCGGCCTGCCTGCCCGGGCCGGATGCCCCTTCCGGCCGGGTGAGGCGCCGAGCAGCGTTGAGTCATGACAACAGGTTCCGTGCAACGCTGGATGTACCGGGGTGGCCGCCCCAACACGGTGGCCCGTTTCCTCAACGGCCTGTCGGCCCTGCAGTTCGGTGCGGGCCTGGCCCTGTCGGGCTGGGTGACGCTCGAGGTTACCGGCCGGCGTACCGGCCATACCGTCCACTGCCCGCTGGTGGTCACCGGCTACCGCGGCGAGCGTTACCTGGTATCGATGCTCGGCGGACGGGCGAACTGGGTGGCGAATGTGCGGGCCGCGCATGGCGAGGTGGTGCTGCGGCATGGCCGGCGAGAACCGGTCCGCCTAGTCGAGGTCGAGCCGGCGTTACGGGCGCCGATCCTGCGCCGCTTCCTCGCCGTGGCGCCAGGGGCCCGGCCGCACGTGCCGGTCGACCGGCACGCCCCGCTGACCGAGTTCGAGCGAATCGCCGCCGACTTCCCCGTCTTCCTGGTCACCGAGCCCGGGCGCGACCGTTCCGGCATTCTGGCGGGGGAGGGGCGGCGATGAATGTTCTCGTCGCGTACGGGACCATGGGCGGTGGCACCGGTGAGATCGCCGCCTGGATCGCCGAGGAAATGCGCGCTGCCGGCCTGACCGTCGATCTGTCACCGGCCGACGAGGTCACCGATGTCGGCCCCTACGAGGCAGTGATCCTGGGCTCCGCCGTGTACGCCACCGGTTGGCAGTCCGGTGCCCGGCATTTCGTACGCCGGTTCGCCGGCCGGTTCGCCGACCGTCGGGTCTGGCTGTTCAGCAGCGGGCCGCTCGACGACTCCGCGGAGCATGGCCCGCTGGCTCCGGTGCATCACGCCGAGGTGGCGCTGCGGGAGCTGCCGGCGGCAGAGCACATCACGTTCGGCGGCCGGATGACCATGCAGGCGCACGGATGGCTGGGGCGGGTCGCCCGGCAGTTGGCCCGCGAAGGGCACGCCGGTGACTTCCGCAACCCGGACCGGGTCCGGGCCTGGGCCCGCGGCGTGGCCGCGGAGATCCGCGAGCCGAACCAGCAGCTCGCCGAGGGCAACCGGACGCCGTAGCCGCGGCCCAGCCGGCCAGCTGACCCGTGCCGTCACGGCGGCCCGCAGTGACCGCCGTGATCAGCTGCGGCACCGGCCGGCCGGCGCCGGCCACGCCGCGCCGGCCCGTGGTCGCGTCCTGAACGGGCTCTCGGCGCCTGTTCGTGAGGTGGACGCGGTCACGCCTGGTGGCCGTCGTCGGTGTCCGCCGGATCCGGGCCTGTCCGGTTCCCAGCCGCGGCTGATGTCCCGCCAGATCGGGTCCTCCGGCCCTGTCCGGCCGCTTTTCGCGCTCGTAACGTCGGCCGTGAGGGAGGTCGAGATGAAGCCCCGGCCGGTGTCCCGCGGCACCGGTTTCCGGTCGCCGACCGGCTGCAGGCCGTCCGCCACCGGCTGATCGAGCTCTATGCGTACCCCTGGCACCGAGTGAACCGGAGGATCGACATGACCATCACGACCGCGCCGCCGGCCCGCCGAGTGCTGGTCGACTGCGTCCAGGCGGCGACCGCCGCGCCCTCGCTGCACAACAGTCAGCCGTGGGCGTTCCGGTTCCGCCGGGGTGGGGTCGACGTGTACGCCGACCCCCACCGTCGCCTGCGGGTGCTGGATCCGGCCGGCCGCGAACAGCTGATCAGCGTGGGTGCGGCCCTGTTCACCCTGCGCCTGGCGCTGCGGCAGGCCGGTTACCGGTCCGACGTGACGCTGTTTCCCGCCCCGGAAGATCCCGATCTGGTGGCGAGGGTCACCGCGATTCACCCGGCCGCTGTCACCCCGGCTGTGGAGGCGCTCGCCGCGGCCATCCCGCACCGGCACACCAACCGGCGGCCGTTCGCCCAGACGCACGTGCCCGCCGCAGTCCTGGAGCAGTTGCGCGATGCGGCCCGCAAGGAGGGCGTCGCCCTGGCCGTGGCGAGTGCGCCGGCGCGGGATGCGATCCTGGGCATGGCCCGCTCGGCCGACCGCTGGCTGCGGGCTCGGCCGGGATACCGGCACGAACTCGCCCGCTGGACCGGCCACGATCTGCGGTACGACGGTGTTCCCGCCGCGGCGGCCGGGCCCTGGGACGCGCTCGAGACGGTGCCGATCCGGGACTTCACCGAACTGTCATCGGCGCCTCGGCCGAGCGAGCAGTTCGAGCCGTACCCGACGATCCTCGTGCTGACGACCGACGGCGACCAGCGGGCCGACTGGCTTCGCGCCGGGCAGGCATTGCAGCGGGTGTTGCTCACCGCGACCTGGCAAGGCCTGGCCACCACGCCGATCAGCCAGCCGGTCGAGGTACCGGCGGTGCGGCGAATGCTCATCGACCCGGGTGCCGGCCTCTCGGTGCAGATGGTGCTGCGGGTCGGGTACGGAAGCCCGGTCGGCCGTACGCCGCGCCGACCGCTCGCCGATGTGCTTCTGGCGCGGGTGTGACCGCCACGACGGGTGATTGATCGCTTGTCTTCGTTCGTGTGAATGGGCTCTGGCGCGAACTGTGTGATTGATCTTGAATGTTGCTCAAGAAATCGCCGTGGTCCTCGGGGAGATTTGCAGTCGCCAGGTCTGGTTCTGCGTCGTAGCGAAGCGCCCGGGCCTGTTTGGCCCGGACCCGGCGGGGTGAATGCCAACGGTGCGGGCCGCCAGGATGGCAGCAGGGGGTTCGCCGTGAGTTCGAACATGGCCGTCTGCGAGCGGAACCCGAGCCCGGCGGCTACTCGTCGATCTGGATGGTTTCGTGGACGGCTCGTCGCGGCGAGACGGGCAGAACTTCGTCGGAGTCGACATACCCGAGCCGGACGATCAGGTAGGGCTCGCCGACCTCGGACAGCAGCCGGCGAAGCAGCCGGCGTGGCCAGGCGATTTCGACGGCCTCGCTGATCAGCGCGCTGGAGATGCCCTCGGTGGTGGCCTGCAGCAGCAGTGCCGACATCGCCTCGCCGCCGCGCAGCAGGTCGGCTGGCAGGTCGCCGGTGCCGAACAGGATCAGGTAGGTGGCGCCCTCATCGTGGTCGGCGCCGGCGAGCAGCCCGGGGGAGCCGTCGGGCAGGAAGTTGCGGATCGGCACCCGGCGTAGGGCCGGCTGCACCGCGGTGGCCGCCGGTACCCCGTCGCCGGTCCAGGCCGGACGGCTGGTCCAGCGGGTGAGTTCCGTGCGGTAGGCGGGGTCGAAGTATTCGGCATCGGCGGCCTCGTCGACCGACACGGCCAGCTCGGGGACGCGGTCGTCCGGCACCACGTGCAGGTAGGCGCCCTGGGCCTCGACCAGCAGCCGTAGCCGGGTCAGGGCGTCCGCCGGGATCTGGCGTTCGCCGAAGGCGCGGCGGTCGGTGCGGCGCCGGATGATGGCGTCGGCGAGGTCCTTCGCGGCCGGGTCCGGCGTGGTGCGGCCGATGACCCGGATCCGGGCCAGCAGGTCCGGGCGATGCTCCTGTTCCGGCAGGCGTCGGACGTCGGCGTGCCAGCCGGCCGCGGCCAGCGCGATCCGCGCGTGGTGCAGGGCGCCGCCGCAACTGAGCAGCAGCAGCCGTCCTTCCGCGTCGGTCATCCCGAGCCGGCGTTCCGGGTCGGACGACAACTCCAGGACCTCGCCGGTGAGGTGCCACTTCCAGGGCTGGGTGTTGAACACCGACGGCGCGCGCAGTGCGGTGCGGGCGGCCGCTTCCAGCGCGGCGCGTGCCTCCGTGCGGGGGACGTCGTTCGCGGGAGCGCTCATGGCGATACCTCCGATGTTGCTGTCGGCTCCACGGTGACAGGTGACGGCCGAGAGGTTCAGGGCCAAACGGCCCTCCCGGCCGGGTCTCGTGGGGGCTCAATCCGTCCGGTCGCCGTAGTAGGCGGCGCGCATGAGTTGCCGCATGTCGTCGAGCATCGGCATGCGGGGGTTGGCCGGGGCACACTGGTCCTCGTAGGCGTTGAGCGCCTGCCGGGGCAGGTCGGCCAGGAACGTCTGTTCGTCGACGCCGATTGCCTTGAATGACCTTTCGACACCGGCGGCGTCCCGCAGTCGCTCGATCGCCGTGGCGTACGACTCGACCCCCTCCGCCGGGGTCCGGGCCGGCAGGCCCAACATCCGGGCGATGTCCTGGAATCGTTCCGGGGCGCGGTAACTCTCGTATTTGGGCCAGCCGGTGAGCTTGCCGGGCACGGTGCCGTTGTAGCGGATGACGTGCGGCAGCAGGATCGCGTTGGTCCGGCCGTGTGCGATGTGGAAGGTCGCGCCGAGGGTGTGTGACATGGCGTGCACGATGCCCAGGAAGGCGCTGCCGAACGCCATCCCGGCGATGGTGCCGGCATTGTGCATCTTCTCCCTGGCCTCCGGGTCGGCCGCGCCGTGCTGCACCGCGCGCTCCAGGTGGCCGAAGATCAGCTTGATCGCCTGCAGGGCCAAGCCGTCGGTGAAGTCGTTGGCGTACACCGAGACGTACGACTCGGTGGCGTGGGTGAGCGCGTCGAAGCCGCTGTCCGCGGTGATCGCCGGCGGCAGGTCGGCGGCCAGGACCGGGTCGGTGATGGCCACGCTCGGCGTCAGGGCGTAGTCGGCGAGGGGATACTTCTTGCCGGTCGTGGCGTCGCTGATGACCGCGAACGGGGTCACCTCCGCGCCGGTGCCGGAGGTGGTCGGCACGCAGACCAGCTGCGCGCGGGCGCCGAGGGTCGGGAATTTGAAGGCGCGCTTGCGTACGTCGAAGAACTTCTCCCGCATGTCGGCGAAGACCACCTCGGGATGCTCGTAGCGCAGCCACATGACCTTCGCGGCGTCCATCGCCGATCCGCCGCCCAGGGCGATGATCGTGTCGGGTTGGAACGAGCGCATCAGTTCGGCGCCGCGGTCCACGGTGGCGACGCTGGGTTCCGGCTCGACGTCGTCGATGATCTGCAGGGCGACCCGCTCGGGGCGGCGTTGCAGCACGGTGATGAGCCGGTCGACGTAGCCGAGTCTGGTCATCGTGTGGTCGGTCACCACGGTGACCCGGTGCACGCCGGGCAGGTCGGCCAGGTAACGGATGGCGTTCGGCTCGAAGTAGATCTTCGGCGGCACCTTGAACCATTGCAGGTTGTTGGTACGCCGGCCGATCCGCTTGATGTTGATCAGGTCCACGGCGGTGACGTTGTTCGACACCGAGTTGCGGCCATAGCTGCCGCAGCCGAGGGTCAGTGAGGGCAGGAAGGCGTTGTACATGTCGCCGATGCCGCCCTGTGACGCCGGGGCGTTCCAGATGATCCGTACGGCCTTGACCCGCCGGCCGTACGCCTCGGCGACCTCCTCGTCCTCGGTGTGGATGACGGCGCTGTGGCCGAGGCCGTTGAACTCGACCATCCGCTCGGCGTGCTGGAAGCCCTCCTCCGTCGACCCGGCGCGCAGGACGGCCAGTACCGGGCAGAGCTTCTCCCGGGTCAGCGGCTCGGCCGGGCCGACGCCGGACACCTCGACCAGGATGATCGAGGTGTCGGCCGGGACCTTGAAACCGGCTCGTTCGGCGATCCAGGCCGCGCTCTGACCCACGATGTCGGCGTTGAGCTGGGCGCCGGCGCAGTCGGTCGCGCCGGCGGCCGTACCGAAGATGAGTTCTTCGAGTTTGCGTTTGTCGTCGGGGGTGGCCAGGTAGGCGTGCAGGCGCTGGAACTCGGTCAGCGCGGCCGGGTAGATCTCGGTGTCGATGATGGCGGCCTGCTCCGACGCGCAGACCATGCCGTTGTCGAAGGACTTCGACAGCACCACGTCGTGGACCGCGCGGCTCAGCTTCGCGCCGCGGTGGAGGTATGCGGGCACGTTGCCGGCTCCGACGCCGAGTGCGGGCTTGCCGGCCGAGTAGGCGGCACGGACCATGCCGTTGCCGCCGGTGGCGAGGATGACCGAGACACCGGGATGGTGCATCAGGGCGCCGGTGGCCTCGACCGACGGGTCGGTGATCCACTGGATGCAATGTTCCGGCGCGCCGGCCGCGATGGCCGCGTCGCGTACGACGCGGGCGGCCTCGGCGCTGCAGTGCTGGGCGGCCGGGTGGAACGCGAAGATCACCGGGTTGCGGGTCTTGAGCCCGAGGAGCGCCTTGAAGATCGTCGTGGACGTCGGGTTGGTCACCGGGGTGATCGCGCAGACCACACCGACCGGCTCGGCAATCTCCACGATCCCGTTGACGTCGTCGCGGGCGATCACACCGCAGGTCTTGAGCCCTGCCATGTGGTTGGTCACGTGCTCGCAGGCGAAGATGTTCTTGACCGCCTTGTCCTCGAACACCCCGCGGCCGGTCTCCTCGACGGCCAGCCGGGCCAGGTCGGCATGCCGACTCAGCGCCGCCACCGACGCCTTCGCGACGATCGTGTCGACCTCGTCCTGAGTGAACCGGTCATAGCCGGCCAGCGCCGTCAGGGCGTTGCCGACCAGCAGGTCGATCGCGACGTCGGTGGGAACGGGTACGCCGGTCTCAGCGGCGGCGGTCATGGCGATCACCTCTCGACTCCGAGCCGGCGTTGTCACCCGCTCACACCTCCATCGTTGTCGCGAGCCTCGGGAAGCGCCCGACCGCAACGACCCGACCCCACAGGACTTTGGTCCCGCCTTCGACGCCGGACGGACCTTCGTCCGGCGTTACCGGCATCCCGGCGGAGAACCGCCATCACCCTGGAAGCGGAAAGCCGACCTGACGCCAACCGAGAAGGGACCCGCCATGGCCCCCACGATCCTCATCGCCGAGGACAACGACGACGTCCGAGCCGTGTTGCAGCGGATCTTCACCCGCGCCGGCTTCACCGTGCTGACCGTGCCAGACGGGCGCGCCGCCCTCGGCGTCGCCCAGGAGCAGCACCCCGACATGGTCCTCACCGACCTGGACATGCCGCACCTCGACGGCCTCGCCCTGTGCCGGGCGATCCGGCACCACCCCACCCTGCACACGACTCCGGTCGCCGTCCTCAGCGGTGGCCTGCAGCCCGGCGACGCGCGCACCGCCGGCGCCCACGTCTGCCGAGTACTGCTCAAGCCCTTCGCCACCGCGGACCTCGTCACCGCCGTGCGGTACCTCATCACGATGGGTAAGCACGACCACGACCACGCCGACGCAGGCGTGTGCTGAGCGCGGGCGACGCTGTCGTCGTCAGCCACCACCGATGGGTCGTGGTGGCCGCAGCTGCGGCGTCGGCGACGCCGTCGTCGAAGTGAGGGCTACGGCGTGCTGTCATCAGGTCGTGGGCAAAGCTGGGCCATGACCGGTCCGCAGGCCGATCACCGGGCCGCTCACAGCGGCTCGCGTTCACGCTGGTCGAGCGGGACGACAGCGACCGGGCAGGGCGCGTCGGCCGCCACGGTCAGCGGCACGTCGCCGGTGCGGACCCGGCCGATGACGCCGCGCCGCTTGTCGCCGATCACCAGCAGCCGGGCTCCGCCGCCGGCGCGGATCAGGGCGTCGGCGACCGAGCCGTGCAGGACGGCGCGCCGGATCGGCACGGCCGGGTATTTCATGGCCCAGTGTTCCGTTTCGGCAGTCAGCAACTTGAGCGCGGCCGGCTCGACGCCAAAATGGACGGACGGCGCCCTTTCGTCGTAGAAGTAGTCGTCGCGACCCTGCTCGGACACGTGAACGGCGGCCAGCGGCAGCCGGTGTTCGGCAGCGTGCGTGAATGCGAACTCCATGGCGTTGCGTCCCGCAGTGCTGCCGTCCACGCCGGCCACGACGTGCCCCGCGAGGGGGCCTGCCTGCCCGGCCTGGTCGGGCCGCACCACGACGACGGGACAGTGGGCATGCCGCAGCACCCGCCGCACCGTCCGGCCGCCGTCACCGGAGCCGATCGCCAACAGCCGGACACCGGCGGAGGCGTCCACGAGCCGGACCGT
>Ga0207668_10000777_pt1 | contig 19525 bp, 20 predicted proteins | sample KBSS43metaG_FD_184323 | JGI IMG/M metagenome (GOLD analysis project Ga0207668, IMG submission 184323) | Switchgrass rhizosphere microbial communities from Kellogg Biological Station, Michigan, USA - KBS S4-3 metaG (SPAdes) (version 2) | ecosystem: Host-associated > Plants > Roots > Rhizosphere... | reverse complement strand
GCGGATCGCCCAGAAGAGGTCCGGGTCGGTGGACTCGTCGCGAAGAATGGCCAACGGGTCGTGCGGGTAGGGGAAGAACTCGCGGGAGCCCTCGAAGATCTTGTCCTGCAGTTCGGTAAGCGCCGTGTCGAGGTCATGCTCGCTGCCCTCGTGAACGGTGCCCTGGCTGAACCAGTACGCCCGTTCGATGTCCGGGCTTGGATGGATCTGCTGGCCATAGCGGGTGATCTCAGTCCAGACGAACGGCTGCATCCAGTGCACCCACGTTGCCCCCAGCTCAAGCGCGTGACCGCCGAGGCGTTCGACCGTCCATGCCCGCCCACCGATGCGATCACGGGCCTCGTACACACTGACCCCTACACCGGCGGCTTCCAGCTCACGTGCGGCGATGAGGCCTGCGAAGCCGGCGCCGACGACGATGACTGTGCGTGGCGAGGTTGCGGGGAGATTGTCAGAGATGGGCATAGCCAACCGCCTCAACGTGATCGCAATTATGGATCTACGAACGTAGAACCATCTGTGTGAGGCACGCTACAGGCAGCTGCGGGTACCCGTCATCTCGGGGAAACCTTTAGCGGCATCAGCGACAAGGCGAAATCGGCCGTAAACACGTCGATCCCGCCGGACCGAGGGGTGGTCCGGCGGGATCGACAGGATCTGTGGTCAGAGGACCAGGGTCACCGTCTTGGTTTCGGTGTAGGCGAGGATGCCGTCGTAGCCGAGTTCGCGGCCGATACCGCTGGACTTCACGCCGCCCCAGGGCAGCTGCGGGGCCAGCGGCGACCAGCCGTTGATGCCGATGGCTCCTGCCTGGATGGCCGCCGCGGCGGTGTGTGCCCGCACCACGTCGCGGGTCCAAACGGTGGCTGATAACCCGTAGGCGTTGTCGTTGGCCAATGCAAGGGCTTCGTCGTCCGTGTCGAACGGGATGACGATGCCAACGGGTCCGAAGATCTCTTCTTGGGCGACGCGCATGTCATTTGTTCCGGTCAACACGGTCGGGTGGACGAAAAAGCCGCGGCCGTCCGGTGCGGCTCCGCCGGTGACGAGCTCCGCACCCTCGCCGACGCCGGTTTGGATGTAGCCGATGACGCGATCTCGTTGGCGCTGGTTGACCAAAGGGCCCATTGTGGTGGACGGGTCGAACGGGTCACCGATCACCTGTGCCTCGGCGGCGGCTTTGAGGCCTTCGACGATGGTGTCGTAGACCTTCCGGTGTGCGATGACGCGCGTACCGGCCGCGCACACCTCGCCCTGGTTGAAGAACATTCCCATCGCACAGCCCTGCAATGCGGCGTCGAGGTCGGCGTCGTCGAAGACGATCTGTGGCGCCTTGCCGCCCAGTTCCAGTGCGGTGCGTTTGAAATTGGTAGCGGAGTTGCGCAGGATCAAGCGCCCCACCTCGGTGGATCCGGTGAACGAGATCTTCTGCACGCCGTGGTGCAGCGCCAACGCTTCACCGGCGACGTTTCCGTATCCGGTGACGACATTGACGGTGCCCGCGGGAAATCCGGCCTCCTCGACCAGCGCGGCCAAGTGCAGGATCGATAGCGAGGCGTCTTCGGCGGGCTTGATGATCACGGTGTTGCCGCTGGCGAGTGCGGGGGCCATTTTCCAGCCCAGGATCATCAGCGGGGCGTTCCACGGGACGATCGCGGCCACCACGCCCAGCGGTTCGCGTCGGGTGTAGGCGTGGGTCGGGGTGGGGCCGCCGAGGTAACCGTCGTTGGCGATGAGCTCCCCGTTGATCTTGTCGGCCCAGCCCGCGTAATACCGCAGTGTCGCAACGAGGTTCGGAACGAGCATCGCCGCGCCCATGCCGACGGGTCTGCCCATGTCTACGGACTCGAGCTGCGCAAGGATCTCGACGTCGCGCTCGACGAGGTCGGCCAGTCGGCCGAGCAGCGCTCCCTTGCGGGACGGCGGCACTTCTGCCCACTCACCGCGGAAGGCGCCCGTGGCCGCGGCGACTGCGTCATCGACGTCGGAGCTGGACGCGGCGGCCAGTTCGGCCAGCGGTTCGCCAGTTGTCGGGTTGAGCGTGGTGAACGTGCCCGAAGCCGCGGTCCACGACCCACCGATGAACAACTTGGTGTTGACGGACGAGATGTCGAGCATCGGTTACTCCCTTGTCGTGGCGGGGATTCCATGGGCCGGCGGGCACGCCGACGGCGATACCGCCAACGTATCGGTGGTCGCGAGTTAGTCGCTTCACCTCTGACAAAACATCATCGTTGAGCCTCGGCGCTTGGTTGGCAATAAGAGATTGCCTTACCGGCTGGGCGGGAAATCCCGATACCGCAGGAGCAACCGGCTCAATAGTGTCCTGCCTAGTGCGATTTCACTCGTGAACGGAGATAGCGATGCCGACAAACAGCGCGACGCAGCGGGTCGCGGCAGAGCCCGCGGGTCCGCTTCGTGAGCGCTCCTTTGAGGAAGCGCTCGCTGTCCTTCGTGATCGACGCGATGAGTTCAACGCGCAATGCTTCGTGCCCAAGGACTACATCGATCTACTCAAAAAGGCCGGTATGTACCGGGCATCGACCCCGGCGGTGTTCGGCGGTGAGCCGATGGCCCCGTCGGCGTTCATGAAACTCGTTGAGCGGATCTCTGGAGTCGATCCCGCCACGGGATGGGTCGCAAGCTTCGGCTCGTCGCTGGTCTATCTCGCGGCGCTGCCGGTCGAGACACAGCGCAGGGTTTACGCGGCTGGGCCCGATGTCGCGTTTGGGGCGGCGTTGTTCCCGCTGCAGGAGGCCAAATCGGTCCCCGGCGGATACTTGTGCAGCGGTGTTTGGCAATTCGCCAGCGGATGCCGAGGCGCGGACATCCTCGGAATCGGTCTGTTCGGCGGACCGCAGACACAGGGTAGGCCGTTGACGGCGGTGGTGGCTCCCGAGGATGTGGAGATCGTCGAGAACTGGGACGTCGCAGGCATGAAGGCCACCGGTTCACATGCGATACGTACCGAGAATCTGTTTGTGGCCGAGGAGATGACGTTCATCCGGGGCGGCGAGCCGCAGATCGATGAGCCGTTGGTCCGCTATCCGTCGCTGGCCTACGCCGCCCAGGTGCTTGCGGTCGTCACCCTGGGCGCCGCGCGGGCGGCACTGGACTATTCGGTGGAAGTCGGTGCAGCGCGCACGTCGATCACCGGAGGAAACGCTAAAGGCATCCGGCCGGCGTACAAGAGCGGATTGGCTCGCGCGGAAGCCGAATTGCGCTCTGCGCGCGCCTTTTTCTATGACACTACCGACGAAGTGTGGGACAAGGCTGTCAACGCCGAACCGATTACCGAGCGCGACAAGGCGATGCTGCGGTTGGCGGCGACGCATGCCGCGCATGTGGGGCGCGCCGCGGTTCTGGCGGCGTACGACTTGGGGGGGACGGGAGCGATCTACCAGACCCATCCGTTGCAGCGCTTCCTCCGCGATGCCCTGATACCCGCCCAACACGCCATGCTGGCGGACCACACCTACGAGGCGGCGGGAGCGCTGCTGCTCGGCCTCGACGCCGGCATTCCCAGCTTTCCCTGATTGGACCCGTTGGCTAGCAGCACCTTTCGCCCATCGCGCTTAAAGGAGTCATGTATGAGTACTGCACCACTTCGCACCTTGTTCTGTATCGGCAACAATCAGAACTTCTTCGATCTGCCCAAAGCCGAGATCGGCCCGGTGTGGACGGGGATATCCACGATGTTGTCGGCATTGAAAAATATGAACGGCGTCGACATCATCGGCACTTTCGACGACGACGCCCACATGGTTGGCCCCTCTGACGGCTGGCCGTGGACGTGCTATGTGCTGGCCGACGTTCGCGACCAACCCACAGTGCGGGATGCCTGTAACCTGTTGCGCACCACTATGATCGGCGAGTACGCGTTGTGGAAGTACTTCAAGATCGAAGCCCGGATGGGCCGTGAACTGACCATCCGCGACGACGTCGAGATTTAGGGGAAGACCTGCATGACCACTACTGAGACCCCGGCACATCTGCAGCACGCCGGGCTGGCAGGCGTCGACCGTGTTGCCGCAGCGCTCTACACCGATCCGGCGATCTTCGCCGAAGAGATGAAAAAGATCTTCTACCGCACGTGGGTCTGGGTCGCGCACGAAAGTGAAATCCCGCAGGCAGGTTCGTTCAAGACCACCCAAGTCGGCGACCAGCCGGTGATCGTCACCCGTGACCGAAAGGGCTCGTTCAACACTCTGCTCAACCGTTGCCGCCATCGCGGAGCCACCGTGTGCGATCAACGAAGTGGCAAGGCCAACGGATTCACCTGCCCATATCACAACTGGTCCTACACTCTCGACGGCAGGCTGCGTGGTATTCCCTACCCCGACGGCTATGAAGGCGTAGTCGACAAGGCCGACTTTCCGCTGCAAACACTGCGCACCGAAAGCTATCTCGGCATGATCTGGGCGACCTTCGACGCCGACGCAGAACCGCTCGAAGAGTTCCTCGGCGACGCCAAGATCTGGATCGAGCGGTTCTTCAAGCAAAGCAACGGATTTCCCACCAAAGTGGTGGGCACCCACAAGTTCCGGTTCAAAGGCAACTGGAAGATCCAGCTGGAGAACACCACCGATGGTTACCACTTCCCGATGGTGCACAAGTCGTGGATGGCCTCCGTGGATGCTGAAACTGCCAGCATGATGTCCTTCATGGACGACCCTGACGCCGTGACACACGCACTGGGCAACGGCCACAGTGTGGCGATCATGGCCGCTGCGCACGCCGACCTCGACCTGGACACGGGTGATGAGGAGATTCAACCGCGATTCGCCCACCTGGTGGATGAACTGGCCGCGGCAGGCGAACCCCCGCAACGGATCCGGCGTTACATGCGATCCATGCACGGCTGCGGCTTCAATCTAAACCTGTTTCCCAACATCGCAATGTCCTCGTCCTTCTTCCGGGTGCTCATCCCGATCAGCGTCGACGAGACCGAGGTTTGGCATATGGCGCTGGGTATGGATGGCGGCCCGGAGAACATCAACCGCGAACGGTTGCGCATCCATGAACACTTCCAGGGCCCGTTCGGATTCGGCAGCCCCGATGACGCGGAGGGCTGGGACCGCGTCCAGATCGGAGCCGGTGGAAATCCGTTGATGCCAATCCTGGTCAACCGCGGCGAAAGTCGGGAGCACATCTCCGATGAAGGCTGGCCGACTTCTCACGTCACCGACGAAACCGGAATGCGTGAGTCCTACCGCATGTGGAAGCAGATGATGAGCGATGACTGAGGCTTTGACGTTCTCTGATCCTCGCGTGCTGCGGGCGATCCAACTGGTGTGGAAAGAAGCCGCCGCGTTGGACGCCAAGGATTATCAGTCCTGGGAGGCGATGTACACCGACGACGGCTACTACGTGATTCCGATCGACCCGGAAACCACCGACTTCGAATCGTCACTGAACATGGTTTACGACGACAAGCGGATGCGCCGTCTGAGAGTTGAGCGCTTGCTGCAGGGTTATTCGCCCTCTGCGCTGGCGGCCGCGCGAACTGTGCGGGTGGTGTCGCGATTCACGGTCGAACATGTCGGCGACGACTCTGTCACGTTGCTATCGGCCCAAATCCTCAATGCGTTCAAGCGTGACCGATTCTCCACCATCGGTGCCGAGCTGACCCACAAGGTCGTGCTCTCAGACGATGGCGACAAAATCGCCCTCAAAGTGGCCCGCCTCATCGACAGTGAGGACGCGGTCAGCGCCTCGGGTTTCCTTGTCTAGGAGCGAGAGCAGATGAACACAGGTGCGGAAGCGCGGCGACGGGCGGTGGCGGTGATCACGGGAGCTGCCGGCGGCATGGGCGCGCACATCGCCCGCCGTCTGCATGCCGACGGGGCCAGAGTCCTGCTCACCGACATCGACAGCGAAGCCGTCGAAGCCTTGGGCGCCGATCTGTCGCCGGATGGCTCGACTGCGCGCGGTGTACGTGTCGATGTCAGCAGTCGAGACGACTTCGTATCGGGCTTGCGCGTGTGTGAGGAACTTTGGGGCCCGCCGACGATCTTGGTCAACAATGCCGCCGTCACGCAGGCCGCCGACGTCATGACCTTAGAAGCGGCGGAGTTCAACCGGGTGCTGACCACCAACGTCGACAGTGTGTTCTTCGGCTGTCAGGTGTTCGGGGCGGCAATGGCCGAACAGGGATTCGGTCGAATCGTGAACATGGCGTCCCTGGCGGGGCAAAACGGCGGCACCGCAACGGGTGCGCATTACGCCGCCTCCAAGGGCGCGATCGTGACGATCACGAAGATTTTTGCGCGGCAGTTCGCCGCGGACGGGGTCACCGTGAACGCGATCGCCCCCGGCCCTCATGACCTGCCGGTAGTGAAGGCAACCGTGCCGGCCGACAAACTGGATGCGGTCATCGCAGCAATTCCCGTGGGCCGATTGGGAAACCCGCGCTTCATAGCCGATGTCGTCGCTTTGCTCGGCTCTGACGACGCTTTCTTCGTCACCGGAGCGTGTTGGGATGTCAACGGTGGCCTGTATTTGCGGTGAGCGGCGAATACCTGAACAAGGAGGAGGGTGACAACATCATGGCGTTGATCGACGTCGTCGTCACTGGCATCACCCAGGAGACGCCGACGGTGAAATCATTTCAGCTGTCCAGGCTTGACGGAACGCCGATCGGTAAGTACGCGCCGGGCGCGCATATTGACGTCGTGGGTCCGACAGCCATCACCCGCCAGTACTCGCTGTGCAGCCGACCCGACGCCGAAGACAGCTTCGTTGTCGCGGTCAAACGCGAAGAGCATTCCCGTGGCGGCTCGGCGGCGTTGCACGAGCTGAAGGTCGGCGACATCCTCAAGATCAGCGAGCCGCGCAATCTGCTGCACATCGCCCCGGATGTTGCGCACCACATACTCATTGCCGCCGGCATCGGAATTACGCCAATGCTGAGTATGGCGCGCTACATGGATGTGCATGGTATTGATTTCGAGTTGCACTACTTCGCCCGCACGGAACAAGACGCCGCGTTCTTGCCGCTGTTGCGTGATCGTTGCCGGCGCAAGCTGCATGCCCACCTTGGTGTGAGCCGTGATGAACACGAAAAGCTGCTCGAAGCGGCATTGCTAGGCGCTCCTGAGAATTCCCACGTATACGTTTGCGGCCCTGACGGTTTCATGGCCAATGCGGTGGCAGTGGCGCAGCGCTTTGTGCCGGCTGCGGCAGTGCACTTCGAAAAGTTCCATGCCGGCGAACAGCCCGATGCGTCAACGAAGAGGCCCTTTGAGGTGGAACTGGACGGCCGAACCTATCCGGTGCCCGCCGACAAGAGCATCGTCGAGGTGCTCGAGGAAAACGGCTGCGACGTCGACACATCCTGCCAGGAAGGGATTTGCGGAACGTGCATCATGCAGGTGCTGGCAGGTGAGCCTGAGCATCGCGACAACGTTTTGACCGAGTCCGAGCGTGAGTCGGGCGAGCTGATCGCGGTGTGCGTTTCGCGGGCCAACAGTGAACGGCTGGTCCTCGACTATTACTGATTCGGAATGTCCACGCCGTAGCGCAGGATGTCGCGTACCAGCGTGCTGATGCTGTCGGCGTCGGTCTTGTTCTTGATTCGGGCCCGGTGAACGTCAACGGTTTTGACGCTCATACCCAACCTGCGGGCGATGTTCTGGCTGGGTAGACCCTCGACGACCAACGCGAGGATTTCGCGCTCGCGTGGGGTCAGCGAATTCACCTTGGCTTGAATGGACTGGCGCGCATCGGATTGTTCAAAGCGCAGCTTGGCGGCTTCGACCCCGGCCTGTACGGCGTCGAGGAGGCGTTGCGGATCGTAGGGTTTCTCCAAAAAGTCCAGGGCCCCGGCCTGCAGGGTGGACACCGACATGCGGATGTCGCCGTGTGCGGAAACGAAGATGATCGCCACATGCGGTGCGAACTCGTTGAGTCTCTCCTGCAGCCGCGTCCCGCTCATCTTCGGCATACGCACGTCGAGCACGACGCAGGCTGGGCTCTTGCCGTCGTAGAGCTCGAGAAATCGATCGGCGCTGTGGCAGATGATCGGTTTGATGCCGATGCTGGCCAGCAGCCAGTCCACGGATTCGCAGAGTTCGGGATCATCGTCGACGACGTAGACCGCGGCGTCGGCGGCGCTGCCGGTGAGTTGGCTCATGGTTCCTCGTTTCACGGCCGATCTTAGCGGCCTAGCCAGCGCCGATCTGGTCGTTGTCAGCTGTTCGCGCGCGGGCAGGCTCCGGCGCTGGCGCCCAGGCGGCGTCGGCGGTCCAGTAGTTCACGCCGACCGCGGTGACGTGATGCGCCCAGTCGGAGGTGCGCAGCAGAAGCGGTTCCTCGCGGCGCACGGATTCGTCGGCGGCCTCGGGCCCGTCGGCTTCGACCGTCCAGTGCACCCAATTGACCTCGCGGCCAAGCTCGTCGTGGACGAACAGGTCGACATGGTGCCATCCGTAGTTCAGCGTGTCCTCGTAACATGTCAAGAACATGCGGTGGTGGGTTGTTGGTCGGGGCTTGATCAAGGCTGGCTCCCTTGCGGCGCGGGTTGCAGGCTCCGTAGCAGCGTTTCCAGTTCGACTGCGAAATCGAGCATCTGCTGTTCTTGTCCCGGCAATCCGATGACCTGAACGCCCAGCGGCAGACCGCGCGCGGTCCGCGCGCCGGGTACGACGACGACTGGCAGGCCGAGCAGCTGCCATGGCCGGCTCAGGATCGGAGATCCCGTCGCCGCCAGGCCCATTGGGGCGGGGCCCAACGCTGCAGGGCCGATCACCACTGAATTCGTCCCTAGCAGTGCGGCTAGCTGTTCACCCGATTGATCGCGGCGAACTAGCGCGGCCTGGTGATCGTCGGCCGAGATATGGATGCCGTCGTCGAGCAGCTGCCGCAGTGGCGCGCTGAGCGCCTTGCCGTGATCGTGGAGTTCAGCTGCGAGGGTGTGGGCGGCCTCATGGGCCATCACTGTGAGGTGGTCCGATGTCAGGGATTGGATCTGATCGTCCCATTTCAGGGGTTGGTGCTCGATGCCGAGATTTTCGACAAGTGATGGAAGTTGTTGCAGTACATAGCGCATAGGCGCGGCGACGTCGTCGAGTCCGCTGCCGTGCCATACGAAGACGCCGGCCGGCCGGCCGGCTGTGGGGCCGTGTCCAGTGAACGCGCGATACACCAGGCGCAGATCTTCGACCGTGCGGGTGAGCAGGCCCAGCGAGTCCAGCGAAGGGCTCAGGCCGACGATGCCCGCCATGCTCGTGGTGCCGTGGGCCAACACCATGCCCGCTGCGCCGCAGTAGGAGGCGGGGCGCGTCAGCGAACCCGCGGTCTGCGTGCCGAGCGCCAGCGGGATTGTGTGCGCGCCGACCGCTGCAGCTGAACCGCTCGATGAGCCGCCGGGGCTGTGGTCGGCGGCGTGCGGATTGCGTGTCGGGCCGGGGGAGAAGTAGCCGAACTCGGTGGTCACCGTCTTGCCCTGAACGATGACACCAAGGGCACGCAGCCTGGCGACACACGCGGCGTCACCGCCGGCAGGCGCCGATGACGTGACTGGCGATCCCGCGCGGGTTGGCAATCCCGCCACATCGATGAGGTCCTTGACGCCCAGGGAGATCCCGCGCAGCGGTGACGCGGCGCAGACGTCATTCACTTTTCGGCTCTGTGCGGCGAGGTCGCTCGACCACTGCACCCACGCCTTGAGTTCCGGTTCCCGGCGTTGAATCTCGGCTCGGGTCTGCTCGGCGAGAACCTCGGCGGGCACAGCGCCACCCTCGATGGCTTTGGTCTGCTCGCTGATGGATAGCTCCCATAGCCGCACGTCCTACTCCTGTTCGTTATCTTCAGTTCAGTGTGGCGGGCCGCGTCAGCGCGCAACAGTAAAGATTTCCCTGCTACCGGTGTAAGGGATCGCGAAATAGCTTCGGAGCTAATGCAGCACCGCCAAGGAGTCGCAACGGCATGGGCAGGAGAACACTCATGTGCAGCCCCGCAGCGCCACACATCGACCAAACGTTGTTTCGCGAAGTCACCGGGCACTATCCCACTGGTGTGGCGGTCGTGACCGGTCGGCACCCCGACGGTGATGTCCTGGCTCTGGTGGTGGGCACCTTCAGCAGTGTGTCCCTGGATCCGCCCTTGGTGTCGTTCATGCCGATGAAGACGTCGCGTACCTTCGCCCGCATGCGGGAATGTCCATCGTTGTGTATCAACATCGTCGGGGGTGAGCAACAAGACGTGGTGCTGGCGGTCGCGCAACGGTGGGAGAACAAACTCGAGGGAATCGACTGGTTTGCTTCGCCTTCTGGCGATCCAGTGCTGGCGGACTCCATTGCGTGGATCGACACGCGGATCGACAAGATCGTGGACGCCGGCGATCACTGGATTGTGCTTTGTGGGGTCTCGGATCTGGCGGTAACCAACCCGGTGTCGCCGCTCATCTTCTTCCAGGGTGGCTACGGCAGTTTCGTCTGCAGGTCGTTGATGGCGCGTATGGACCACGAGATCTTGCCGGCGATCCATGCCGCGCACGCCGGGCGTGCCCACGTCGAGGAGCTTGCGTCCCGGATCAGGTGCGAGGTAGCCGTCTTCACGGCGGTGAGCGCCGATGAGATGGCGGCCGTGTTGTCGGTAGCCGCTGATGGCGTGAATCGCGAAGAAGGCCTGGCCCAACGCATTCCGCTTGTGCCGCCGATCGGGGACACCTACTTGTTCGACCGAACCGCCGCCGAACAGGAACGCTGGATTGCGAAGCTGGCCGGCGCTGATGACGAAGAGAAAGAGATCCACCGGGACCGTCTCGGCTTCGTTCGCTGCCACGGCTACCTGGCGTCGTTTCTGCCCGACGAGGGAACCGCTGCCTACACCGAGATGCGCGAGGCGACAAGGCGATACGAGTCGGGACGGGTGACCCCGCAGCAGGAACGTCAGATATACGAATCCATCCACCGCACCTCTGTGGACTACCGCGTCCGCGAACTCGCCGACGACGAACGCTACGACGTCGGCTCGTTGGTGCTGCCGGTGCGCGACCGGAACAAGGCGTTCACTCTCACGCTCCGTTTGGCGCAGCTGCCGCTTCAAGTCGCCGGTAGAACGGTCAAGCAGTGGATCGATGAGGCCCGCCAGGTGGTGCAGATTCTGGAACAAGGGCCGGGTGTGCCGTGAGCGCCGAGCAGTTGCAGCAGCAGCTATCCAAGCTCGCTGTGGAAGTGAAAGCGTTGCGCGCCGAGTCAGCCGCGCGCCGGCTCCTTGGCCGGTACATGTTTTTGTGCGATTCGCCCCTACCCGAGAACGACATGTCCGACGAACAACGCTGTGAAGCGATTGCCGATCTATTCGTCGAGGATGCGGTGTGGGAAGGAGTCGGCGCCGCACACGGCGCGCAGTTCGGCAGGAAGGTGGGACCCGAAGCGATCGCCGCACACATGCTGCAGATCTACGGTGCCCGTTACCCTCGTCAGATCTTCAACACCCATTACCTGTGCACCGAATCGTTGACCGCCTCCGCGGAGGAGGCCGAAGGTACGTGGGTGCAGTTCCAGCCCTGGATCTACGATGACGGCACCTCGGTGTTGCGATCCAGCCGGCTCCACGTGCGATTCCGCGACACCACACACGGATGGCGCATCGCGCACTACCGCACGGAGAATCTCTTCATCGCCGAGCTTCCGCAGGACTGGACGAGCAGTGTGATCACGAAGTCCGTTCTGCTGCTGCAGCCAGATCCTGGCTAGCTCCAGCTCACATCGTGGCTCGGATCCGCCCGAGAACTTCATCGCACAACAACTCGATGCCGCGGGCGGGCGTCAGGCCGAAAGGGGTGTCGAACTCCACTCGTCGAGCGCCGGCGTCGAGGATGGCTGCGGCGTGCTCGGCGACATCGGCGGGGGTGCCGCAGAATGCGAAGCGGCCCAAGACATCGTCGGGGATGAGCCGCCCAGCCGCCTCGAAAGTGCCTGCGGCACAGAGCTGGTGGACATTGGCCAGTAGCTCGGGATCAATGTCGAGCGTCGGGTCAAGGCCGGCCACCACATCGAAGTACGGCGCCACGGCGGTGCGTGCGGCCGCGCGCGCCGCGACGCGATCCTCGTCGACGACGGTCACGGCGTTCAAACAGATGCCGGGCACGCGGCGCCCCGCGCCTTTGCCTGCCATGTCGGCCAGGACTGGAACCATCGCCGGGTTGGCGCAACCACCGGCCTGCAGTTCGTCGGCGAGTTGGGAGGCGATGCCGGCCAGTCGCGGACTCCACGAACCGATGAGCAGTGGGACTCGAGGGCGAAACGGCTCGAACAACAGCCGGGTTCCGGCCTGCAAGCCGAATATGTCGCCCCGATAGCCGGATTCGTCGCCGGCCAGCAGTGCAGACACGATCGCGACGGTGTCCTTGATCGCGGTCAGCGGCCTGGCCTGATTGATGGACAGCTGCTCCATCCACGCGCCGCGGACGAGGCCGTAGAATGCCCGTCCGCGCGATAGGAGGTCCAGATAGCCGATCTGGCTGGCGATTTCGACAGGATGCTGGGTCCACGGAGAGTAGGCGGCCACTCCCAAACGGATCGATTTCGTAACACCCGCCATGGTGTGCAGGACCATGGCCGGCGGGGCGAACATCAGATCGCCGAAGACGGTGATGGCATCGAAACCACGGTGTTCGGCGCGCTGCGCGATATCGCGATACTCCTGTGGTTGCAGCGATCCAGCCAGACCGATGCCCACCTCGCGGTCAGCGATCATGCGGCTCTCTGGGCTGGTAACCGGCGCCGCGCAACAGCGGTAAGACGCGCGTGCCGAGCAGTTCGACTCCACGGGCCGGGGTGAGCCCGAACGGCGAGTCGAACTCGATACGACGGGCCCCGGCGTCATAGACCGCCGCCGCGTGGCTGGCGACCTCCTCTGGTGTTCCCGCGAAGGTGAATTTGTCGAGAAGGTCGTCCGGTATCAGCCGCCCGGCCTGTTCATACTCGTGTGACCGCAAGAGTACGGCCATTTTGTCGAGGAGTGCGGGGTCCACGTCGAGGGTACGGTCCAGTCCGGCGATGACTTGGAAAGGCAGCGCGACCTCGGTGCGGGCCCGTGCACGCGCGGCGTCCCCGTCGTCGTCGACGACTGTGACGGCCGTGAGCACGGTGTCAACCGATCCTGGTGTGCGCCCGGCAGTTCGTTCGCCAACCGCCGCGAAATCCTTGACCACTGGTGCCATGGCCGGGTTGGCGCATCCGCCGACTTGGATCTGGTCGGCATGGGCGCCGGCGAACTCGGCCAGCCGGGGGCTCCACGTGCCGACCATCAGCGGAATACATGGTCGCAGAACGGGATACATCGGTGTGGTGTCGGGCGCGACGCTGTACACCTGGCCCGCATAGCCATCGGCCGACCCGGAAAGCAACAGTCGGACGATCGCGACGGTGTCGGTGACCGCGGCCAGCGATCGTGATGTGTCGAGGTGCAGTTGATCCAGCCAGGCGCCGCGGACGATACCCATGAAGGCTCGGCCGTCGGAGAGGTGGTCGAGATAGGCCAGTTGGCCGGCGATTTCGACGGGATGCAGCGTCCACGGCGTATAACAGCCGACGCCGAGTCGAATCCGGCTGGTGGACCCGGCCATCGAAGCCAGCACCAGTGCGGGCGGCTGCATCATCAGGTCGCCGAAGACAGTAACGACGCCGAATCCGAGTTCCTCGAGCCGGGCGGCCAACTCCGCGTAGTCACCGGGCGGTAGGGTGCCGCCGAACCCGACTCCGAACTCGATGCCGGTAGTCATGTGAGGTCAGCGGTTTTGAGGGTGACCGTGCCCGTTCGGGTTATCTTCATCGACAACCCTTCCTCGGGATCGGGGCAACACGCCACCGAGTCGTGCTCGAGCCAGTCGCCTGGCGGCAGCTGGCGCATTTTGGCGGGCAGCATCGGCATGACTGATTGCATGGCCCAATAGCAGAATGGCTGCCCTGGCGGCAGACTCAGCTGGTCGCTGTTGCGGACTTCGAAGTAGTCGCCAACTTTCATCCCGCATACCGAGCGGCCCTTGATTTCACAGACTTCGACCCGAAGGTCGAACAGGGTCATTTCGTCGTCCATGGTGGTCTCCCGTTGTCAGAGCAGCTGACTCGCTGCAGACGGCTCGCCGATCAGGTTTTCGGTGGTGCGGTGAAGGTCGGGCAAGGTGTGCTTGCGCACGATGCCGTGATAGCAACCCCATGCCAGGCCGGCCACCATCAGAACGCCGGCGGCGAAGATGCCGTAACGCGATTCGTCCGGCGGCAGGGGATACACCGATCCGATGATTGCGGCGCTCACGGTGAACAGCGCAAGTACGACGGCGATCCAGCCCGTACGTCTCCACTGTCCCGTCAGCAGCAGCTTGCCCGCCGCGATGATGAGCACCAGGTAAGCAGTCAAGACAAGCAGTCCGCCAAAGGTCGCACCGATAGCGAAGCCAGTGTAGGGATCCATTCCGGTTGCAGCGCTGAGGATGACGACGGGGACGATCAACGCCGCGGTCGCGACGGTGAAAACGGCAATACCGACGTGCGGAGTGCTCCAGCGGCTCGTGCGGCCCAATGCTGGGGGCAGCAGTCCACCACGCGCCAGCGCGAATAGGCCGCGCGCTGACGCTGACATGAATCCGATTGCCACAGCGACCATATCGAGAATCAGGCCGAGCTGGAGCAGCGGAGAGATCCACGATCCCACGTACATGCTGCCCAGTGTCGAGAGTCCTAGCGGATCGGAGGCCCACGTGTCAGCCACCTTGTCCAGCCCGAAACCGATGGTGCCGGCGTATTGGGTCAGGAAGCAGAACCCGGCGACAATCAAGATGGTCAAGATGATCGCGCGCGGCACCGACGTGGTTGGGTGACGCGCCTCCTCACCCAGCGAGGCCGAGGATTCGACGCCGACGAACAACAGCGCGCAGAACATGAAAGTGGGCAGGAAAGCGCCGGCGGTCGGCGCTGTGGGGTTGAAAACCTGCGCGGTATTGCCCGCCACGCCGCCCTTGGCGATCACCACGATCACAGTGAGCAAGTACGGGATGACTGACAGGACAAAGATTGTCAATTGGGCGCGCACTGATAGTTGCACGCCGCGCAAATTGATGGCAGCGACCATTAGCAGCACCGTCAATGCGATGAGCCAAAACGGTACGGAGACGCCGAGGTAGCTTTTGCAGAGGTCTTCGCCCAGAACGCCAACGCCGATGAGCATGGTCGGACCACCCAAGATGATGTAGGCCAAGTAGTAGAACCCCGCCGTGGAGATACCTGCCGTTGGCCCGAGGGTGCGTCCCACGTACTCATACATGACGCCCGCGTGAATGTAGCGCCGCGCAAACATCACCAGGATCGCGCCCAAACCCAGAACGCCCACCACGACGATCAAAAGAAACAGCGGGCCGGCGCTGCCGCCCTTGGCAGCGACCACACCGCCCAACAGCGCCGCCGAGGTGATGGGTCCCACTGCCAATGACTGGGCCACCAGATCGGTGGTGCCGAGTTCGCCGTGGGCCAACGCGCCTGGAGCGCCCGTGCCTGCGACCGGGTTGCTGACCTTCTTGGATACGGGTGCTTCGTTCATGCACGGTCCTGTCTTCTTTTTGTTCTACGCACGTTGATCGATAGTGAGCTAGCGATATTGCCGTGACGTTGCGCCGCTGTTTCTGACGCGCGATGACTCCTCGCATGCGCCAAATATGGCCAGCGTCTACTTCGCAACGGCAGATCCGATCACTAGTTACTCACGACCTCGCGCTGGCACCGCTATGACGTGCATCGTTACCGAAAGTGGCGTTGCGGGGGACATAACGATGGCCTTTGGCGCGGATCTGGACCTGAGTGTGCTCTCCCTCACAATGCGACGTCAATGCGGCCTGCGATAAAGGTTCCCGTACAGGACGGAGCCTTCCGCGCATCCTTGGGTGTTTGTACTTTTGAAAGGACATTTTCAACGCTCGTAGATGTCTGGGGCCATGTCTGTCGCTGATCAGGCGGTTCGCGCCCCGACCAAAATGGGGGGTGGTCAAGCATGAAAATCACAGCGGTCGAGGCGATTCCGTTCGCCATTCCCTATGCCAAGCCGTTGAAGTTCGCCTCCGGTCAAGTTCGACGGGCCGAACACGTCTTGGTGCGCCTGCACACGGATGACGGGGTGGTCGGAGTGGCCGAGGCGCCGCCGCGCCCATTCACCTACGGCGAGACACAGACCGGCATCGTTGCCGTCATCACCCAGATATTCGGACCCGCAGTCGTCGGACTCCGGCTCACCGACCGCGAAGTCGTGCACGCGGCGCTGTCACGGACGGTGGGCAACCCCACCGCCAAAGCGGCTGTCGACATGGCGATTTGGGATGCGCTCGGGCGCACCCTTAACGTGTCGGTGACTGACCTCTTGGGTGGATACACCGACCGCATGCGGGTCAGCCACATGTTGGGATTCGACGAGCCCGCCGCTATGGTCGCCGAGGCCGAAAAGATGAGCCAAACCTACGGCGTCACCACGTTCAAGGTAAAGGTCGGTCGCCGGCCCTTGTCGTTGGACACCGCGGTCGTGCGCGCGCTACGCGAGCGGTTCGGCCAAACCGTCGACTTGTACATCGACGGCAACCGGGGATGGACGGCCGCGGAGTCACTGCGCGCGATGAAGGAGATGGCCGACCTGGACCTGCTTTTCGCCGAGGAATTGTGTCCCGCCGACGACGTCCTTGGCCGCCGCTGGCTGGTAAGCCAACTCAGCGTGCCGTTCATCGCCGATGAGTCGGTACCGACTCCGGCCGACGTGACCCGCGAGGTGCTCGGCGGTTCGGCGACCGCGATCAGCATCAAGACCGCCCGCACCGGATTCACCGGTTCGCAACGCGTCCACCACCTCGCCGAAGGCCTCGGGGTGGAGGCCATCATCGGCAACCAGATCGACAGCCAGCTCGGCACCGCATGCTCTGTAGCCTTCGGCGCTGCCCACGCGTTGACTTCGCGCCGCCCGGGCGAGCTGTCGAACTTCCTCGACATGGCCGACGACTTGCTGGCAGAGCCGTTGTCGATCCGCGACGGCGTCCTGCAGGTCCCCTGCGGTATGGGACTCGGTGTGGGCATCGACCCCGACAAGCTGAAGCACTACCGAACCGATCAGTAGTCGGGCACAGGCGGCCCGAGGCAGACCCTGGACCCGGTGAAAACACAACGCAGAAAAGAGAATTGCATGACATCGGTAAACAAACCAGGGCTAGTCGCCACCGCGGCCGCCTCGGGTGCCAGTGCGACCGAGCGCTTCCACAGCGACAAGTCACCTTTCGCCGCGGTCCAGGACAACCCACCGCAGCGAGTCGACGAACTGGCACGTGAGGTCATCGCCGCCGTGCACCACACCATCCGCCGTCACAACGTGACCTACGACGAGTACAACGCACTCAAGGCCTGGCTGATCAACGTCGGACAAGACGGCGAGTGGCCATTGTTCATGGACGTGTGGGTTGAACACGTGGTCGAGGAGGTGGCCACCGCGCAGAGAAATGGCAGCAAAGGCACCATCGAAGGCCCCTACTACGTTCCGGGTTCACCCGAATTGGGTGCGGCTGGCACGCTACCGATGCGCGACGGTGAACCCGGTACCCCGCTGGTGTGGGAGGGCGCCATTACCTCCACCAACGGAGCATCGTTGACTGGCAGAATCGAACTGTGGCACGCCGATGCCGCTGGCTTGTATTCGCAGTTTGCTCCCGGGATTCCCGAGTGGAACTTGCGCGGCTCGATCTCGACAGGGCCCGACGGAACGTTCAGCATCACCACCATCAGACCGGCCCCCTATCAAATCCCTACTGACGGCGCCTGCGGCAAGCTGATCGCCGCTGCGGGCTGGCACGCCTGGCGACCCGCTCATCTACACGTCAAGGTTTCGGCCCCGGGCCACCAGTTGCTCACCGCCCAGCTGTACTTCCCCGGTGACCCGCACAACGAGGACGACATCGCCAATGCCGTGAAACCCGAGCTAATGCTCGACCCGGTCACACAAGCAGATGGCTCCGAAAGGGTCAACTACACCTTCGTTCTCGACCCAGTACAGAGTTGAGCCGCCTGTGTTATTCCACGTGCGCATGGACGTACACATTCCACACGATCTCGACCCCCGCCAGCGGGCCGAGATCGTGGAGCGCGAGAAAGGCTACTCACAGCAGCTGCAGCGCGCGGGCAAATGGCCGCATCTCTGGCGCATCGTCGGCCAGTATTCGAACTTCTCCATCTTCGACGTCGAGTCCAATAACGAACTGCAGCAGATACTTTCGAACCTCCCACTGTTTCCGTACATGGAGATCAACGTGACTCCGCTGGCGATCCATCCCTCCGATATCGCCGCGCAGACCTAACCGCCGCCGCTATCTCGCGGGCACCACCGATGCCTCAGTGCGGAGCAAGCCGGTCCCTCGGCGACGACGCTGCTCTGCTCGACAAGCTTGGGCACCTGTCGAGTAGGAGGTGATCGACAACGAAGCGGTCCTCGTTGCTCCGTTCGTCAACGCGCACGATGCGTTACAAATGAGCGTGGACGTCAAAGCTGGTGCCTCGCCGAGGGTTTGGACCTTTGGCGCGGCAGAAACGGATCCGTTCGCGCCGCCGATTCATACCGTGGTGCCACTGCCTGCCGGGAATCGCGCTCTGACCTGCTCGGAGGTTAATCCGTAGTCGGTCAGGGAATAACGGTGTCTGGGCGCACCGGGGCCTTCTTTGCTGTTTACGGAGGCTTGTTCGATGGCCAGCACAGCGTCGTCTGTCAGTGGCAGTCCGAAGTGTCGATACACATTGTGAGCCGTCGCGACGGGGTCGGCCACGAACTCGAAGTAGTCGACGTCGCAGAACTGATCAGGGTTGTAAGAGGCGCGGGCCTTGTTGAATCTCTCGATTGCCACGGCCCATGTGTTGAGGACGTCCTTGCCAATCTGTGCGCCGACGAAGGTGTTGGACCAGCCTTCGGTGGAGTGTGCTGCGAGTGAACACATTGATGCGAGCAGGGTCTCTGGTGGGCGGTGGCACTGCACGATCAGTGCGTCCGGGTACACAGTGAGTATGGCGTCCAGTGAGAACAAGTGGCTGGGATTCTTGAGCACCCAGCGTTTCCCAACGTCGTTGAGACCGATCAGCTGGAGATTGCGACGGTGCCTTCGATAAGAAGGCGTCCAGTCCTGCTTCTGCAGCCACTGTGCATAACTGGGGACGTGCGCCAGCGATTCGTAGGACACGGAATGGATGGATTGACGGAGCAACTGCCAGCATTCTTCAAGAACATCTTCGGCGATGTAGTGCAGTCCCATGAAATCGGGATTGTCCTGGTGTGCCTTCGCGTAGTAGGCACGTAACCGGCGATACTCGGGGTAGGCCTCCCAGTCCTCGCGGGCAGGACGGGGTTGGGGGTGCTCTGCGAGCCAGAGTTCAAGTCCCTGGTGGGCGGGGTCTGCGCCGAGCAGTCGGTGGAGTGCGGTGGTGCCGGTCCGGGGCAAGCCAGTGACGAATATCGGACGCTCGATCGCGATGTCCGACGAAGTGGGGTAGCGCTTCCAGGCCGCCTCGCTGAG